>ERZ780148.76-NODE-76-length-84759-cov-11.111329_pt1 | contig 84759 bp, 69 predicted proteins | sample MGYA00510984_ERZ780148 | MGnify/ENA primary metagenome ERZ780148 (study PRJEB29588, sample SAMEA2160902) | human gut metagenome | biome: human gut; feature: human-associated habitat; material: faeces | place: Denmark | collected 2008/2010 ...
ATAATATGCGATTTTTAGAGTATTGTAAAATAAATCAATATATATACATATTGTTTAAACTTTTGAAATGTGATGAGGATGTTGAAGATTTAAAAGATCATATTTTGAAGTATTTAAAAAATAAGAAAATAGGGATAAAATATCTAAAATACTATAATTATAAAAAATATATTGCTTTTAAATTGCTGAATTTATTTAGGATTATTAAATAGGGAGCGTGTTAAATGGAAGTCTCAGTATTATGTTTAGCATATAATCATGAAAAATATATTAGGAAATGTTTAGAGTCTATATTGTCTCAAAAAACAGAATTTGATTTTGAAATTATTATTAATGATGATGCATCAAGTGATAAAACAGCAGAAATTATTAAGGAATACGAAGATAGGTATCCTAATAAGTTTAAGTCAATTTATCAGAAAGAAAATAAATATTCAAAAGGTGAGGCAATAATAGAAAAATATATGCTTCCAAAGGCAAGTGGAAAGTACATAGCCTTTTGTGAGTGTGATGATTGGTGGCTTGATAATGAAAAGTTGCAAAGACAGTATGATTATATGGAGTCAAATCAACAGTGTTCTTTGTGCGGACATAATACTTTAATTCATTGTATAAATGAATCGAAAGAAGATAGCAGATTTAATACATGGAATAGTATACATGTAATGAATCCTAAAGAGATTTATATGGAATGGGATATCCATACATCGTCTTTTTTTATGAGAAAAGAGGACGGATATAGATTTGAATATTCAAAAAAATATTGGTTTGGAGATTATGTTCGTTTAACACAATTATCATTAAAGGGAGATGTGGTAGTTTTACCCCAGATAATGTCACAGTATAATTATGGCGTTAAAACAGGGGCTCTTTATGCTGCAGATAATGATCAAATGATAAATAGAAAAAATAATATTATGCAAAGAGAAGAATATTTGCAACAACTATTAAAGTATGATGGAGTGGAAAAATATAAAAAAATAATTAATGAGAGGATATTGTTAACATATTTGGAAGCTGAAACAATATTAGAAAATGATATAATCAATAACAATGTAGATGATTATAAAAAGATTAGAAAAGCAGCAAAAAGCATAACAAAGAAAAAAGAGTATAAGAGATATTTGTCCTCGTTAAATTTTAAAGATAAAGTTAAAAATATAGTTAAGTATAAAATGTATGAATTTTGCCCTTCATATATTATTAAACACAGGAGCCAATTATAGGGATAATAAAAAATGAAAAAAAATAGTGTTATATCAAATTTTATTTGGAGATTTGCAGAAAGATGTGGCGCACAAATAGTAACATTTATAGTTTCAATAGTTCTAGCAAGAATATTGGCTCCGGAAGAGTATGGTACTATAGCACTTGTTACAGTGTTTACTACAATTTTACAGGTGTTTGTAGATAGCGGATTAGGAACAGCGTTGATTCAGAAAAAGAATGCTGATGATCTTGATTTTTCTTCGGTATTTTATTTTAATTTATTTATGTGTTTGGTCTTATATTTGGCAATGTTTCTAGCAGCGCCATATATAGCAAGGTTTTATGATGACATATCATTAATACCTATAATAAGAGTTATTAGTTTAACGATAGTTGTGTCTGGAGTAAAAGGAATACAACAGGCATATGTATCTAGAAATATGCTTTTTAAAAGATTTTTCTTTTCAACAATAGGCGGAACTTTATTTTCGGCGGTACTAGGAATTATAATGGCATACGCACATTTTGGAGTATGGGCGCTAGTTGCACAACAGCTTTCGAATCCAATTATAGATACATTAATATTGTGGGTAACTGTAAGGTGGAGACCACAATTAATGTTTTCATGGAAAAGACTCACAAAATTATTGTCATTTGGTTCTAAATTGTTAGCATCATCGCTATTAGATACTATATATAGTAATTTAAGAAATTTAATTATTGGTAAAATATATTCATCATCAGATTTAGCTTTTTATAATCAGGGCGATAAATTCCCTAAAGTTATAGTTACTAATATTAATTCATCAATAGATAGTGTTTTATTGCCTTCAATGTCTAGTGTACAAGATAATCATGAGAAAGTGAAAAGCATGACGAGAAGAGCGATAAAGACTAGCACATATATAATGGCACCTCTTATGATGGGGTTGGCTTTTTGCGCTACACCAATAGTACAATTAGTACTAACTGACAAGTGGCTTCCATGTGTACCTTTTTTACAGGTGTTTTGCATAACTTATATGTTTTGGCCGGTACATACTGCTAATCTAAATGCAATAAATGCAATGGGAAGAAGTGATTTGTTTTTAAAATTAGAGATAATAAAGAAGGTTATAGGTTTGACACTTCTATTTATAACTATGCGAATTAGTGTTATGGCAATGGCATATAGTTTGTTAATTTCAGGTTTACTTAGTCAGATTATTAATTCATGGCCTAATAGAAAACTCTTGAATTATGGTTACTTGGAACAGGTAAAAGACATATTGCCAGCGATATTATTAGCAGTTATTATGGGAGTAATAGTTTATTGTGTAAGTTTTATAGGATTAAATTCAGCATTAACACTTTTGATACAGATACTATTAGGCATGTTTGTGTATTTAATGGGCTCAAAACTGTTTAAGTTAGAATCGTATAACTATTTGCTTGATGTGATAATAAATTTTAGAAAATAGGAGGATGATGAAATGGACAACATTTTAGTGACAAGATCATCAATGCCAGCATTTGATGAATATATGGAAGAGATAAAATCAATGTGGGATAGTCATTGGCTTACAAATATGGGACCTGAGCATAAAAAATTACAAAGTCAATTAATGGATTATATGAGAGTAGAAAATATTGATTTATTTACTAATGGACATATGGCCTTGGAACTTACATTACAGGCGATGAATTTACAGGGTGAAGTTATAACAACTCCGTTTACATTTGCATCAACAACTCATGCCATAGTTAGAAATGGCTTAACACCTGTATTTTGTGATATAGATCCAATTACAATGACTATAGATGTGGAAAAATTGGAGAAATTGATAACTGATAAAACATGTGCGATTCTACCAGTACATGTGTATGGCAATGTATGTAATGTTGAAGAAATAGAAAGAATAGCTCATAAATATGAATTAAAAGTCATATATGATGCTGCTCACACGTTTGGAGAAACATATAAGGATAAAGGAATCGGGTCATATGGAGATGCTTCATGCTTTTCGTTTCATGCAACTAAAGTGTTTAATACTATAGAAGGTGGGGCCGTATGTTTTAAGGATAAACATTTGGGCGAAATATTATATGATTTGAAAAATTTTGGCATTCATGGACCAGAAGAAGTGGATGCAGTTGGAGCCAATGCTAAGATGAATGAATTTTGCGCTGCTATGGGAATATGTAATCTTCGACATGTAGATGATGAGATAGAAAAAAGAAAAAAAGTTGCGGAAAGATATCGGATGCATTTAGAAAATGTTGAAGGAATTCAGTTAAATACTATACAAAAAGATGTTAAGAGTAATTATGCATATTTTCCAGTAATATTTGAGGAGAAATTATTTGGTGCAAGTAGAACAGAAGTGTTTGATAAATTGGCTCAAAATGGAATTGGTGCTAGAAAATATTTTTATCCATTGACTAATACATTTGCAGCATTTCATGGACAATATGATGTTTTACAGACGCCAGTTGCGTTACATATTAGCAAACGAGTTCTTACATTACCAATGTATGCAGATCTTTCATTGGAAGATGTTGATAGAATTTGTAATATTATATTGTTGTGTAAACAGTAAAAAGATTGAACTATAAATTATAGAGGAGATTATGTTAGTATGAAAAAATTGATGGTACTTGGTGGTGCAAGATATGCTTTGCCAGTAATTGATGCTGCGCATAAATTAGGTATTTATGTTATTACTTGTGATTATTTGCCAGATAATATTGCTCATAAATATTCAGATGAATATTGTAATGTTAGTATAATAGATAAAGAAAAAACACTAGAGGCAGCAAAGAAATTGAATATAGATGGAATAATGTCTTTTGCATGTGATCCAGGTGTTATTACAGCTGCTTATGTTGCTGAACAGATGGGGCTGCCTAATGTGGGACCGTATGAGTCAGTTTGTATTTTACAGAACAAGGGAAAATTTCGTGAGTTTTTAACAAAAAATGGATTTACAGTTCCTACTGCTAAATACTACAATAATATTGATGATGCATTGAAAGATGTGGAGATGTTTAATTGGCCAGTAATAGTTAAACCTACGGATTCAGCAGGAAGCAAGGGCGTGACTCGTGTAGAAAAATCTGAGGATTTGAAAAAAAGCATTCAGTATGCACTATCGTATTCGCATTCTAACGAGTTTATAATTGAGGACTTTATTACACAACATGGGTATTCTTCTGATACAGATAGTTTTTCTATTGACGGTGAGTTGAAATTTGTCTCTTTTAATTGCCAGCGATTTGATAAAGATGCAAAGAACCCATATACACCAGCAGCATATAGTTGGCCTTCATCTATGACGGCGGAACATCAAGAAGAATTGAAAAATGAAATTCAGAGACTTCTTAAATTGTTAAAAATGAAGACAGCGGTTTACAATATTGAAACACGTGAGGGGACAGATGGTAAAGCATATATTATGGAGTTATCACCTCGAGGAGGAGGTAATCGTTTGTCAGAATGCCTTCGCTATGCAACAGGTGTAGATATGATTACCAATATGGTAAAGTATTCTGTGGGTATGCCTGTCGATGATATTACACAGAAGGCATATAATGGATGTTGGGCAGAAATTATTCTTCATAGTGATAAGCCAGGAATTTTTAAAGAACTTTGGATTTCAGATGAAATTGCAGATAATGTAGTTGAAAGAGATCTTTGGATTGAAGAAGGAACGGCAGTTGGGGGATTTGAAGCAGCTAATGAAGCAATAGGAACTTTAGTACTTAAATTTGATAGTCAGGAGCAAATAGAAGAGGTATTAGGAAATCAGATTAAATATGTAAAAGTAAAGTTGGTTTAATGGAGATTATATTATGAAGGAAATTGGTGGTTTTCTGGAGTGGGAAACTTATGATGGGGAAGAACTTCACAATAACTGCATAGCATTAAATAGTGGTCGTAATTGTTTGAGATATTTAATTAAGACTAAAGGTATTAAAAAGATATGGTTGCCTAAATTATTATGTTCTGTTATTTCAGATACGTGTCAGGAAGAGAATGTTGATATTTTATATTATTCTGTTAATAAACAACTTAGACCAGAAATAGCTGAGAGTATTAATAAAGATGAATGGTTGTATTTAATTAATTATTATGGACAATATAATGATTTAGAAATAAAAAAATATGCTGAGAAATATAAAAATGTTATTATGGATAATACACATGCCATGTATGAAGAACCTGTATTAGGGATAGATACTATTTATACATGTAGAAAGTATTTTGGAGTTCCAGATGGAGGGTATTTATATACAAACACTCAATCAGATATTGTTATTGAACAGGACGAATCTTATGATAGAATAGAATTCTTAATGGGAAGATTTGAGAAAAGTGCAAATGAATTCTATAAAGACTATCGAAAAAATGAAGAAAGAATAGATAAACTTCCACTTAAGAGAATGTCTAAATCTACACATAATTTATTGCGTGGTATTAATTATAGTAAAGTGAAAGATATACGTGAAAGGAATTTTTATTATTTGCATCAAAAATTATGTAAATTAAATGAATTAGAGTTAAGAATTCCGGTGGGGGCATATATGTATCCGTTATATATTAATAATGGACATAAATTAAGATTAATATTGCAAAGAAATAAAATATTTATTCCTTTATTGTGGCCAAATGTGATAAGTGATTTATCACCAGATAAATTGGAATATAAGTTGGCAGAAAATATATTACCATTACCTTGTGATCATAGATATAATATAAAAGATATGCAGTATATGATTGATTTAATTGAAAAAATAATAATGGAGGATAAGTTAGTATGAAAAAAATAGTCATTTTTGGTGCAACAGGAAATGTTGGTTCATATGTACACAAATATGCTTGTGAATATTTTGAAGGTAAATACGAAGTAATTGCTACAGGACATAGAAAAACGGATTTCTTTAAAAAACAGGGGCAAAAGTATGTATCAGTAGATATTAGTAATTCAGAAGAATTTGATAAGTTGCCACAAGAAGATGTATATGCAGTTATTGATTTGGCAGCACAAATTCCTTCATATATGGAGGGATATCAACCAGAGAAATATGTTAAGTCAAATATTATGGGGGCATATAATGTATTAGAGTATTGTAGAAAGGTTAAGGCAGATAGAATATTATTTTCAACTACAGTATTTGATATATCGTTGTCTGCTACAAATGGAGCAATTTTGGAACCAGATATGCCATATAATTTTAGTTATAAAGGAGATCACGCGGTATATGTTATAACAAAGAATACGGCTATAGAGTTTATAAAGCATTATTATGAAGAATATGGTTTGAAATATTTCATATTTAGATTCCCAACTATATATAATTATAGTCCTTATCATTATTATCACCCTAATGGTGTAAAGACGCTTAGACCTGTATATCGTATGATTGATCAAGCTATTAAGGGAGAACCGATAGAACTTTGGGGAGATCCGAATTATTCAAAAGATATGGTACATGTATATGATTGTGCACAGATGATATGTAAGGCTGTAGAAGTTAATAATATAGCGCATAGTTGGTACAATGTTGGCACAGGAATTCCTGTGACATTAGAGGAACAGATAAAGGCAATAATAAAAGTATTTTCTCCAGTAGATAAGAAGTCTGAGATAATATATAAGCCAGAGAAGCAAGCTGGTGGTGGATTTTTAATGGATGTATCAAATGCAAAAAAAGAACTTGGATATGAACCACAATATGATGTAGAGGCACTTTTTAAAAATTATAAAGAAGAAATGCAGGTAAATAGATTTAAGGAATTAAGAGGTGAGTAAATATCTGAGAATAATATTAGCTAATATACTTACCAAGTTGCTTGAAAAGCATATTTAAATATGAAAATGAATGTGAGTTATTAATAATGCGTTATCTTAACAGGCGAGGTATATTTTTAAACTAAAATATATAATAACCAAAGAAGGGGCGATTACATATGAAAAGTAAAATGAAAAAAATTCTATCAGTGGTATTAAGCTTGGTAATGTTTATGGCATTATTAAGCGGAATGGCAAGTGTGACGTATGCGGATATAGCATATAATATCGCATCAGAAAACAAAGTCGAACATCCACTTATGAACAACACAGAAGATGGATTTGTTGCACCTAGCATAGAAGAATATAATGATTCGAATAATTATCTGGCTAGAGCATCGCAGCTTACAACACAGTATGATTCTAGGACAAAAGGATATGTTACAAGTGTGAGGTATCAGGGAGGTTTTGGAACATGTTGGGCATATGCAGCAACTGCAGCCATGGAATCTTATGCTTTATCACATGGTATTGTATCGTCACCATCAGATATTGATTTGGATGAGTATGCATTGGCCTATATGACATTTGATGATACACAATATTCAGATAAACTTGGGAATTCAACAGGAGATGTTACAACTATTAATTCATCATCATCAATGGAAGTTTGTCTTAATGGTGGTGGTAATGATAATTATGCTTTTAAAACTTTAAGTAAGTGGGCATCTATGGTGAACCAGCAGTCAGGACATGAGGGAATATATTTACCAGCAGATTACACATTCAGATTAGATGATGTTGAATATATATTAGTTGGACAGAAATATATTAAAATGACCGATACGAACTCAGTGAAGCAGGCTGTTATTGATAATGGTGCAGTTACAGTATCATATAATGCTGAAACAAAGTATTATTCAGATAAAGATAGATATGGTAAGTATTCATATGATTATGAAAATAAAATTATAAACCACAATGTTGCGCTTATAGGATGGGATGATAACTTTGATAAAAATTATTTTACTGTGACAGATACCAATGGCGTTGCTCATACCCCAGATACCAATGGTGCATGGCTTGTTAAAAATAGCTGGGGTACTAATATGATGTTTGATGGATATACTTGGATTTCATATTGTGATTTATCTATAAATGCCAAAAATGCAACTGTATATGAGATAGCACCTAAAAATACATATGATAACAATTATCAATATGATGGAAGTACTACATTTGGTGGGTCATATAGTCCATATATGGTAGGTCAGTCATATGCTAATATATTTAAGGTAAGTGGAAATGAAAGACAGCAGCTTAGTGCTGTTTCTTTTGCAACAAGAGATGTACAGAGAAATTATGAAATAAATATTTATAAGAATCCTACTAAAACAAAACAGCCTAATACAAGTGATACAACTCCAAGGCATAATCCAGATAGTGGACAACTGCTGACTACAATTAAAGGAACAACGTCATATGCTGGTTATTACACAGTAGGCATATCAGATGACATAATGCTTTCTGCGGGAGATGTTATATCAATTGTTGTTAGTTTTGATACAAATACAATAATGGAAAATTCAATTAGTGAACAGTATGTAGGTGTAGGTGCTGATTCAGTTAATGTAACAGATGATGACCAGAGTTTCTTTTCAAAACAGGGAATGAGTTCTGAATCTAAGACATTTTATGATACTAATATACCAGGCTATAAGGGGATAAATGTTAATTATTGTATTAAAGCATTTACTAATGATATAGAAATAGAGGATGTTGAAACCCCTGTTTTACAGAAAGTAGAGCAGACTGGGACTAATAAAGCTGATATTACATGGTCAACAGTAGATGGTGCGATAGGATATGAGCTGTATAGGAGTGAAAAATCAGATTCAGGATATTCACTTGTATATAAAGGTAACGCTAATTCATATTCGGATCAAACAGTTTCAAGTGGTAAAATATATTACTATAAGGTTGTTGCATATAATGTCAATAATGTATTATCAGAAGCATCTTCGGTAAAGTCAGTGCAAATTACTGCGCCAGTTATTAAATCATATACTGTTAAATTTATGAAGGGTAGTACAGTAGTAAGTACCCAAAAGGTAAATGAAGGAGATGCCGCGGTTGCTCCAGTTACCATTGAAAACGAGAAAAATTTTAGAAGATGGGACAAGGATTTTTCTAATATAACATCGGATCTGGTAGTGAACGCAGAGTATAAGGTCACAGAATATAATGGTGTTGATTATTCAGATGTATTTGATGCCGAGTATTATCTTGATACATATGCAGATTTAAAAGCTGCATATGGAGAAGATGAAGAAAAAGCATTATGGCACTTTGCAAATTATGGAATAGATGAAGGCCGTCAGGGAAATAAAGCATTTAATGTATATACATATAAGGGAAAATATGCAGATTTGCAGGCTGCATATGGAAATAATATAAGACAGTATTATACACATTATATGTATTATGGAAAGAATGAAGGAAGAACGGCAGAGAAGATAAGTACAGCTTATACAGTAACATTTAAAGTAAATGGACAAACAGTAAAGACAGAGACAGTAGAATACGGTCATGGTGCAACAGCACCATCAAATATAGGAAGCAAACGATATTTTACAGGATGGGATAAAGATTATAGCTGTATAACAAAAAATCTTGAAGTGAATGCAGAATATAAGTATATATACGATGGGGCAGATTATACATCAGTATTCAATGCAAGTTATTATCTTAATACATATGCAGATTTAAAAGCCGCATATGGAAATGATGAAGAAAAAGCATTGTGGCATTTTGCAAATTACGGAAGAGATGAAGGCCGACAAGGAAACGAAGGGTTTAATGTGTATATATATAAAGCAAAATATGCGGATTTAAGAGCAGCATATGGAGATAATATAAGACAGTATTATACGCATTATATGTTTTATGGAAAGAATGAAGGAAGAACGGCTTAAAATAATATATGCATAAAAAAATTACCAGTCAGATAGGAGGAAATCTGGCTGGTAATTTTTGACGATGAAATGAGAAAAAACTGGGGATATTATGTTGAGAGAAATAATAATTTTGCAACAGTATTATTGTATTTTACATTTGAGAGTGATATATTAATAAAAAAGAAAGCTGGTGAATATATGATTTTAGTTGATAAGGATATATGTAAGCGTGTTAATAACGGAGAATTAATAGTTTCAGGATATGATGAACATAATTTGAATGGGGTTTCTTATGACTTAACAATTGAATCAGTATATGATGTGGATGGCAAGGGACATGATTCTTATGAATTATCACCAGGGGAAACTGTATTTGTAAAGAGTAAAGAGAAATTAAAGATTTCCAAGGATATTTTGGGAAGAATTGCTGAGAAGAATTCACGTATGCGTCAGGGATTGAAGGTTGATGGGCCACATTATCAGCCGGGACATGAAACCTATGCATATTTAAGAGTGCAGAATATATCAACATCTTATATTGATATTTCAAAAGGAATGAAAGTGGCTCAGATTATTTTTGAGCAACTAAGTGATGAGCCAGATATTACATACGATAAGCAGGCAGATAGTGCTTTCCAGAAAGAGGAAAGTTATAGAGGATTAGGGAATTACGAAGAAGAATATAAGAAGCAGATGCATAAGAAGTTAGATAAGGAAAAGGAAAGTGTTGAAGATATAGCACATAGAATATATGCTAATGTATTAACTCTTATGGGAGTTATGGTTGCTATTTTTGCTATGCTGACAATTAATTATCAGGCTTTTGTTAATGCTGATTTATCTACTTCGTATATTGTCGTAATGAATTTAACAATGGCATTATGTATTGTTATTATGATGGGAGTAATATTAATATTTATCAATAAGGCCAAGAACAAGAAGTTTTTGGTGGCATACATAATGGTTTTGGTTGCGCTTGCTGTTGCAACAGTTGTGATGGCTGTTTGCTTATAGTAAGTTACATTTGATACAAAGATAAGATTTTGCGGAACTGATACCAGCCAGATTTTTATTTATCTGGCTGGTTATTTTAAAAGCATTTTTAACGATGAAATAAAAGAAAGATGTGTATATTATGTTAGATGAAATGATTATGAATTATATGGGCACATTACAACCAGATACGAAAGCAGCATATAGGAAAAAGATAGCATGCTTCAGGGAATATCTTATAGAGAAAAAGAAGATGAATAATGATAACTGCAAGAATATATTTAAAGGACTGGAACATGATGACTTTATTGAGGGAATGACATTTTATGTTGAACAGAATAATGTAAGATACAAGTCATCAACAGATATATATTATGCCTGTGTCAGAGAGTTTTTGAAGTATATCAGTGCTAACTATGGATGCAATAATGATTATTTTGAGAACAAGTCTTATGATATCGTCTTAAAGAATAAATATAATGCGTTGATTGAAAAACTGAAGCTGAATAAAAAGGAACAGGTTAAACCGCTGACTGACAAAGAAGCAGGAATGGTAATAGAGAAATGTAATGCTGTGTTGGAACAGGCAGATTTTGACAATATTTCGAGTGGTAAATGGGACGGCGATTTTTCAAGGTACATATCAGCTTTGTTATCTAAGATGGTGCTTTGCTATGGTTCAAGTATAAAGGCATTGCGACAGATAATGGTGAATGATTATAATTCGCAATATGGAACTATTACTATCAACGGCTATAAGGTTCATATTCCAGATGGATTAAAAAAGGACATGGATGATTATGTGCGCTTCAGGAAAATTCTGGATGGAAAGGATTCGAATCCACATTTGTTTATTGATTTCTCAGCACCACGAAGAGATAAGCTTGATAATACTAAGATGTTTTTCATACTTAAAGAATTAATAGGAACAAACCAATCTACAGCGTTGGCAAAATATGCAATCATCCAGTTGATAAGGCAGGGCGCACCAGCTAATCTAATAAAGGATTTCACTGGATATAAGGATATTATATATAACCATTGTCAGGAGATTGTTGACGAGGAAAATGGTATTGTATCGCACGCGGAGAAGTGCAGAAAGCTGGATGTGAGTTTGAGGATGGGGCGATTGAATGGGGTGTTTTGAAATCAAAAGAAGGAATTTGACAATGATATAGTGGAATGATACTATTTGCTTAGAAATAATGAAAAAGTTAATGGATAATTGAAGCTTTATGATTGGAGAAATAATGGCACTTGCATTAAGTAAAACAGAAGATTTAATTGAATATATGAAGGGACAAGGAATTAAATTCAAAATATGGGGTGAGGATAGTACTATAGAATTTTTAAATGAATGTACATATTATAAAAAAGTTTCTTGTTATAAAAAGAATTTTATAACATATAAAGTGGACGGAAAAGCTTTATATGCGGATTTGGATTTTGCTTATTTGAAAGAGATTTCATCTATAGATGCGGATTTACGAAGCATAATTTTAACAATTAGTTTAAATATAGAACATGCTGTTAAAGTGAGAATTATTAATAAATGTCTAGAATGCGAATTTAATGGATTTGATATTACAGAAAAATTTTTTGAAAAATATCCAGCAGTTAAGAATAATATATTAAAATATATGCATAATAGTTATTGTGAGGAATTAATTAATGCCCACAAAAACAGAATGCCAATATGGGTTGTAGTAGAAACGATATCTTTTGGAGATTTGTGTCTGCTGTACAAATTCATGGTTGATAATGAATATTTTGGGGATAAAACAAAAGCTGAAATTAGGGATTCTGTGTCAATATTGTATTCTGTTCATAATATAAGAAATGCTGCTGCACATAACCATTGCTTATTGAAGGATTTGAGATATTCTGATAATGTATCAGATGTAGTGCATATGATATCTAAATATGTGTCAGAGGTTGCAGGTATAAGCCAGAGTCAAAGAAAAAAAGCACTAAAAACAAAGTTTTATTATGATTTTACATGTTTGCTATATTCAATAGATTATTTCATGAAAAGTAATAAGATGAAGACAAAAGCTAAAAAGAATCTTGATGAGTTTGCACGAGTTACAGCTATAAGGCATAAAGAATATTTTAAAAATTGCAATACGATAAAAAATGCATATAGTTTTTTTACAAAAATACTTGACAATTACAGATGAATTGAATATCATATTACATGTGAAATTAAAAAGAGTACTTTTGTAGGGACTGAGTATGACTCGGTCCCAGTTTTCTTTTATATTAAATTATTTATAACTACAATTCCCAAATACCTTTTTTGACAGATTGTAGATAAAATGGTGTGCCTTTTGCGAATGAGAATCGTTGAGGTACACTTTTTTATTTTACGTTATGTTTGCTAATGGAGCGTTTTGAGATTTGGGAAGGAAATCGGTAATAAATTTTGGAAAACTTTTGGAAAACTTATAAAAGATATTGTAAAAATAGAAGTAATATGATACTATATAACTAGTTGAAATTGAAGTTAATGGTCGGATTGATGATTGTTTATATGATAAGTCAATGAGCAGTGGCTTATTAGTGAAAGCAAGGAGATTAATTCGATGTATTTAAAGTCATTATGTGAAAGTTATTTGATTAAATATAAGATGTGAGAGAGGTTATTTTTATAGCCTCTCTTAAAGTTTTATATTGGTGTGATACATATTAATTTGATGAATGTTAAGAGGTAGCCTATGAAAGAAGAATGCGAAGAGGTTAAAGGTGAGTTTACAAAGAATATTTTATCGTCATCACATATAAATTTTCTGTTTGGCGCAGGTGTAAATGGGAGTGCTTTGCCACAACTAGGAAGTTTCGAAACAACACTGAATAAAATAAAGGAATTAGGAGGCGATATTTCAGGGGGATTAGAGGAAGGAATTGACACTATAGAGGATGAAGATAAACGTGAAGATATAAAGCAAACTTTTATTGAAGAATTTAAGAAATATCACGAAGATTCAACAAGTGATGATAGGTGGGAGAAAAATTCTTCAATAAAAAATATAGAGAATCTATTTAGATTAACTTATTCTTTGGTTCATGAAACTCAGAATAGAAATCCGAGCATGAAACAAATCAATGTTTATACATTAAATTATGATATTGTTATAGAGAAGACATTAACAAAACTAGGCTATTTATTTAATGAAATATCAGCAAGTAATACGGCAATAAAGGCAGCTCTTCTTGATGTTATCGGATATGATTACAAAATAAAAAAATATATACCGACATACATGATTAGCAAGTTACATGGTGATATTGATAAGCCAATTATTCCTGGAAAGGAAAAATATAAAGATATATTAAATGAAAATTATTTTGAAATTGTATTTAACATGAAGGAACAACTTTGCAGGGAGAATTCAATATTGATTGTAATAGGTTATTCAGGCAGAGACAACCATATAAATAAGATTTTACAAGATTGCATTAATGCGGGGCTTATTATATATTGGTTTAAGTATCAATGTGATGATTATGTCCCATTAGATAAAAGTGGTCAATTACATATTAGAGAACAGGATGACTATAATAATAAAGTTGATACAACATTGCTGTGTTATAAAGATATGGAGCGGGCATGGGACGAGAAATAGGAAAAGTTGTTGAAGTAAGAGGTGTATTAGTAAAAGCGGAATTATATGAACTGATGCCGCCATATATATTTGATCATGGAGATGTAATAATAGCTCCAAGAATAAATACTTTCGTGAAGACTAAAGTTGGTCTTGAAACAATTATTTGCCAAATTACGGGAGAATATTATGAAGAGCAGAAAAAAGGACAATTTACCGGATATTATTTGGATCTCACAGTAAAAGGATATTTTGAAAATAATCATTTTGTCCAGGGAGTAAGATTGCTGCCGATGGTGGCTGCTAGTGTGGAATTATTGGACACTGGTGAATTTAAGACCATCAATGAATGTAATGATCCATGGAATTTTTCTATTGGTACAGATTTATTTGATAATAATCAAAAGTACTATTTCAGTTACAATACAATTATTCCTTCACATATTGGTGTCTTCGGAAATACTGGAAGTGGAAAAAGTAATACATTAGCAAGATTAATGTCAGAATATATTAATGTTTTGAAGAATAATGATAATGGTAAGATTTTGGTTATAGATATAAATAATGAATATGGTGAAAATGCAATATGTAATAAAGAAGAAAAGGTTATATACACTTTGACAACACGCCATGGAGATTGTGAAAAGAAAATTCCTATTAATTATGATGAGTTGCAAGAAGATGAATGGTGCATTTTATTGAATGCAACAGAAGCAACTCAACGGCCAGTTATAAAAACTGCTTTTAATGATAATAGGAGTCCGGAGGAGTATAAAGAATTAATTTGCAATATGATTAGAACGGGACAGCATAATCTTGTAAAAGCAATTCAATATCATATGAGTGAATATATTTCTGGAATAAAGGATATAAAATGGCATTTTAAAAGTGAAGCATTTTTTGTTGATAAAGGAAATGGTAATGTGGTTTATTCTAATGACACATGTGGAAAGTTTGAACCAATTCTTAAAATGATTAAGGTTGTTATACCAGAAGAAAAGTTAGATAGATTCTTATTTAGGCTATACTTTGCAGTTTCTATTCATATAGGCTATGGAACACAATATGAATTTATGTCACCACTTTTGAGAAGAGCAGAAAAATTGTTTTTTGATTTTCAGAAGGTTTTTTGCGACACAACATCGAATTTGTTTGACGGAAAGAATATTGCAATTATTCAATTAGCTAATGTAAATAAAGATATGATGGAGATTATACCTTCAATAATAGTGAACCATTTATTTCAAAAACAAGTAGAAAAAAAGAGAAGTGGTCATATTTCAGATATTATAAACATAGTTGTGGACGAAGCGCATAATCTTTTGTATGAGAATGATATGGATTTAAAGCATACAAATATTACTATTGAAACATTTGAGCGAACCATTAAAGAGGGTCGTAAGTTTGGAATGTTTTTGTGGATTTCAAGTCAAAGACCATCAGATATTTCGTCAACTATTATATCTCAAATGCATAATTACTTTATTCATAAATTGGTAAATCCGTATGATTTGAATAGAATTCGAAAAGCTGTAGCATTTATGGATCAAAACGCAATGGACATGTTAACTGTTTTAGGCTCTGGAGAGTGTATAGTGTCAGGTACGGGTATTAATATGCCTTGTTTTGTGAAAGTAAATCAATTAAATGTTGAAAATAGACCTAATAGTGAGAATGTGAAACTATTTGGGGAAAATGGGATTTTAAAAAATTAACGCAAGTAATTAATTTGTTTATGCAAGATGGATAACCCCAATATTAAATTATTGTAAGATATCAGTGAGTAAAGACATTTTGTCGAATTAGTTGTATTTTAGTATATATGGCATTATTAATGTGATAGATAATTTTTAGTTATCTATCATTCTTATAATATAACTGACAAGTTTGAGGTGTACAATATGATAGATTGGAAAACAATAAATAATAAAATATTTGAAAATTTAGCATTAGATTATATGTCCAGTAACTATCCAGATATAAGATGGAAAAAAACAAAACTGACAAACGATGGAAATAAAGATGGAGAAAGTGTAATTTCTTCTTTGCCATTTGATACAACAATAAAGTATTGGTATGAAGCGAAATACTCAATTAATGTAGATAAAAGCATTCCTAAAAGTCACTTAGATTCAACGTTAGTATCCAGTTTGTTAGATGGACATGTCGTTGTAATTGCATTTATTACTAACGCATATATCAGTGAAGATTATATAAGACGTGCAGATATTTTTGCTAGGAAAAGAGATAATCTTAAAATTTATTATATAAATGGAGAGGAAATAGAAAGTTGGTTATCTGAAAATCCTGCAATTGAAGATAAGTATTTTCATACAATAAGTGCTGAAAAATATTATATGGAAGATAAGATTGAAGCAGTATGTTTTATGGATAAATATGATTACGGAGATAATAGATATTTAAAATTATCAACCTTAGAGTTGGGCAAAGAATATATTTTATATATTCGATTTAACTCATCTGCAAAACATAATGTTGAACTTATTCTCGATAAATCAATTGGTTGCATTTCAGATTATACAGACGAAAAACTGAATGAAGAAAAATGGTCGGTTGAAAAAGGAAGCAATTCATTATTTATTCCGGTTAAAGTGCTCAAATCAAAGCCTGATTATACTATACAAATAAGAGTTAATTCGGAAACAAAAAGATACATAATTAACAATTTAATAATATTAGATTTATATACTCCTAAATTATTTATCAAGTCGCAAATAAAAATATTAAATGACATTCATTTGTTCATTAAATCTAATACTTCAGATAATTTGTTATTTTTAGTAGTTGGCGATGCAGGGTGCGGTAAGACATATCTGTTAAATCAAATTCGTAATAATATATCACCTTTATTTTCTTCAATCCTATTAAATTTTTCAGGGAATACAGAAAGAGATTATTTATTATGTTTCAAATTATTTATCTTTTGCCAATGGGGGAGTCTTTGGGATCTTGAGATAGAGGACTTTCAGTTTTTGAATTTAGATATTCTTGTTAAGGATATACTAAAAGAAATAAAAAATGGAATTAGTTCAAAAATAACTAGTGACAAAATTGTTGCTTATTGCAAAGAAAATTCGATTGACAATAAATCGGCAAATTTTTTACAACAACATATCTATATAGATGATATACATAAAGGAAGTTCGGAGGTTTTAGCGTTATTTCAGTCTATACTTGCATGGACTTATAAACAACATTTAAGTAAAAAAATATTCATCTTTACTCGACCAACTTTATTTAAAAATGAACAATTGGCAAATTTTTTAAAATTAAACTCATGCTTTTTTAATGAAATCCATAGACCGTCTATTGACGATATATCAATTTCTATTGAGAAAAATATTGGGAAATTTCCTGTATTAAATTCCCTAATTCAAGGATTAAATATAAATATTTCTGCATTGTATTTATATGATTTATTATGTGAATTGAAAGAAAAATGCAATTCATTTAACAATCACGACTTGATAGATACATCATTAAAATTTAAAGATATAATAGACAAGTTATCATTTGTACAAAATAACCTAATTGCAAATAAATTATTGCATGACTATTATTCCAATATAGTTTTTAATTTTGTATATACACTTGAAAGTGGTGTTGACATTTGTGCTCTTATTGAGTTTTTAGGTGAAAAAATTTATGATGATATATCTATGTTGTGCAATAAAAATATAATAAAAGAAGTTTCCGGTAAATTATATCCATTTCATGATATTTATCTGGAAGAGTTTAGATTAAAAAAGGGGAACACATACACGGATAAGATTGGAGAATTTATTCTTTTCTGCCAAAAAAAGGGGTATCTTATTGAAAGCGAATGTTATTATCAACTAATTTCTTTAGGTGGGATATATTTTTGGAAATATCGAGCTGTTTGTGCAAAATTTAGAGATGAATTACATAACAACGCAAATTACTTTGCAGCAGAAAAAATTGCACAGACAATTCAAAAAGAAAACAAAAAAGATTTAAGGGATTACGATTATTCTGATATTAGAAATTTATTTGTACTAGGTAATTGTTACAAGTATACCACTTCATATAAGTTGGCTAATGAAGAGTTTGATAAGATTATAAATGTCTATAAATACTCTACACTAGAATTACAGAATGATATATTAATTGAAACATTTTCAGAAAAAATAAATAATAATATTTGGATGTTGAATTTAAACGATGCAGATAATGATTTGGCGAAAATGTTTGAATTTTGTAACTCTAATAATATACAACTTAATACAAAAGCATATAAGTATGCATATTTGAATTATTATAATCGTAGAATGTTTTGCAATTTTATGCAGGGACATGGAACAGAAGAAGATTACCATGCAGCTCTTTTAAAATCAAAGGAACTTGAATTAATTGAATATGAGGGTTTCGCACATATGGATTATGCGAGGTCTATTTATAATAAAGATATGCATAAAGCATTAAAATTACTGAATACAGCAAAAAACATCTTCGAAAAAATTAATGAACCACGTCGTTTTTTAGACTGTATGAGTGAAATTGTGTTTGTTAATGCTTTGCTTAAAAAAGACTATTCAGAATCTTCACTGCAAAATATATGCAAAAATATGAAAGAACAAAACTATATACAGTCCTATACGCGAACATGCTTAAAACTTGTAATTATAATGTTATTATCGCAAAACTATACAAGCACAATGCTTCTGGATTTATTAAATAAAATGTTAATACAGAATAAAACAATATTAAGTGGAAAGCGCCATCAAGCTATTGCATATCATGTATTGGCCGCAATATATTATTCGGATAATGATTTAATACAGTCAAAAAAATTTTCCGAAAAATGTTTACAGTTGTTTACAGAATTAGGGGACGACTATAAACAGATACAGGTTCATAATAAAGAAATAAAAGAGAAGGGGAATTTTATTTTGGCCTCTGAAAACTTGCCGATTACAACATCTGACTTTATTTTGGATACACGTATTTGGTAAAACTTTTATGTATTCAAATAAGTGATGCAGGCAACAAATTTCCATAGGTATCAATGACCAAATCTGAACTGTTACAATTTCTCGTTTCAAACCAATGCTGGTTTTTTCCTAAATCCATAATATTCTCTACAAAAAAAAGCAACGGCATATCAAGTTGGTGTAAGGAATACGGCAACAATTCATACAAATTGATTTTATTTGGAGAAATACCATTTATTTCATAAATATCAAAAAAAACTATCCCAAGATCTTCTAGGCATTGCCGTACAGTTCGGATTTGGCATATTGATATTACATAATAGGTGTTTTTTAGCATATTTTTGCTTAGTTGTCTTCTATAGTGTTCTTGAATGTCAGGAATAAAAAAATTGCCCATTTTTACCCAAAAATAAGCCTCTTGCTGATAGAAGTCAAAATAGTATTGATTTCGCCCTGTTCCTTGCGAATGATATGCAATAGCATCATGAATACATAAGCAGCGTTTGCCATCTAAACTCAGCTTTAATGATAGTTCGAAAGATTCTAATTTATTAAAATAAAACTCATCAAACTTGCCATATTTATAGAAATCGATTTTTCTCATTGCATATAATGCTGATGTCAATGCTTGTCTTTCTTGAGGATAGTTTGATAGATTTATACTATTTAATGGACGACCTGCAAAAAGGTGTTTCTTATAAAAAGGTCCAAAAGTACTACCTGCACATTGTATCCTATTATTTTGCGGCCATATTAATAACGGTTGCACGCAAGCAACATTTTCTCCCATTAATGCATGCAACATTTTTGCAAAGCAATCTTTTTCAGCAAAAACATCTGTATTAATAAAATACAAAATATTATTTTGAGCGTGTTTCACAGCATAATTATTTGCTTTTCCATAACCTGCTTTTTTATTAAGTATATAAATTTTAATATTTTTATATTTGCTCAATTGCTTTATATATTTAATTGTGTAGCAATCAGAAATAGCATCTAATACAACTATTATTTCAGAGTTTAAAACAAACTCATCTTGTAATAAGTATTCGAAAAAATTATTTGTCATTTCAAAAGAAGAATCTATTGAAATTATAAAACTCACATCGGTTGTCATTCCTTCACTCCTTTAATATTTGCCCAATTTGAAAGGACAATGCTTTCTAACTGACTGATAACTAAAAATTATCAATCACATCAGTTTAAAGAATTCGCAACAAAAGAATAATTAGCCCAGAAAAAATATTAAAAATAAAAATCCTTTCTAGGATGCTTGCTTATAAGAATTTCCCGTTGTTTGGCGGTGGCTACATGTGTGTAGATTTGGGTGACATTAATAGAGCTGTGTCCTAGCATTTCTTGAATATATCGAATGTCTACATCGGCTTCCAACAGACTTGTAGCAAATGTATGACGAAACATATGTGGAGTTATATGCATATCGATAGAAGCTAAATCGCAATATTTGTTTATCATACGGCGTACTGCCTGGTCATTGAGAGGTTTACCAGATTGATTTACAAAAAAATGTTTACACATATTAATTTCATGATAATAAATGCTTTGGTATTGGCTTAAGATATGTAGTATTTGAGGGTTTCCGATGGTTAATCGTCTTTCTTTGGAGCCTTTGCCATATATTAGAATTGTTCCGGTAGAAAGATTAACATCCTCGGGCTTTAGTGAACATAATTCAGATATTCTTATACCTGTAAAAAAGAGAATTTCTATTGCTGCTGCATCACGTAATGCATTTTTTCTCTTATAGGCTGTGTCTGCATGGGTTAACTGGAAATAAATTGTTGAAAGAAATTTTTCTGTTATGTTAAGCGGAATTACCTTTGGCAGAATAACAGGTTCTCGAAATTGTGTAACTATTTTGTTAAATGGGTTAAAAACAATTATGTCTTTATATTCAAGATAGTGAAAAAAAGCCTTGATTGAGGCAATTTTACGTCTGACTGATTTGGGCTTGTAAGTACTATTAAGAAAAGAAATGTAATTTTCTAATATGCTGACGTCAATATCAATAAGTGGCATTTCATTTAGCAATTTGGAAAATTGTAATAAATCTATACGATATGCTTTTATCGTTTTTTCATCTAATCTTTTTTGAGTCTTACAATACCAGAGATAATTATCTATGGTGAGTTCAATATTATTCATGTGTTTAATCTCCTTGTTTTTGCGTATTTGACAATAATCATATGATACGCATTATTGGATGTATAGATAGAACTAAGATTTTCTATGGGATATAAGATTGATGCTGTTATTCAAAATATAAAACCATATAATCAATACTTGAAAAAAAAAGCATAGCATTGTAGTATTAATAAATATGTAGACCGATTATTTTGGTTAAAGCGAATAAATAGTAATTTAAGAAGGTACACACATGAATTCAAGAAAAGAAAGTGGAATTACATATATTATCAGAACTGTGTTATGTTATGCAGTGTCTATACTGATTGCAATAGCATTTATTACGATTGTAAGCATGGGGCTGGATACGATGCAGATGGCGGGAAAAGCAAAGAGTCTGAAGGCTGATCTGGGAGAACTTACAGCGAGTATAAATGAGAAAGACTTTGAGAGAGCTGATGTGGCGACGGATAAGCTTGACAGTACCGTTGATGATATAGATGAACTGCTGGCAGGAAATACATGGCGTATGGCAGCTAAGATGCCTGTTGTTGGCGAGTATGTTGATGCAGCAGATGGTCTTGTTGATATCGTAAAGGTTGCTACAGGAAGAATGATAAAGCCAGCACTTGCTGTAATACAGGATTATCCGCTTGATTCTATAAAGGTTGGGGATGAGGGCTTCAACACATATACTATGGAAGCATACATAGGACTTCTGGAGGAACTGAATCCGGCAATTAATGATATTATAGGTTATCTGGATGATATTAATATTCCGGATAGTCTTGGAGGCAAGGTTGCGCAATATACAGATAAAATGGCTATGATTACGGATGCATATGCAGTAGCAGAAGATTATCTGCCATTGCTTAAGGCATTTCTTGGTGGAGGAAGTGACAGGACATACCTTCTTGCAGCACAGAACTCAACAGAGATTCGTGCGGGTGGTGGTTTCCCTGGTTCAATAGGCACAATAACTATTGTTGATGGTGTTCTTACAATAGGAGATTTTAACAGCGTATATGATGTACTTCCTTATGGTACTCCGGCATCGGTTGGACCAAGTGAGTTAGAGGATACATTATTTGGAAACTGGATGCATTATCCAAGAGATGCAAGTTTTAATCCTGATTTTGAGAGAGTTGCACAGATTTGGGCTAAGGCATACGGCAATAAGAGTAATACAACTGTTGATGGTGTAATATCTCTGACACCTGCTATAATTCAGAGACTTCTTGGCTATATGGGTGATGTGGAACTGTCTGATGGAACAGTTCTTAATGGAGAGAATGCTACACAGATGTTACAGCATGATCTTTACTATAAGTACTATAATAATGCATCAGTTAATAGTGAGACTGATGATGTTGTTGATGCATTGTTTGCAGAGACAGCCAAGGCTACTATGAGCCGTCTTGTTGGAGACTTTGATTTAAATAGGTTAGCTGGATATTTATCAGTATTTAATGCCGGTGTTGAAGACAGAACAGTTATGATGTGGATGGCTGATGAGACAGAACAGGGATATGTCAAAGATGTTGGCTGTTCAGGAGGACTTAATGATGATCTTGAGAATCCGGAAATTGGTGTATATATAAGTGGTTCTGATCCATGTAAGCTGGGCTGGTATGTTGATGTTGATACTGAAATCGGAGATGCCCAGGTTAATGAGGATGGAACAAGAACTTATGATGTAACTGTAACAGTAAGAAATACTATCGATAGTAATACAATCAAAACAGCGGGTGGGTATATTCTTGGCAGTTATGAAGGTGCATGGAGAGGCTATATACATCTTTTTGCTCCAGCAGGAGGAACTATAACTGATGTAAAGGCAGACAGCAAAGGAAGCTTCAGACATGCTACATATGAAAACCTTCAAGTGGCATATAATCTTAATGTTATGGTATATCCACAGAAGTCAATGGTTATAACATACAAGGTTACAACAGCAGAAGGAGTTACGGCTGTTCCAGGCATCAGCATGACACCTACATTGCAGGGATATAGATAAAGTATAATAGAATATATAAAGCAGAACGACACTGTTCATGTATCATCTCCATAAAGTGTAACTTATGGAGCGGTACAGGATGGTGTCGTTTTTGTTGGAGTGGAAATATAAGTAATAATATATTTCTAAAATAAATGTTTTAAAAGTATAAAAACTATGATATAATTAACAATATATTATATTGGTGAGAGGAATTATTAATGAAATTAAGCATAAGTAATTTTGCAAAAATTGATAAAGCGGATATCACGATAGACGGTATAACAGTTATTGCAGGTGAGAATAATACTGGTAAAAGTACAATTGGGAAGATACTTTTTTCAGTATTTAATTCTTTGCAAAATATTAATGAGAAGCTTTATAAGCAAAGACTTCAAAATGCAATGGTATTAAATATTGATATAGTAAAGGAACATTTAAGAGATAAAGAAACAGCTTATAGAGTTATAAAAGCATATGCTTCGTATTTGGGAGAAAATATAAAGAAAATTTCTGACAAACAAGTGAATAACTCAAATAATGAAATTATAACTCAGTTGAATGAACAAATGGAAAAGGATAAATTAGATACAGAAAATTTGTTCAAAGATTATAATTTAATGATATATGAACTTGCAGATAATATAAATAAAGGTAATAAATTATCAAATGACATTCTAACAAAAGAAATCATAACGCGTTATTTTAACAGTGTATTTAATGGACAGGTGAATTCATTATCTGCAAAGGATGATGAAGATGCAGAAGTTATTTTACAGATAAAAGAAAAGTGTAACAGATTATTATTTAGAAACAATTCATGTCAGGAATTTTTAGGAGAAATTAATATACAGCATAAAGCTGTGTATATAGATAATCCGTTTGTTATTGATGAATTATCAAGCAGAGAGAATTTTGATATTATAACCGATACATTAAGAAAACTTTTGTTGAGCCAGAATAGTGATCTTATGGATGGCGTGATTGATGCAGTAATTGCAAAAGAGAAATTGAATGATATATTTGCGCTTTTAGGAGATATTGTTGAAGGCGATATAAGCAGTAATAAGATGACCGGAGAGTTTTATCTGAAAAGCAAAGCTTTTGAGGAACCAATTGCGTTAGCCAATTTATCGACAGGCATGAAATCGTTTGTTGTATTAAAAATGTTGCTTGAAAAGGGAAGTATTAATGATAAAGATGTTATTGTATTAGATGAGCCAGAGATTCATCTTCATCCGCAATGGCAGATAGCATATGCTGAGTTGCTTGTGTTGCTTCAGAAGAAGTTTGACCTTTCTGTTGTTGTTACAACTCATAGTCCTTATTTTGTTGATGCTATTAATCTGTTTTCCTGCAAATATAATACAGATAATAATGTGAATTATTATATATCATCCGTTAATGATAATAAAGTAGAGATGAGGGATGTTACAGGAAATATAGAGGAGATATATAAGAAGATGGCATCGCCAATAGAGGCATTGGATACATTAAGGTATCAACTTAATAATGATGAAGGGTAATGATATATGAAAGATGAAGTGTTAGCAGAACTTCCAGATATTTTAAAAGAACATACATGTACAATGAAGAAAGCTTCTAAGGATTCTGCAAAGAGTGAAAATATGACGGAATGTATGATTAAGGTTATTGACTTTGATAAAATTCCCAATGAATATTCAAGAGGAAAGGGCTGGTTGTCAGTTCCGACATCTAATGATGCTTTGTACAGAGATATAGAAGGAAAATGGACTTTTATTGAATTTAAGAATGGAACATTAAAAACTGCAGATATATATCGTAAGATATATGATAGCATAATTATGTTGATTGATATGGGGATTGTAAAGGATTTTCAGTATATTCGGGATAATTTTAATTATATATTAGTCTATAATGATGAAAAGAACAAGAAAATACAAAAATCCGAAAGTCGTGATTTAATTTACCGCAATATTATAGAAAGGGCTAAGCAGGAAGAAAAAATTCTTGATATTGGTAAATTAGAAGGTTATCTTTTTAAAGAAACACATACATTTACTAAGAAACAATTTAATGACAGGTTTATTCAGTTGATGGAAGAACAGGAAAATGATTTTTAGTATATATCCTCTCCCGCCGCATATACTTCTATTATTCAACAATAATGGGGGTGTGCATTGTGAACAGAGTAATCAAAAAACTTAATATAACCATGATAATAGGGATTCTGGCAGTATGGGTGTCAGGATCCTTATTTCATTTTGTGTATGACTGGACTGGACATAACACATTGGTCGGGTTGTTCTTTCCAACCAATGAATCTACATGGGAGCATATGAAGCTGGCGTTTCTGCCAATGAATCTGTATGGAATATATACATGGTATGCCTTAAAGGATAGATTTGCAGCAAGCTGTTTTGCAATTCTTCTTGGTGCAAATGTGGCAACATGGGCAATTCCGTTTCTGTACTACACATATATGGGAGTTCTTGGATTTTCAAAAATGTGGCTTGATATTGCAACATTTTTTGTGGCAGTGCTAACTGGTTTCGCTGTGGAGTATCATGTGTTAAGACGTGCCGGGCATGAGAGCTTTGTACTTGGAACATGGATTATGGCAATTGTTGATTTTGTGATGGCAGCAGCATTTGTTTCATGCTCATATGGCGCGCCTGCACTTGGCATATTTGCAAAACCATAAAAATAACAGTTGACAAAATCTAATTATAATAGTATGCTACAACTGTACTAATCAATATAGTACAGTTATTACACAAGCTTGTAACCAGTTTAAATAATACACAGAAAGGAAAGGAACATGTTCACTATAGATGTCATGTCGCGAGTGCCAGTCTATGAACAGCTTATTAAGCAGGTGGAAGACCAGGTGCTTAAAGGAATTATGAAGGAAGGCGATAAGATGCCGTCGGTACGGTCGCTATCGATGGAGCTGTCTACTAATCCGAATACAATCCAGAAAGCATACATGGAGTTGGACAGAAGAGGAATTCTGGTGAGTGTACCGGGAAAGGGCTCTTTTATATCGGCAGAGGCGTTAAAGATTGTCGGTAATCAGTCTAAGGAAAAGCTGTCAGATCTTAAGGAGATTGTAAGAAAGCTTGCATACGCAGGGGTGAGTAAGAGTGAGATAACAGATATGATTGAGGAGGTTTATAAGAAAATATGATAGAGGTAAAAGGTGTTACTAAATCATTTGATGACTTTACAGCACTTGACAATGTTACCTGTAATATAGCGGAGGGCTGTATATATGGTATGGTTGGTTCTAACGGTGCAGGAAAGTCTACGCTGCTAAGAGTTCTGTCAGGTATATATAAGGCAGATAAGGGAGAAGCAATAATCGATGGAATTAATGTATATGAGAATACATACATGAAGAATAAGCTGGTGTTCGTTGCAGATGAATTATTCTTTCTTGCAGGTGCGAACATGAAGAGCATGGCTAAGTTCTATAGTTCAATATATGATAATTTTGATATGGACAGATTCGCAGAACTTACGAAAACATTTGGACTTGATCCATCTAAGAGTATATCAAACTTTTCAAAAGGAATGAAGAGACAGGCAGCTATAATACTTGCGCTTTCAACAAGAGCTAAGTATATGTTCTTTGATGAAACATTTGACGGACTTGATCCTGTTATGCGTAATCTTGTCAAGAAGTTAATATGTGGTGATGTTGCAGAAAATAACGCTACTGTTATAGTCACATCACATTCGTTAAGAGAATTGGAAGACTTATGCGATCATTTGTCACTTCTTCATAAAGGCGGGCTGGTGCTTGACAGCGATGTATTTGAACTAAAGACGAGTCAGTTCAAGGTACAGGTAGCTTTTAAGGATGATTTTGATGAGAGTAAGTTTGAGGGCATTAGAATTACAAGATACCGTCAGGAGGGGTCAGTTGCCAACATGATAGTAAGTGGCGACAGGGAACAGACCATGGACATTATAAATGCCATGAATCCGGTAGTATTTGATGTCCTCCCACTTACGCTTGAAGAAGTATTTACTTATGAGATGGAAGCACTTGGTTATACATTTGATGTGAAGGGGGATAAGACGCATGAATAATAAGAAAGTATTCAGCTTTCATATGTTTTTACAGACATTGAAGCAGACAAGACTTGCGGGCTTTATAATGATGGCGGTAATTACACTTATATCAGTTGTACCGATTATTTCATCATTAAGCTATATTAAAGAATATAAACAGGTTAATAATGTAGGTGGAATTTCAGGAAATTATTTTCTGGTATTAGTATTCATAATTGTTGTACCTGTTATATCATTGATAGTATGGAGTTTTCTTAATAAGAGAAGCAGCAGTGATTTTTACCATTCAATTCCATATACAAGATTGTGCATATATCTTAGCAAGACAGCAGCAATACTTACATGGATTGCCGGAATACTCGTTGTGTCATATGTATCACAGGCTGTTTTATTCATGGCTAACAGGCAGTATTTTAACGTGGATTATGCAACAATGTTCAGGATGTATCTTTCGATATTTATATGCAGCCTTTTATGCATGGCAATTATAAATGTATCAATATCCATTACAGGAAACATATTAAGCAATATATGTGTTACAGGACTTATAATGTTTCTTCCAAGATTTATTGCGTTAATGGTTACAGAACTGACTGTGTTTCATGGAGAAACTTACATGATAAGTAACAGTGGTGTGGGGTTACTTGATTCTTCCAATAATATGATTGTTGGCTGGGTATTTTCTGTATTTGATATATACAATGGTCCATCAGGAATAGCAGATATGGTTCTCAGCCTTACAAGTAACTTATATACACTCGTGCTTGCACTTATATATATAGCGCTTGGCGCACTTCTCTTTGTAAAGAGAAAAAGTGAGACAGCAGGAAAAGCAGCTAATGGAAAGGTTCTGCCAATGATTATCAGAACACTTATCGGCTTTTCAATTGCGTTTATAGGTGTAATGATAGCATATACAAGTATAGATAATGATGAGACAATAGCAGTTGTTGTGCTGTTTATTGTAAGTGCATTGGTTGTGTTTGTTTATGAATGTATAGTAAGTAAGAAGATGAATGTTATAAAGCAGTGTATTCCATCAATTCTTCTTGGATATGTTCTTGCAGTGGTAATTGGAACAGGAGCTAATTCATTTGGCAAATATGAGGCATCGTACGAACCGGATGCTTCAAAACTTGCGTATGTATCAATACAGCCAATGGATATGTACTATGCTTCAGATAACGGATATTTCAGTTCTATATCATCGAAGGTTCAGTTTACAGATGAAGAGATTCTCAAATATGTATCAGAGAAATTTGAGGCATATAAAGATAAATGTATATCAAATGGTGTTCATAATTATATTTATAACGGCAGAGGCTCAGTGACTAATTATAAGGTTGGTTTCAGACAGAACGGTGTTACACATTACAGAAGGATTCAGCTTACAGACAGTGATGCCAATAAACTTTCAAGTCTGTTAAAGAAGGATGAGAAATTTGTTAAGGCATATATGGACCTTCCGGATTGTGACAAGATTTCTGTTAATTATATAACAGGTAATATGGAGGATTCTGACTGTAAAGATATATATGAAACAATTACAAGTGAAATTAAACAGATTGGTTTTGAAAAATGGTATCAGACAGTTACTTCAGATGTTGATACATTCTTGATGTCAGTACGCTTTTCGAAAAAAGGCGTTACTTATGATATGGTTCTTCCAATCAGTAAGAATATGCCACAATCTTATAATAAGTATATTGGTATACGGAATGAATATGCCATTAGGAATAATGAAAAAGAGCTTGGGACAATGAGCGATATTTTAAAGCAGTATTTAAATGACAGTTCCAGAACATGGGATAAATATACTAGTGGATATGAAACTCTTTCAGCAGTTCTTGTATATAATGATACCAGAACATATATTAATATGGATTCATATGTAAGAAAAGATGAAGAAAAAGCACAAAAAGTATTAAATGGACTTATAGAGTCCCTTGACAAGAAGAATTTTAATAAAAATATAAATGCAGATAATCCTTGTATTGTATTGAATTATGAAAAATATAATCCTGACAATGGTGAAACTGTCCTGGCAGATGCTATTATACAGTTAAATGGTTATACAAGGACAGAAGATTATATATCTGATATTGATTATTATTAATTACTTCTTATGTTGAATTAATGTAATATAATAAGTATAAGTAATGGGGTGGTGCGTCGGCATCATCCCATTATTTAAGATAGAAAAGGAACAGGATTATGTACGATTACAATGATGCTGTTGTGGCAGCAGCACTTGACTGTGCCGCAAATAATATATAATTGCAGGTGGTGGGGTGACCCATAATAAAGTCACCCCTGAAAATTGTCACTTGCCTTGCGGTCACATAACTGACTATATATATCAGGACCAAGTCCTGTCTGTAATTCTGTATAGGCTTTTCTTAACTGTTCGTCAGTCATATGCTCACGTTTTCTTTCGATTGCATTAATGCTGTCTAGAATCACTTTGTCCTGATTATCGTGAGTTTCCCAATTATACATAGTTTGCCCTTTTACGATAGATTTATTGTTGTTGTCTGTTGGAAGATTTTCTGAGTTATTCATATCTGTTCTCCTCAATTATTTTTTAGAATCTTCTAATATTATCTGCGTTAATTACGTGTCTATACTTGAAAAAGTCATCATAGCATTGTAATATTAATAAATGTGCAGACACGAGAGGGGAATTTCAATGGTTAATCTGGATGGGATGTTGTCAATAGTTATGCCAGCTTATAATGAGGAAAAGCTTATATATAACAGTATTAAAGAAACACTCAGAATTGTTGAAAAGTTTGTTCCAGAATTAGAGATAGTTGTGGTTAATGATGGCAGCAGGGATGATACGAAATCTGAAATTGAAAAAGCAGTTAAAGAGGACGACAGAGTGCGTATGATAAGTTCTACCAAGAACAGAGGCAAAGGTAATGCTATAATTGCCGGTGTTTCACAGGTGGAAGGAAAGTATGTTGCATTTGTTGATGCAGATTTAGAATTGAATCCATCACAGCTTGAAGGTTATCTTCAAAAAATGCTTGACGATAATAAAGATGTTGTAATTGGATGCAAGTTCCATAAGGATTCCAAGCTGGATTATCCATTTAAGAGAAAGGTTATAAGCATGGGTTATTACATAATGCTGCTTGTGATGTTTCATCTTAATGTCAGGGATACACAGACAGGGCTTAAGGTATTCCGAGTGGAGGCAATCAAGCCGGTGGCACATCTTGTCAGGACATCAGGATTTGCCTATGATATAGAGCTTCTGGTTGCTATACACAGAAGAGGTTTTACAATTGCACAGATGCCTGTTGAAGTTGTATATGTCAGGGATTCGGATAGCCGACGAATAGGTATGAAAGATATATGGCAGGCATTTATTGATACATGGGCAATATTTGGAAGAGTGTACTTTAAGCATTATTATGATTAAAATACATGTGGTTTAGGAGAATTAGGAGATACGATTAAGAATGAAAGGATTTATTGAAGGTTTAGCAGGTAAGTTAGCAGTAGTATGGAAGTCAGTATTTGTGGCACATGCCAAGATTTGTATTATTACAGGTGCAGTTGCGGTGTCGGGAACTGCGGCAACAGTTACAGGTGTTGAGTATGTTAAACATAATAACACTAAAAATGTTGTGCAGGCACAGGAAACTGAGCATGAGTCTGAGACTGAAACTGAATCAGAAAGACTTGATAAACTTAATAAGATTCTTGCAGAAACTCAGGAAGAAACAGCTGAAGAAGAGAGCTCATCAGTAGAAGAGCTTGAAAGTCTCATGGAGGAAGCACTTTCAAGTGATGATACAACAAGTGAGGAACTTAATCAGATAATTGAAGCTGTTGCAGACAGTGGTGCTGGTCCTGTTGCAGTAAAGGATATAGAAGAGCTTGAGGTAGTTGAAGATAATTCATCAGAGCCATCAAGAGAGGATGCAGAGGTTTCAGATTCAGGAACTGAGGAAACATCAAGTTCTGATCAGATATATGAAGTTAATCAGCTTGTGTATGGTATAGATGTATCAAGATGGCAGGGAGATATAGACTGGTCAAAGGTTGCTGCCGATGGAATTACATTTGCAATGATTAAATGTGGTGGCGGAGATGATGGTTTATACGAAGATAGAAAATTCAAGCAGAATATTCAGGGGGCATTAGCTAACGGTATTCAGGTAGGAATATATTTTTATTCGGGTGCAACAGATGCAAAGACTGCGTATGATGAAGCGAGCTTTTGTATTAATCTTATAAAAGACTATCAGATTACATATCCGGTTGCATTTGACTGGGAATTAGATGGTGATTATAATTCAGTAACAGAAGCATGTGAGACTTTCTGTAATGTAATAAAGAGTTATGGATATCAGCCAATGGTATATTCTAACAGAAACAGATGGTACAATAACTTTAATGGGGAAAAGCTTTCCAACAAATTCAAAGTATGGATGGCAGCATACTGGAGCGAGTACTATTATACTTCAACACGTTGGACATACGGTGATGACCTTGCAAGCTTTAAATGGCATTATGATATGTGGCAGTATGGTGTAACAGATACTGTTGATGGTATTGATGGATATGTTGATATGAACATTGCATTTTTCGGATATGCCAACTATAAAGTTAATGGTGCACAGGATGCTGCATTGACAGTAACTAATACTAACATAACAAGATATCTGGGACATGATTCGGGAAAGCTCAATGAGGGTGTGGATTTCATGTCAGGAGTTAAAGGAGTTAATTCAATAGGCTATGAGATGGACGTGGATTATGATATAATTAATTCTTCAGGAAATTCAGTTGATGAAGAAGATGCATTATCACAGCCAGGCAGATATACAGTCAGATATTCATTTAAAGACCCGAAATCTGGTAACATAACAAAGGATGCAGTCCTTAATATCGTTGATGTTACAGCAAAACTTGTAACACCGGATATTAATGTACAGTCAGATGTCTCAGGTAGACTTCCGGCAGGTTTCAGCTTTGTAAATGGAGTGTCTGGAACCAACAGCTTATCTGAAAATGCAACACTTACACAGTATGAGGTTATCAAAAGAAATATTGCAACCGGTGAGGAAATAACTATGTCACCGGAGCAGGCACTTGCAAATGTGTACGATGTAAAGAATTATACTTATTCTGTTGTATATTATTTTGATGTGCCAAAGGATGGAACTGTAAAACAGACTGCTGTAATGACAGTTATAGTAAAGGAAACAGAAACAGAAAAAGAAACTCAGAAGGAGACAACGGAAGAGACGGTAATTAACAATAAATAATAACAACGGGTTACAAACGGCGCTATCATATGAAATGTAGCGCCGTTATTGAGATTATACAACTTTTAAAATGGAGAAAAAATGTTTTCATTAAAGAAATTATTTAAGAAAGATACAATAAGTGAACAGGAAGTTGTTTCCCAGGATAGTGAGTATGAGATATTAGAGATTACAGAACTTTCTTTTATACAGACAGCAAAGATATGGCTTCAGAATTTTTTCAGGGTAAAGAAGCATGTTATTATAACGGCTGTAAGTGGTGGTGCTGTTGTTGTGGCAGTTGCCGGAATAGTTATTACGGTGTCAGTTGTCAGTCGTATTGGGAAGCAGAAAAGTACTGATGTTGCAGCAGCAATAGAAGATACATCAACACAGATGGAAACAGCAGAAGAAATGAAAGCACCAGTTTTGTCGCTTTATCTGGAAGCGGTAGCAGATGAAAATACTATTACTGCAAGTGTGTATGGCGAAGATGGAGAGATTCTTTCAGGACATAATCTTGTATTTAACCTTTTAAGTGGAAGTAAAGAAGATAATGAAGAGAAGATTGAAAAACTGAAGTCTGCATATGCAGGACAGAATGTTGAGGATGTTGATAAGGAAGTTTATGAAGATGATGACAAGGATGGTACAGTTCTTATGCCGGATCTTGAAACGGGAACATACACTTTGGTAGTGCAGGCTGAGGAAGGGTATAAGACTCCGGATGCAGCAGAAGCGACAGTTGAGACATTTGCAGTAATGGATGACATTATGGAAAAGGTTGTGGCAGATTCAGCTGCTACACAGAAAGAGGATCCATCAAGGCACCGTTCTAATTCTTCACCTGCAGTTTCTGTACCTGAAACAACAGCTTCAGCAGGGCAAGTCAATGTTACTGCTTTGAAGAAATCGGGTGACAATATAATCTATAAGATAACAGGCAGAAGTACAATGCAGCTTACGGACGATGAAGCTGCCAGATATACAGCTGGCTCTGTTTTAATAGATGATCATAGTGTGTCTGCATATTCAGGATATATATATGAAACAGGAAAGATTCAGATAACAGGAGGACAGGCAGATGTAGTAACAAAATTCCTTGTACCTGAGCGAAATATTAGTGCTGAAAATGTTGAGATGATTAATAATACAACAGTATTTGCAGATAATCTTAAGGAAACAGCAGCAGGAACTAAAGAAACACAGAGTGAAACAAAGACAACAGGTGAGAGTACTAAATCAGAAGAAACTACTAAGGGAGAAAATACTAAACCATCTGATAATCAGAGTATGGCAGCCAGAAAAAATTATGTCCTTCTTTCATTAGAAGCTGAGACAGAGACTGTATATGCTGATGGATGGCAGAATATACAGGGGAAAACATATTATTTCAGAAATTCGCAGGCGGTAACAGGATGGAATCAGATTGACGGATTACAATATTATTTTAATGGAGACGGTTCGCTTGGCTCACATCTGGTAATAGACGTATCTACTTATAACGGAGATATTGACTGGAATCGCGTTAAGGAAGCAGGAATTGACTATGCAATTATACGCGTAGGCTACAGGGGATATGAGACTGCAAGACTGGTAAAGGATAAACGATTTGATACAAACATGAGTAATGCAACAGCAGCAGGTGTAAAAGTTGGAGCCTATATTGTTACTCAGGCGGTTAATACTAATGAAGCTGTTGAAGAGGCAAGTTTTATTATATCTGCATGTAGTGGGTATAATGTATCTCTTCCGTTGGCAATAGATGTAGAGAGTGCAGGAAATGGAAGCGGAAGAGGAGATAAAATATCGGTTGCGGAAAGAACGGCTGTTATTAATGCATTTGTACAGACGATAAGGGGTGCCGGGTATTCGGCAATGGTATATGCTAATAAAGACTGGATGACTAACAGAATCAATGCAGGAGGACTTGCTTCTGGAAGTACTGTATGGCTTGCACAGTATAGAAGCAGCTGCACTTATGGTGGAAGCTACCAGATGTGGCAGTTTACAGAGTCAGGTTCTATACCGGGCATTTCTGGAAATGTAGATATGAGTGCATGGAAATATTAAAAAGGTGACAATTCTTTAACATAGTGATATAATTATACGAAGTGTTTATTTAAATGGATAAATATATGCAGAAATGAGGAGTAATATGAGTAAGAATGATGAACAGTTAGTTAAGCTTATTAAAGATGTTGTTTCTGGTAATCAGGATAAGGAAGTATTCTGCAAGGAATTTTATAAGGAAGTATATGCACTTGTATACCCGGTATTTGGAGATAATAGCAAGAAAGTAACTAGCAGGGCATTTATTTATTTATGTAATAATATTGATAAAATTGATGTTAGTAAAAATATACACAGGCAGGTAGCAACACTTGTATCTGCATTTATGTTTGGACTGATTGACAAGAATACAATTAAAAATAATGTGACCGGATTAGAATATGAATTTAATAGGATTAAGGAAGATGCTGAATTATATAATATTATCAGAGATAATGTTAAAATGTTCAGAAATCCGGCAGATTATGATAATACCAGTGAAGCTATCAGAAGTTTATCCAGAGTACAGACAATCCTTCTTGAACTTTACGGATATGAAATGCATTCTGTTGATGAAATAGAAGAACTGCTTGATGTAGACAGTGCATTTATATGTGAATTAATTGTTAAGACAAAAGCACAGATGCTTGGTGTTGAACTTGAGACAGAAGAATCAGAATATGAAGAAGAGAATGGCTCTGATGATGAGTATGAGGCTGACAGATATGAAACGGAAGATGGTGCCCAGCCTGATGCATTGTATTATGAGTCTGAAGAAACAGACGACGACTCAGAGCCGGAAGATGATGAAAAGTCATATTTTGAAGATGATGATATAGAAGATGATAGTGATGAACATCCATTCAGAAGAACAAAGGCGGATCGTAGCGCTGCAATGAGAAGAGCAGATGCATCAAATCTTGTTGTGAGAAAGCTGGCAGGAGTTGTAGGAAAATTGTTTCCGTCATTATCGCAGGCTGCAAGAAGAATTGTGGTTTATGTAGCTGGAGGCGTTATATTATTTGCAATAGTTTTAAGTGTATTTTTATCGGCTGTATTATCAGGTGATTCTAAAACAGCTGCTAAGAAGAATAATAATTCAAACAATACAAGGGTTACAACAGCTGAAACAACAACATCTAAGGAAAAGGTAACTCAGGCTAAAGCTACGAAGAAAGCAGATGATACAACAGCAGCTGATAATGAAGCTGTAAAGGAGACTACTAAGGCTGATGAGTCCACAGAAGAAAATACTAAGAGACCAAATAAAGCAACTATAAAAGATGCTGAGGAAGAGACTGTAGAAGATTCTGCAAGTGGCATAGATGATAATAATGGTGGAGAAGAGGAAAAGGACGAAAAAGAAACAGAGCCATCAACAGAGGCAACAGAAGCCACAACAAAGGTAACAGAGGAAACTGAAGCTACAGAAGAAACAACAAAAGCAACAGAAGCAACAAAAGCAACAGACGAAACAAAGACAACAGAAGCTGTTGATAATACAACTGTTGCGGCAGATGTTAATGCTAATAATAATTAAGTAAATCAGGAGTAAATAATACAGATACATAACAGGATTAAGGAAGGAATGCTATGAAATGTGTAATTTTAGCCGGAGGTAGTGGTGATAGTTTATGGCCATTATCAAGAAGGCAGTTTCCAAAACAGTTTATGAAAATAAAAGAAGGCCGTTCCATATTACAGGAAACTGTAGTAAGGAATATGCCTTTCTGTGAGGAATTTATAATAGTTACCAATGAGAGCTATAAGAATATTGTTAATGGACAGATGAAGGCATTTCAGAGTCTTAAGTACAGAGTTATCCTTGAGGGTACACCCAAGGGAACAGGAGCAGCTGTATTGTTAGGGACTATGTTTGCCAACCCGTCAGAACTAGTTCTGGTTGTTAATTCGGACAACCTGATTGAGGGTGATGGTTATAAAGATTCAATAATTGAGGCTAAAGAATATGCAAAAGAAGGATATCTTGCTGTATTAGGCATTAAGCCGGAATCACAGTCATCCACTTATGGGTACATTCTCCGGGATAAAGAGAATGTTAAGAAGTTTATTGCAAGAATGGATTTCGATGAAGATGAGACAGAAGGTCTGCTTGGATATGATTATGATGAGGGATATCTGTGGAACAGTGGAATACTTGTATTCAGGGCAGGGGATATGATTAATGCTGCAAGACGCCTTGCATCAGAACTGTACACTACCTGTAAGACAGCTAAGAGAAAGGTGCCGGCAATAAGAAGGTCTGTGAGATTTTCAGAGACGGTTATGCAGGCTATGCCACATGGCAGTATTGAAACACTTCTCCTTGAAAAATGTGATTCAATAAAAGTAGTTGAAGCACATTTCGAGTGGATGGATGTCGGCAACGCCAGCGATTTAGCTGAATTTGGAAACAATATCAAGTCAGAATGTGTTATCAAGAATGACTGCGATAATGTTAATATTATAAATAATGCACCGAAGAGACTTGTTGTCGCCAATGATTTAAGAGATCTTGTAGTTGTTAATACAGATGATGCAACATATATATCATCAAAGAAATCTGCTGATAATATCAAGCAGATTATGAAAGATAATATGGATACTTATGAAGCATTTTTCGATTATAACAGGACTACTTATAAGGAATGGGGAATACAGGAGATACTTAATTATTCACAGGGATATAAAGTCAGAAAGCTTACTGTTTTTCCAGGAATGTCAATGTCTCTTCACCGGCATGAAAAGAGAACTGAGCATTGGTCAATAGTTGAAGGTATTGCTACAATTACACTTGGTAATGAAACTGCTGATTATAACAAATATGAAAGTGTATTCATTCCAGTGGGAACGAAACACAGGATTGCTAATAAGACAGACAAGAATGTGGTAGTAATAGAGGTTGGTATTGGAGATAATATATCAGATACAGATCTTGTTAAGATATATAATAAGGATAATCCACAGGCATCTGCTAATTATGTAAGACTGGATAAGAGTCCTATTGCGAAGCTTGAACCTGCATTTAAGGATAATCTGTGGGGTGGAACCAAGATTCGTGATGTATATGGCAAGAAATGTGATTATGATGTCATCGGTGAGAGCTGGGAACTTTCAGCTCATCCTGATGGTCAGAGCCGTATAGCTGATGGAAGATATAAAGGAATGCTCTTTAATGAGTACCTTAATATTATAGGAAAAGAAGCATTAGGCTGGAAATGTCAGGCACAGGACAGATTCCCTATCCTTATAAAATTCATAGATGCAAAGCAGGCACTTTCTATACAGATTCATCCTGATGATGAATATGCTCTTGAGAATGAGAATGAATATGGAAAGAATGAGATGTGGTATGTAGTGGACAGTGAACCGGGATCATATCTGTACTGCGGGCTTTCAAGAGACGCATCTAAGGAAGAAATTCTTGAGAGAATTAATAATAATACAATCACAGACATACTTAATAAGATAGAGGTTAAAGCAGGCGATGTTGTTATGGTTAAGGCAGGAACAATCCATGCAATAGGCGCAGGTGTATTCATATGTGAGATACAGCAGAATTCTAACTGTACCTACCGTATGTATGATTATGACAGAAGGGACAAGTTCGGTAATCCGAGAGAACTTCATGTAAAGAAAGCACTTGATGTTGTTGATAACCATAAATATGTCAAGGACAATAAGACAGAAGTTGTTATTGCAAGAAATGAACATTTCACAGAAGAAAGACTTGTCCAGTGCAAATACTTTGAAGTATATAAGTATGATGTCAATGACGAAGCAAAGATTACTGTTGATGAGGCATCCTTTGTTTCTGTACTTTTCATTAACGGGTCAGGAACTATTGAAACTGATGATTATGAAAAGACTATGGAGTTTAAAGCAGGCGACAGTTTCTTTGTAAGTGCAGGCCTTCGTTCAATAATAGTTAAGGGACAGGCAACCATGGTTGTTACCAGAGTATAAAAAAATGTTTTACTTTGTCGTATATTGATGTATAATGACGAGAGAATTCTTTTTAAAGGAGAGTATAATAATGTTATCAGTAGTAATACCAACATTTAATGAAAGCAAGAACATCAGAAATCTTGTAGCACAGATTGATGTTGCTTTGAAGGGTGTTGATTATGAAATTGTCTTTGTTGATGACAGTAAGGACAATACACCTGATGTAATTACGGAAGTTGCTAAGGAATATCCACAGGTGAGAATGGAACACAGAAAGAATGGTACAGGATTAGCAACTGCTGTTCTCGATGGTTTTAAGCTTGCAAAGGGAGAATATATGGCATGTATGGATGCTGATTTACAGCACCCGCCAATCGTTCTTAAATATATGTATAAGGCTATGGAAAGTGGTGCAGATTTCTGTATACCTAGCCGACTTATTCCGGGTGGAGATGATGGCGGACTTAACTGGTACAGAAAGTTCGTATCTGGAACAGCAAGAAAGATAGGACAGGTTATGTTGCCTTGCCTTAGAAAGATATCAGATCCTACAAGCGGACTCTTTATGTTCAGAAGAGAAGTTATTGAGAATGCTGACCTTCAGCCAATCGGATGGAAAATTATGGTTGAGGTTCTTGCAATGGGTACATACAGCAAGGTTGTAGAAATCCCATATAAATTCCAGCAGAGAACAGAAGGTGAATCAAAGCTTTCAGGAAAGGTTACATTAGAGTACTTAAAGCAGCTTAAGAATCTCAGAAAGAGATACAATAAGAGCAACAGGTACGAGGTTGAAATATGGTCAACTGAGCGTATGATGAAAGGCGACAAATAATATCGTAACACAAGACATATAATAAGCCACAGAACGACATGTTATATGAAGTTTTGTGGCTATATTAGTATAGAACATAAAGGAGATAATAATGGCAATATTAGTTACAGGCGGAGCAGGCTTTATTGGAAGCCACACAGTAGTAGAACTTCAGAATGCGGGTTATGATGTTGTAGTAGTTGATAATCTTGTAAATTCAAGCAGAAAGTCTTTAGACAGAGTTGAGAAGATTACAGGAAAGAAAGCCACATTTTATGAGGCAGACATTAATGACGCTGCAGCATTAAATGAGATATTTGAGAAAGAAAGTATCGATAGTGTTATACATTTTGCAGGACTTAAGGCAGTAGGTGAGTCAGTAGCCAAGCCGCTTGAGTATTATATGAATAATATATCCGGTTCACTTACACTTTTTGATGTTATGAGAAATCATGGTGTTAAGAATATTATATTCTCATCTTCAGCTACAGTTTATGGAGATCCTGCATTTGTTCCTATTACAGAGGAATGCCCTAAGGGTGAGATTACTAATCCTTATGGTAAGACTAAGGGAATGCTTGAGGAGATTCTTACAGATATCCAGAAGGCTGACCCGGAATGGAATGTAATTCTTTTAAGATACTTTAACCCAATTGGAGCACATGAGAGCGGAACAATAGGAGAGAATCCTAACGGAGTTCCTAATAATCTTATGCCATATATAACACAGGTTGCTGTTGGAAAGTTAAAGGAGCTTGGTGTATTTGGTAATGATTATGATACTCATGATGGAACAGGTGTAAGAGATTATATCCATGTGGTTGACCTTGCACTTGGACATGTTAAGGCTATAGAAAAGCTTAATGATAATCCGGGAATTGCAATATATAATCTTGGAACAGGCAATGGATATTCAGTGCTTGATATAGTAAAGAATTTTGAGGCTGCTACGGGAATACATATACCATATGTAATTAAGGCAAGAAGACCAGGTGATATCGCAACATGCTACTGTGACGCAGGTAAGGCAGAGAGAGAGCTTCACTGGAAAGCAGAGCGAGATTTAAAGACTATGTGTGCTGATTCATGGAGATGGCAGAAGAATAATCCTAACGGATATGATGATTAAGGAGTAGACAATGGGTAAGTATTTTGGAACTGACGGATTCAGAGGAGAAGCAAATGTAACTCTTACAGTTGACCATGCATTTAAGGTGGGAAGATTCTTAGGCTGGTATTATGGAAAGAATCATGAGGATGGTAAGGCAAAGATTGTTATTGGTAAGGATACAAGAAGAAGCAGTTATATGTTTGAGTATTCTTTAGTTGCCGGACTTACAGCTTCAGGAGCAAATGCATATCTTCTTCATGTTACAACTACACCAAGTGTTTCTTATGTAGCAAGAACAGAAGATTTTGATTGTGGAATTATGATATCTGCAAGCCATAATCCTTTCTACGATAACGGAATTAAGCTTATTAATGCCGCAGGTGAGAAGATGAAAGAGGATGTTATCGCTGAAATCGAGAAGTACCTTGATGGTGAGCTTGGAGAAATTCCATACGCAACACGAGAAAACATTGGATGTACAGTTGATTACACAGCAGGTCGTAACAGATATATGGGATATCTTATGAGTCTTGCAATTTATTCATTCAAAGGAATAAGAGTAGGTCTTGATGCTTCTAATGGTAGTGCATGGACACTTGCAAAAGCTGTATTTGACGCACTTGGAGCTAAGACATATGTTATAAATGCTGCTCCGGACGGAACTAATATTAATGCAAACTGCGGTTCTACACATATTGAAGGACTTCAGGATTTAGTAAGGAGAGAGCATCTTGATGTAGGATTTGCGTTTGACGGTGATGCTGACAGATGTCTGTGTGTAGATGAGAAGGGCGAGGTCATAACAGGTGACCATATTCTATATATCTATGGATGTTATATGAAGGATAGAGATAAGCTTGTCGGAAACAAGGTTGTAACAACAGTAATGTCTAACTTCGGACTTTACAAAGCATTTGATGCAGTAGGAATTGAGTACGAAAAGACTAAGGTTGGCGATAAGTATGTATATGAGTGTATGTCAGAGAACGGCTACCGTATAGGTGGAGAGCAGTCAGGACACATCATATTCTCTAAATATGCAACAACAGGTGATGGAATTATCACAGCCCTTAAGATGATGGAGGTTATGCTTGCAAAGAAGAAGACATTGTCAGAGCTTGCAGCACCACTTGTTATATATCCACAGGTTCTTAAGAATATCAGGGTTACAGATAAGACACAGGCACAGGACGACGCAGATGTTAAGGCTGCAGTTGAGGCAGTTGCCAATGCACTTGGCACAGATGGAAGAATACTCGTACGCGAAAGCGGAACAGAACCTGTTGTCCGTGTAATGGTTGAGGCAGGAAGCACAGAAGAGTGCGAGAAATATGTCGATCAGGTTATAGATGTCATTAAAAGTAAAGGGTATGCAGTGTAAGCCATAGACGGACACTGGGAGCGTGCGTGTTCATATGGTGAGTGAACACAAATCAAAACTTTATATGAATATTTTAAGTACCTCCACATAAGATTAAATAGGTCTTATTGTGGGGGTGTTTTTTATGTGTGGGAAATTATGGGGAAAAGTTGTGACTGTTATGTTGGCATTGTTGATAATTATGCCTGCGTGTGCCATGACAGGGTGTTCTGGCAGCAAAGAGCCAGATAATAAGACCAGTGTTGATTATACAGTGGTTGAAAATGCAGACCTGCCAGAAGAGCTTAAGAAGCTTATTGAAAGCAAAAAAGATAAAGTGATGAGGCTTACATATACGACTAAGGATTATACATATGTTGTGGCCGGTTATGGAACAAGGGAAACAAGTGGATATTCAATTAAGGTAAATGATGTATACACAGGAGATAATGCACTGTACATTGATCTTAATCTGATAGGTCCGGCAGCGGGGGAAGCTGTAAATGAGGTTGACACATATCCGGTAATAGTGCTTAAGATGGAGAGACGTGAAGAAAGCGTTGTTTTTAAAATGTAGAATGTATAGGAGGTCAGTCTGTGAGACTCAGAACAGAAAATATTCATGAATATCGTTTGAAATGTAATACAGTGGCACAGATTACGCTTGATGATGATTTTAATGTGCCGGACACAAAAGATGATATTGAACTTATAGTGAAAGAATGGGGAAATGTCCAGACCGACAGTGTAAAAGTAAATAAGGATAAAGCTGCAGTTGATGGGGAATTAAAATTTTCACTTCTTTATATAGGTGCATCATCTGACTCAGAAAGAATGCAGCCGGTCAAAATGACAGGGAAAATGAGTTTTTCTGAAAATGTCAATCTTTCGGGTGACTGTACAGGTGATTATGTTACATGTCAGGCATCAATAGAAGATCTTAGTATTAAAGCAATTAATTCAAGAAAAATAAGTGTTAAGGCGATAGTTACCCTTAAACTTATATGCGAGAGTCTGCAGGATATACAGATGATAACGGGTGTGGATGAGACGGAGAATACGGACATTCAGCAGTTAAAGGAAGAATTGGAATTTGTGCAGCTTGCAGTTAATCAGCGTGATAATTTCAGAATAAGAGAAAATGTATCACTTCCGGCAGGAAAACCAGAGATACAAGAAATAATCTGGGATGATGTAGATGTAAGAAATCTGAATACAAGGCTTGCAGATGATGGACTTAAGCTTGCTGGTGATTTAGATATATTTGTAATGTATATAGGAAATGGAGAAACAGGAAATGTGCAATGGTACGAGACAACAGCATCATTTGAAGGAAGTCTGGATATAAGTGGTTGCAATGCAGATATGATTCCATATGTTAATTTTCAGATAATTGGAAAGACAGTTGAGGAGCGGCCCGACTTAGATGGTGAAAACCGCGATATTGCAGTTGAAGTGGTTCTTGATATGGATGTAAAAGCATATGAGGAGCGTAAGAAGGATGTTATAGCAGATATATACTCGCCTTCATATGATATGGAAATAGAGAATGCAGATACACAGCTGCGTTGCCTTGTTGTACGAAATAATGTATCAAGCCGTGTTTCAGGTAATCTCCAGCTTGAGAATTATGCTGACCTTATGCAGATATGTAACTGTACAGCTACGGTGCAGCTTGACGATGTGACATATAAAGAAGGAGAGCTGGTTGCGGAAGGTGTTGTAAGTGCAAATGTATTTTACATAACTTCAAGTGACAGTCAGCCGCTTGGCAGTGTGCATACAATCATTCCGTTTGCAGGTACAGTTAAGATTGATGGTGTCAGTCCAGATTCACTTGAATACAACATAAAGCCGTCAGTACAGCAGCTTTCAGCCACAATAAACAGTGCTGGTGTAATAGAGGTTAAATCATCAGTTTCACTGGATGTAATTGTTTTTAGAAACTTTGAGTATAGTGGCATAAAAAGTGCTTATATGTCAGAAGAAAAATGTAATCTGTCAAAGATGCCGTCAATGACTGGGTATATTGCTGATGGCACTAAAACATTATGGGATGTATCTAAAATGTATCATACAACAGCAGATTCAATAAAGGCAAGTAATCCTAAATGTGCTGATGGACTGTCAGAGTCTGTGATTATACCACGGGGTACCAAGCTTCTTCTTGTGAAGGCATAGACATAAAAAGAGGTACAGTCTGTAAAGTCTGTACCTCTGAAAATGTCTGATTATGAATTCTTACCGGCAAAGTAATCGTCGAATTTCTTAAGAACAGCATCTCTTGTGTTCTGGGAAATATCAGGGAGTTTCTTGCCCCATGTTTTAGTGGCTTCTTTAAAACCTTTTTCAAATGCTTCTTTCATCTTAGTCATCTTTTCTTCATCATCACCTGCGAGTGCCTGTGCAAATGAGAAGATCCTTTCAGATGTCTGTTTAACACCCCAGTAACCGTTTTCAGAAATATCTTCCTTAGCCTGTGCAATAGTGTCAGCGTCTGCTGTGAAGTTACCGCCTGCAAGTGCTTTCCACATATCATCAGCAGTTCCAATAGTTATTCCCTGTTTAGAGAACATCTTAGTAACGAGGCTTTGCATCTGAGCCATGCGTGTTTCCTGGTCAGCCTTTAACTGTGCAACAATAGAAGCGTTAGAAGCTTTCTTATTAACAGCTGCTACTAAACCTTCAGACTGTGAAGCATGCTCATAAGTTGCTGCTACATCAGAATAAGCTGTAGTCTTTGAAATCTCTTTAGTTGAAACCTTTTTACCAGAACCTGAAACAGTATTTGTTTCGTAAGCCTGATAATTTGAATTAACTCCGTTTAATGACATGATATCCCTCCTTGGACTTTTATTGTAGTATTTCTATAGTGTATATCGGTAAATGTATTTCTTTAATTAACCTTCTGTTTTTTCAATTTTTATAGTAGATTTCTTCCATATTCCTGTCCAATAGAGACCATAAAGTATGGCAGCAGAAGTTCCATTACTGATAACAACAGCGTACCATACAGATTCAACCCCCATATTAAGCACATTGGCACATACCCAGAGGGTTAGCAGACGGAATATCCAGATTCTTGAAGCGTCGACAATCATGGTTATCATGGTGTGACCGCTTCCTTGAAAAAGTCCCTGGGTGACATTGTAAAATGCGTTGCTCCAGCACCAGAATGCCATAAGTGATAGGAAATCTGTTGCCAGCGGAATAACTCTTTCATCAGTTGAGAAAAATGTTACCATAGTCTGCGATATAAATCTTCTTGACAGAATCAAACCAAAGAATAACAAAAACAGTGCACCCATACGGAGTGCGTAATGGTAAGCTTTGTCTGCTCTGTCTTTCTGTCTGGCACCAATATTTTGCCCTACGATAGTTGATATGGCAGAGCCGATACCATTTGCAGGCATTGTAATGATGCTGTTTATTTTGTTTCCGATACCATAAGCGCTTGTTGCAATAAATCCGTAAGCATTAACATTTTTAGTCATAAGAAGGAAACCAAGCTGCATAGTGCTTCCTCCGATTGCGGTAGGAAGTCCGATTTTTACAATCGAACCCATCTTGCTTTTATCAAACTTAAATCCCCTGAAATCAATTCTGATAAGCTGTCCTGGTCTTGTAAGTACAATAAGTGCAATAACTGCACATGGAATTTTGGCAATGAGAGTTGCAAGGGCAGCACCACCGATACCCCATTTGAAAACCATAAGGAATAACGGGTCTAATATAAGATTAATAACAACGCCAAACATATTAAGAAGCATTGGTTTTACTGTGTCGCCCTGAGACTGTTTGACTGATGTGAAAAGGTTAATGGTAAACAGAAAAGGCAGATCAAGTACTACAATTCTTATGTATGTAAGTCCGTATTTATATATAATTCCTTCTGCACCGAGCCACTTTACAAGTCCCGGAGAGACAAGCCAGCATATAAGGGCACATAATACTGAAAATGCAAGTGAAGTAAGGCAGATGTGGTTAGCCATTGAATTAGCCTGTTTATCCTCTCTTGCACCGAGGTACTGTGATATAAGGATTGCGCCTGCAGTTGTAATGCCATTGCCAAAATTAATCAGAATATTCTGGAAAGGAGAAACAAGCGTGATGGCTGACTGATTCTCAGTACCTATTCTTCCAAGCCAGAAAGTATCTGTAAGATTGTACATTGACTGGATAAAACTATTAATCATAACCGGAATCGCAAGCATGAGAATTGCATGAAAGAGATTACCATTAAGAATCATATTTCTTTTATCTTCACTTATTGGTTTTGCCATGATAAGCCCCCTTATCTTAATAAACGTGTTGAAAATGCTTCTTTAATACAGAAAAATAATTAAAATACTGATTTTTTGTTGACATTTCAAAGTCTTTTATACATAATATAAGCATAAAAAACAGTGATTTCTACAATTAAACGAAAAAATATTGCTAATAATACAGAAAAATTACTATAATAGACGCAAATGTATTTGAGATAAGGAGAGATTATATGTTCCAGGATATGTCGAAGGATTTTGATATTAAGAGGATAAAAAGAAGTAATACCAGTTGTAGTACAGGGGTAGGGGCACATGTGCATCCGTTTAATGAGATATTTTATCTTTCGAGCGGAGAGTGCACAAGTTTTATTGACCACAACATTTATAAGTTCGGAAAGGGCGATCTTGTGATTGTTCCAAGTGGATGTCTTCACAGGACAACTTATAATGGAAAAGGAATGCATGAAAGAATTGTTATAAGCTTTAGAAATGAAGCAACTGAATGGATTCAGAACCAGACTGGTAAAGAACTTATGGAAAACTGCATGAAGCCGGGAGTTGTTAATATTCCTGAGAAGAGAAGGGATTATGTTGTTGCCCTGCTTGATAAGCTGATATTTGAAAATGATTCTCCTGATGAGCTGTCGCCGGCATTTATAAAGGTTGGGCTAATTGAACTTCTGCTGTTTATTATCCGCTGTAAGAATTATGAGGAAAATGTTATTAAGGAAATTGATGTGGATAACAGGATTATTCAGGAAGTTGCCACATATATATATGAACATTATGCAGATAATCTGTCTTTAGAGTATGTTGCAGATAAATTTAATCTTAGCAGGTCATATCTTTCAAAGAAATTTAAGACAGCAACCGGATTTGGATTTAAGGAATACATTATTAATGTGAGAATTCAGAACGCCTGCAATCTGCTGCTTGAAACGAATAAGTCTATTACTGATATCGCATTTGAATGCGGTTTTAATGACAGCAATTATTTTGGAGATGCATTCAGGAAAGCAAAGGGCATATCTCCGCATAAATACCGTAAGAATGAAACTTTTTAAAAGTGCATTTATAATATTGTACTTGATTTCATACAATATCTTTAATATAATAGTTTTGAAAATGGATTTTGTATACAAGGTTAGGTAATATATGGAAAGTATCAGATTAAAGGCAAGAGCCAAGATTAATCTTGGACTTGATGTTATTGGAAGACGCGAGAACGGATATCATGATGTAAGAATGGTAATGCAGACGGTTGGTTTGTATGACCGTATTATAATGACAAGGATTCCGGAGGGAGAGATAAGAATTAAGACTAATATAGGATTTCTACCTGTGAATGAGAATAATCTTGTTTATAAGGCAATTATGCTTATGAAGAATAAGTATAAACTGGATGGTGGAATTGAGGTTGATCTTAATAAATTCATTCCGGTTGCGGCAGGAATGGCTGGAGGTTCAAGTGATGCGGCATGTGCATTATTTGGAATGAACAGGCTTTTCCAACTTAATGTTCCAATGAGAGAGCTTATGAAGCTTGGTGTTGAGATTGGGGCAGATGTTCCATACTGTCTTATGAGAGGAACAGCATTAGCTGAAGGAATTGGAGAGAAGCTTACAAGGCTTCCGGATATGCCATTTTGTCATATTCTTATAGCAAAGCCTCCGGTAAATGTATCAACTAAGCTTGTGTATGAGAAACTGGATAACACAGATGTTAAGCTGCATCCAGACATAGATGGAATAATTGAGGCTATTAAGTTAAAGGATGTTGCACTTGTTGCTTCAAGAATGGGAAATGTTTTAGAGTCAGTCACAGTGCCGTTGTATCCTGTCATCGACAGCATTAAGAAAGATATGATAGAACATGGTGCAATTAATGCCATGATGAGTGGCAGCGGACCGACAGTTTTTGGAATATTTCCAGATGAACAATCAATGATAGCCTGTCAGCAGTTCTTAAGACAGAAGGGCGAGGCAAGGCAGGTGTATACAACGGAAACATTTACACCATAATATATATGGAAATAATACACATTCAGAGTAATAGAGAAAGGCAAGGTTTTATATGAAAGGTGAACTTAAGATGGATGTTAATGACTATCTCCCATTAAGAGATGTAGTTTTTAATACTTTAAGACAGGCAATTCTCCGTGGTGAGATGGAGCCAGGTGAAAGGCTTATGGAAATTCAACTCGCCGATAAGCTTGGAGTGAGCAGAACTCCTATAAGAGAGGCAATTAGAAAGCTTGAGCTGGAGGGTCTTGTTATAATGATTCCAAGAAAGGGAGCAGAGGTTGCCCATATAACCGAGAAGGACATGAGAGATGTTCTTGAGGTAAGAGCAGCACTTGAGGAGCTTGCAGCAACACTTGCATGCCGCAATGTTACTCCAGAGCGAATCGAAGAGCTTAAGATGGCAAATAAGAGATTCGAAGCAGCAATTATATCTAAGGATGTGGTTGCAATTGTAGATGCTGATGTAAATTTCCATGATATTATATATGCAATGACAGATAATCAGAGACTTATTCAGATTATTAATAATTTAAGAGAGCAGATGTACAGATACAGGTTGGAATATGTTAAGGATGCAAGAGCACATTCTATTCTTATCAGCGAACATAATGACATCATTGATAAGCTTTCTAAGAAAGACGAAGAGAATACTAAGATTGTCATAAGACAGCATATTACTAATCAGGAAAAGGGTATTATCAGACTTCTTAACAAATAATCTTCAGATTACACGGAGGCTGGCTGTATATGCCAGCCTTTGTTAGTTTGTAAATTCCTGTTTATTATGGAAATATATGGATATAATCCCAGATATGAAGATATATCAGGGGGTAAATATTATATGAACATTAAAAAGAAACTTGGAATTCTGCTTATTGTTATAATAGTTGTCAGTGGACTGGTTGGTTATTACAGAGTGTCTTATGCAGGAAATTTAGAGGCAGTTACAGAAGGCATATCTGAGAGTATTATAAGATTCCATGTGAGGGCCAACAGTGATTCTCAGGAAGACCAGGAGGTTAAGCTTAAGGTTAAGGAAGCAGTAGTTGATTACATAAGACCGGCTCTTTCAGAGTCAGATTCTCTTTCAGAGTCAAGAGCTATATTAGAGGCAGAAAGTGATAATATCAGAAATGTTGCTATTAAAACCTTGCGGGATAATGGATTTATGGAAGATGTAAGCGTGTATTTTGAGAAAAGTTATTTTCCGGTTAAATCATACGGTGATGTAACATTTCCAGCAGGATACTATGAGGCTTTCAGGGTTGATATAGGTGATGCAGAGGGAAAGAACTGGTGGTGTGTGTTGTATCCGCCATTATGTTTTGTAGATGCGGTGTATGGCGTAGTTCCAGAGGATTCTAAGGAAAAGCTTGCAGGAGTTCTTACAGACGAAGAATATAAGACAGTAACTGACAGGGGCTGTAAAGTCAGATTTAAATATTTAACATTTATAAATGAACTGCTTGGGTTATAAGCAGTCAGTGGAGGAAGGACGATTGAATAATAAGGATAAGGTCTTTATTAAGATTAAAGGATTATATACGGGAACAATGGACGAGGAAGCCTCGTGTGAAGGTGAAGAGGTTGAAGTAATTGAGTCACAGGACGATGAGGTTGAAGTCATAAATGTTGGCACATACTCAGTTATCAACGGCAAGGAATATATACGGTATGAGGAGGTATATGATGATTCACAGGAACGGTCAAGCAGCATAATCAAGATTGATGGTGACAGCGTAGAGGTGACAAAGAAAGGCGTTGTTTCTACGAAGATGAGGTTTATCATGGGTAGTAAAAATATGACTTATTACCAGACACCTTATGGAAATATGAGTCTGGGGATTATAACGAAAAGTCTTGAAATTGAACGAACTGAGGATACAATAAGTATATATCTTGTGTATGGAATGGAAGTGAATTGTGAACATCTTTCAGATTGTGATATGCAGATAACAATAACAACCAGAGAACTTAGAATTGATGAATAGTACATTTTTCTTTGAAAAAGGAGTAGTTATGAAGAAACAGTTTGATGAGAGAAATCTTACAATGGTAATGGATTTTTATGAACTTACAATGGCTAATGGTTATTTTAAGGATGAGGACAAGGAAAGAAAGGTTGCATTTGATGTGTTCTACAGAAAGAATCCTGATAATGCCGGATATGCTATATTTGCAGGTCTTGAACAGATTATTGAATATATAGAGAATCTGCATTTTGATGAAGATGATATTGAATACTTAAGAGGTCAGGGACTTTTTGGCGAAGAATTCCTTGCATATCTTGCTGACTTTAAGTTCAGAGGAGATATTTATTCATTCCCGGAAGGAACCATTATGTATCCTAACGAACCTGTAATTACTGTTGTTGCACCATTACTTGATGCACAGCTTGTTGAGACTGCAATCCTTCTTCAGGTTAACCACCAGTCACTTATTGCAACTAAGACAAGAAGAATCGTGCGTTCAGCTAAGGGACGTGCTGTATCAGATTTCGGTGCAAGACGTGCACATAACATGGATGCAGCAGTATATGGTGCAAGAGCAGCTTATATAGGTGGTGCAGTTGGAACAGCGACTGTCCTTGCCGGTCAGATGTTTAATATTCCAATCAGTGGAACAATGGCACACAGCTGGGTAATGTTTTATCGTGATGAATTTGAAGCATTTAAGCATTATGCAGAAAATTACCCGGATGCAACTGTGCTTCTTGTAGATACTTATGATGTTGTTAAATCAGGTATTCCTAATGCCATCAGATGTGCAAAGGAAGTGCTTGAGCCAATGGGCAAGCGTCTTAAGGGCATCCGTCTTGACAGTGGTGACCTTGCATACCTGTCTAAGAAGGTAAGAAAAATGCTTGATGATGCTGGTCTTACTGATTGTAAGATAGTTGTTTCCAACAGTCTTGATGAATGGACTATTATGTCAATCTTAGAGCAGGGCGGCTGCATTGACAGTTTTGGTGTAGGTGAGAGACTTATAACAGCAAAGTCTGATCCTGTATTTGGAGCTGTATACAAGATTGCAGCAGTAGAGGAGAATGGAGTATTCCAGCCAAGAATTAAGATTTCTGAAAATGTTGAGAAGATAACGAACCCGGGCCTTAAGAAGGTTTACAGAATATATGACGAGAATAAAAAGGCAATAGCAGACCTTATAGCAGGTGCTGATGAGGTTGTTGATCTTTCACAGCCTTACCGCTATGTAGACCCTGTAAAGCCTTGGAAGAACAGATACTTTGAAAACTGCACAGCAGTAGAGTTACAGCAGCTTGTTGTAAAGAACGGCAAGCGTGTAATGGACAGGGTATCTATTGATGAGATTAAGAAATATGTTCAGGACCAGCTCAGTGACAATATATGGGAAGAAGAGCAGAGATTTGAGAATCCTCATAACCATTATCTTGACATGAGCCCGGCATATTATGATATGAAGATGTCGCTTCTTCATAAGTTGACTGACTAGAGGAAAGTGGCAGACGGACGGGGGCAGGGTGTGTATATGCTGCATCGTAAGACACGCTCCCGCTCGTGGAAAGGCGTAGCGGTACTAGGCGCACTGCCTCACTTCGTGAGGTGCGTTTGCCAAGTGCCGACGCCTTTCCAACGGTCTTACGCTACAGCATATGCACACCCTGCCCCCTTACGCTGTCACTTCCCCTGTCCGCCTTTGGCGGAGGCGGGGGTGTGCCGGTGCTAAAGTGCGTTTCTTGCAGATGGTGATGGTGCCGAAGTTGGGAAAGGTAAAATTTCCTGCCGAGAGAGCGATGGTTCCATAGGAACCGAGCAAGTTTTTGCGGGGAGGTGGTCGGAGTGTGTGGGTATATGTCATTTTCATACCGTTGGAAGTGCGTCGGCACTTAGTGAACGCACCTCACGAAGTGAGGCAGTGAACTTAGTGTCCGCTACGCACTTTCACGAGCGGGAGCGTGTCTGGAAATGACATATACCCATATACTCCGAACCAAGTCCAACACAAAACACTTGCAATTATGGATTGTTTTGATATAATTGACTAGTATATGAAAAGTTAACGAAGGAGTAGTAAATATGCCAGTTTGGAGTATTGTTTTATTGATAGTTATTGCTGTTCTTATAGCAGCACTTGTTGCACTTACTATTGTTGGCAGAAAGCTTCAGAAGAAGCAGGAAGCTAATAATGCACAGTTAGAGGCTGCAAAGCAGGTTATGTCGATGCTTGTCATTGATAAGAAGATGATGAAGCTGAAAGATGCCGGACTTCCTAAGATGGTCTTAGATCAGACACCTAAAGCACTCAGAGGCCGTAAGATGCCAATCGTTAAGGCAAAGATCGGACCAAGAGTTATGTCACTTATGTGTGACCCTAAGGTATATGACCAGATTCCAATTAAGGCTGAGATTAAAGCTGAAGTAAGTGGTATCTACATTGTAGGTATCAAGTCTGTAAGAGGTGGAAAGATTGTAGTTCCTGAGAAGAAAAAGAAGGGACTTTTCAAGAAGAATAAGTAAGAACGAGAGACTACATTAGCGGCTATGCTGGTGTAGTCTTTTTTTCTGCCATGAAGGTCGGCGTGGATGTGTATATATGCCGCTTTTGGACGCGTTTTCACTCGGACGAATGCGTAGCGGGTACTAAGCGCACTTCCTCACGCTGTGAGGTGCGTTTGCCAAGTACCGACGCATTCTTACGGTCCAAAACCGGCATATATACATATCCACGCCCATCTTCCCGGTAGAAAAACGCTTATTACCGGCTTTGCCGGTAATGACGCTGTCTGTGTTCAGTGTAGTTTTGCAATGAAAATTGGGAATTACGGATGAAATGACTGATTTTATATGATTTAGTGGGCTTTTGCCAATAAGTAAACAAAAGACACCAAGCAAGCAAGGTTTCCCAAAGGGAAACCAAAGCGAATTGTAAGTTTGTGTGAAGTGTAAGGTCATGAGGCGGAAGTATGTGACAGCTTCGGACCGTAAGAATGCGTCGGTACTTAGCAAACGCCTCTCACGAAGTGAGAAAGTGCGCTTAGTACACGCTACGCATTCGTCCGAGCGGGAGCGCGTCCGAAGCTGGCATATACTTTCGCCTCATGACCGTCCCCTCTCACACAAACCTACACAAGCGCCTTATTTTCCTCATACATCTTCTCAATAAGATCCTGCACATCTTTAGCAAGAGTCTTTTTCTGCTCGCGATCCATGCTGGCGACATCGATTGGTTTGCCGAATTCAAGGACAGTGTGAGTCTTTTTGAAGAATGGAAGGTGGTCTTCTAATACAGCAGCTGTATTGTTCTGTACCATAGGAATAATCCTGCAGCCTGATTTTTCAGCAAGCTTGAAGCTTCCTGCATGGAAAGGAAGAACACCGTCATTGCTTTTATTCCTTGTTCCTTCAGGGAATATAACAATTGAAGTTCCAGCTTTCAAGTAATCAATGCCAGTAAGGATAGTCTTTAAACCTTCTTTCATGTTTTTTCTGTCAAGGAAGAGGCAGTAAAGATATCTCATCCATATATTGAGAAGAGGGACTTTTTCAATCTCTTTCTTGGCAACAAAGCCGGTTCTGGGCTTCATGTATGTGTAAGAAATAATTGTGTCAAAGAAACCATGGTGATTGCCTACAAAAAGTACAGCCTCTCCATCTTTAGGGAGATTTTCAAGTCCTTTTACGGTTGTTGTAACACCAGATAGAAAAAGAACAACCTTAAAAACACCTTGCACAAAGCGGAGACTTCCGCGATCCTTAGCTTCCTGATTGAACTTGCCAATAAGCCAGAATACAGGAAGCATTATAAGGCTGGCAAGGAATATTATTATTGCAAATATAACGATTAATATGAGTCTTATCATTGTATGTTCTCCATTTCATTTTATATTTTCATGTTAATTGAAGCAGCATTGCAGGAATACAATATCATACATGCAAAGCAGCATTATATGAATATCATCCCTTTACATAAGCCTTTGCACCGCTTGAGTAATGTATTTCCCCTTCATTAGTGACAAATATGGCCTCAATGCCATCAAGGCTTTCAATAAGCTTCATGCCATCTTCAAGTCCGAGGCAGAAAGCAGTGGTGCTTAAGCAGTCTCCAGTGAGGGAGTCCTTTGATAAAATAGTGACATCGGACAGGTCATTGTTATAAGAATAGCCTGTAGCCGGGTTAAGTATATGATGGTAAAATGTTCCATCGTCAGCATAGAAATACCGCTCATAGTTGCCGGATGATACAACAGAGGAATCATCAACGGAAAGAGCAACAAGCACTTCATTATTGGCTGCAAATGGCTTCCTTACGCCAATTCCGAAGTTATCTGTGTTAGTTTTCTTACCGATACATAAAACATTGCCGCCGAGATTGATTATAGCACGTTTTACACCATTTTCTTCAAGAAAATATTTGATTTTGTCAGCAATATAGCCCTTAGCAACAGCTCCGAGGTCAAGGATGACATCATCGGGTTTACTTATGGAATAAGTACCATCACCGTTATCGGACACACTGACCCTGGTGTAATCGACATGTGTCAAAGCTTCGGCAATCCGTCCGCTGTCAGGAACTTTTGGCGATTCTGCAGTGAAGTCCCACAGACTTGAAACGCTTCCTATTGTTATGTCAAATGCTCCATTACTCAAAGCAGCATATTCAAGTCCGGCGCTGATTAATTCATACAGTTCCTTAGATATGTCAGTTGTCTGGTTAGAATTAACCCTTGATAATTCGCTGTCTTCTTTAGTCCTTGAAAAAATGTTTTCGTAGTAGTCACACAGATTAAGAGCCTCTGTAAGAGTATTCTTAGAAACACTTGTGTAAGAGTCAATCTGCACATATGTGTTTAACTTAAAGCCGTTCACAGACTCAGGGGTAGTCAGTGTAACCGCAGGTTTCTGACATGCTGTGAGCAGAAAACCAAGAATCAGAATGACAAGAATTACATACGAAAAATATGTGATTTTATTAAGCTTTTTCATAGAATAATTACCATTGTTAAACGGTATCCTCCCAAATGTTTTAGTACATTGAGATTATAACAGTTTAATGCTGTATAAAAAAGTGAAATTAGTGTGAAATTACTTTTATTTTTATCGTAAATGTGCTATAAATATAAGGCTTGCTGTTAAGCAGCTAATGTTTATGTATATAGAAACGAGGAAGTATATGAAAAAGAAATTATTCAGTGTGTTACTTGTTGGTGCACTTGCAGCATCTTTAGTAGCATGTGATTCAAAAAAGAAGGAAGCTGATAAGACACCTTCGACAGTCAACTCAGAGATAAATGCAGATGAATATGCTGCAACAATTACAGATAATGCTGGTATATATAAGACATTTGTATCACTTTCAGATTGGAAAGGAATGTCAGTAGACCTGGCAGAATCTGATTATAAAGTAACTGATTCAGATGTTGAGGATTATATACAGAGCCTTCTGGAGGCAACTGCAACTACAGATGCCCAGACAACAGGTACTACAAAGTCAGGTGATACAATTAAGCTTGATTATAGCGGAAAGCTTGACGGAACAGCATTTTCAGGTGGAACAGCAACAGATGCTTCTTACACAATTGGTTCAGGTAAATTTATCGATGATCTTGATAAAGGACTTGTTGGACTTACAGTTGGTGTAGAGACAGATATTCCATGTACATTCCCTGAAAGCTACCAGAATTCAGACCTTGCCGGAAAGCAGGTTGTATTTACAGTAACTGTTAAGGAAATTGATGTAAAAGTAGTTCCAGAGCTTAATGATGAATGGGTAACAGCTAATGCATCAAAATTAGGTGTTTCGGATGCTGAGCTTACAAATGTTGATGATCTAAGAGCATATGTTAAGAATTACCTTGAAACACAGGCTGCGTCTAACAGATCAAGTACAGTATTTGAGACTGCTTATTCACAGATGTCAGATGGTCTTGATGTTTCAGAATATCCAAGCGAAGAGCTTGCAGACCTTTTAAAAACACTTAATAATAATATTGATTCAGAGTATCAGTCATACAGTTCATCATATTCATCAAAGGAAGATTATCTTAAGAGCGCATATAAATTTGAATCTATGGATGCATTTAACGAATATGCAGACAATTATGCAAAGCAATATCTTTTACAGAAAATGATTATTACAATGATTGCTGCTGATAATAATATTACAGTTAGTGAGGATGATATTAATTCAACAGGTGAAGAACTTGCTTCTTATTATGGATATAATGATTATCAGGAAATTCTTGATACCTATGGAAAGTCAATGAATGCAGAGATAGGATATCAGGTACTTTATCAGAAGGTTGTTGAGTTTGTATGTGATAATGTAACAATTAATGATACATCTTCAACAGAACAGTAATCTGTGACTAATTAAATATTTATATGTTTGACAGAACTAGGGTTGCACAGCTATTAATGGGTGTGCAGCCTTATTTATTCTTATTATTTTCGCATTAAAACGGGATTTACATATATCAGCAGACAGATTCTGCACTATTAAAAATATGAGAAATGTGGTAAAACCACTTAAGGGGAAAACAATGAATCAATTCGTACCAAAGCTTTTTGATGTTATGAAAGGCTATTCTAAGAAGCAGTTTGTTAATGATGTTATTGCAGGTATTATAGTTGCAATCATCGCGTTACCATTATCTATCGCACTTGCGCTGGCATCAGGAGTGGGGCCTGAGCAGGGTATCTACACAGCTATATTTGCCGGGTTTGTTATTTCGTTCCTTGGCGGAAGCAGGGTCCAGATTGCAGGACCTACAGCCGCATTTGCAACCATTGTTGCTGGAATTGTGGCACAGAACGGAATGGATGGTCTTATTGTTGCAACAATTATGGCAGGTATCATTCTTATTATCATGGGATTCCTTAAATTTGGTAATCTTATCAGATTTATTCCTTATACAATTACAACCGGATTTACATTTGGTATAGCTGTTACTATTCTTGTAGGACAGATTAAGGATTTCTTAGGCCTTGATACTTCTGCGTATACAGGACCAACTATTGAGACACTTGATAAGTTAAATGCAGTGTTTAAATGTATTAACACATTTAACTGGCAGGCACTCGTTGTAGGTGGTGTTTCACTTGCAATTCTTATTATATGGCCTAGATTTAAGAAGTTAGAGAAGATACCGGCATCTTTAATTGCTGTTATAGTTTCTGTAATTATGGTTAAACTTGGAATGCAGGCTAAGACTATTGGAGATTTATATACAATTTCAAGCAAGCTGCCGGGTATCAGCATACCACATGTTAATATAACAATGGTTAAGAATCTTTTGCCGGATGCATTTACAATTGCGGTACTTGCAGGTATTGAGTCACTTTTATCATGCGTTGTTTCTGATGGTATGATTGGAAGCAGACATAAGCCTAATATGGAACTCGTTGCGCAGGGTGCAGGTAACCTTGTGTCAGCTTTATTTGGTGGAATTCCGGCAACAGGTGCAATCGCGAGAACAGCAGCTAATGTTAAGAATGGTGGACGTACACCAATCGCGGGTATGGTTCATTCTGTAACACTTCTTCTTATCCTTGTTGTGCTTATGCCATATGCAGCATGGATTCCAATGCCGGCAATTGCAGCGATTCTTTTCATGGTAGCTTATAACATGAGTGGCTGGAGAGAAATGATTTCTCTTTGTAAGACTTCACCTAAGAGCGATATTCTTGTACTTCTTACAACAGCAGTACTTACTATTGTATTTGACCTTGTTGTTGCTATTGAAGTTGGTGTTGTGCTTACAGCACTTCTTTTCCTTAAGAGAATGGCTGATGTTACAGAGGTTAAGAGCTGGAAATATATTGGTGATAATATAGATGAGAATAATGATCCTGACAGCATTAATCTTAAGCAGGTTCCTAAGGATACGCTTGTATATGAGATTAATGGACCAATGTTTTTTGCAGCTGCGGACAAGTTTCTTGATATCCAGACAGTATCAGGTTCTAAGGCAGTTATTGTAAGAATGAGAGGTGTTCCTGCAATGGATGTTACTGCTCTCAGATCTTTAAGAAATATTCATGCGGTATGTAAAAGACATGGCGCTGTTATGATTCTTTCACATGTTAATGAACAGCCTATGTCAGTTATGGAGCATGCTGGCTTTGCGGATGAGATTGGAAGAGATAATTTCTGTGCCAATATTGATGCAGCTCTTGAGCATGCTAAAAATATTGTAGAAGGGTAATGCTAAATGAAGGAAGATACACTTTCCTATATAAGAGATAATAAAGAGATTACATTTGAACAGAAGATAAGACTTGTAATTATGCTGAGTCTGCCTACGATTATGGCACAGGTGTCATCAATTATAATGCAGTATATTGATGCATCTATGGTCGGAAGACTAGGGGCAGGCTGTTCGGCTTCAATAGGCCTTGTATCGACAACGACATGGCTGCTTGGAAGCCTTGCATCAGCGCCGTCACTTGGATTTTCAATTCAGGTGGCACAGCTTGTCGGGGCAAAGAAGTTTAATAGGGCAAGAAGAGTGTTCTTACAGTCATTTGGAATTGTTCTTCTTATATCAATTATTATTGGTGCTGCCGGAGCCATGATAAGCTGGGGACTTCCAGCATGGCTCGGTGGAGAAGAGTCGATACAGAAGGATGCGGCAATGTATTTTCTTATAACATCATTGTCTATGCCGGCATTAGGATTTAACCGTCTTGGTACGAGAATGCTGCAGAGCTGCGGTAATACGAGGACGCCGGGAATTCTTAATTCTATGAATTGTTTACTTGATGTTATATTCAATTTTATATTCATATTCAGATGGCGTGGTTTTGGCTTCGGTCTTGGAGTTATGGGTGCAGCACTCGGAACAACAGCGGCAGAGATTGTCACTACAATTATTATGTTTTATGTTCTGATGTTCAGAACACCTATGCTATCAAAAGGTTACGGAACAGATTCTGATGAGAAGGCAGGTCTTGCGACAATAAAGAAGTCATTTGTTTTATCGCTTCCTGTTACATTTGAAAATGTAGTTATGTTCGGGGCGATGATTACAATTACAAGAATTGTTGCACCATTAGGAGTTGTGGCTGTGGCTGCCAACTCATTTGCAATAACTGCAGAAAGCCTGTGCTATATGCCTGCTTATGGAATTGAGGAGGCTGCAACAGCACTTGTTGGACAGAGTATCGGTGCAGGCAGAGGAAAGCTTGCGTTGTCTTTTGGAAGAATTTCAGTTGCCTTCGGAATGGGAATAATGGCATTCACCGGACTTCTGATGTTTATATTTGCACCATTTATGATTGGAATTCTTACACCTGATCCGGCAGTAAGAGAGCTTGGCGTAACTATACTTAGAATTGAAGCATTTGCAGAGCCACTGTATGGCGCGTCAATTGTTGTAACAGGTGTGCTTCGTGGAGCAGGAGATACTCTTGTTTCAAGCCTTATGAATTTTTTCAGTCTCTGGGCTGTTCGGGTTGTTCTTTCATTCCTTCTTGTTGGAAGTTACGGACTTGTTGGTGTGTGGATAGCGATGGCGGCAGAGCTTTGCTTCAGGGGTGCGATATTCCTTGTACGCATGGAGCGGAAGAAGTGGCTGAAGAAGGTGTGAAAATAGAGTTGTTATTACTTGCATAAATAAAATATGCATGATATAATTCAATTGAAAAAGGTGCTGCCGTGAAGCAAGACGGCTGCTCTGAAATAATGGTTTACAAAAAGTAATCGTCATTCCAGTGCCAATGGGACGATTACTTTTTTGCTTTATGTATGTCTTTTCCGAGAAGATATTTATATATAATTAAATAAAATATATTTTTAAAATATTAAAACAAATTAAAATAACAGACACATATAGATGTATGTGGGGTGCCCATCAATGAAAACTATATGTGTCTGTTATTCTATTTAAATATCATTAACCAAGATACTTAGCAAGTACATCAACCTTGTCAAGCTTCTCCCAAGGAAGGTTAAGATCTGTACGTCCAAAGTGACCATAAGCAGCTGTCTGCTTGTAGATAGGTCTTCTTAAGTCGAGCATCTTAATGATTCCGTTAGGTCTTAAATCGAAGTTCTCACGGATGATTTCAACGATTTTTTCTTCATCAAGCTTTCCTGTACCAAATGTATCAACCATGATAGATGTTGGTCTTGCGACACCGATTGCATATGAAAGCTGGATTTCACATCTGTCAGCAAGTCCGGCAGCAACAATATTCTTTGCAACATATCTTGCAGCGTATGCAGCAGAACGGTCAACTTTAGTGCAGTCTTTACCAGAGAAAGCACCACCACCATGTCTTGCGGCACCACCGTAAGTATCAACGATAATTTTACGACCAGTAAGACCTGAATCTCCGTTAGGACCGCCAATTACAAAACGGCCTGTAGGATTGATGTATATCTTAGTATCAGCGTCAATCATAGCTGGGTCAACGATAGCGTCAATAACATATTTCTTAATATCCTCATGAATCTGTTCCTGAGATACTTCTGGAGCATGCTGTGATGAAACAACGATAGCATCAAGTCTTATTGGCTTTTTGTTTTCATCGTATTCAACTGTTACCTGAGTCTTTCCGTCTGGTCTTAAGTAAGAAAGAGTTCCATCCTTGCGAACCTTTGTAAGCTGCTTAGAAAGCTTCTGTGCAAGTGCAGAAGAGTAAGGCATGAATTCAGGAGTTTCGTTAGTTGCGTAACCAAACATCATACCCTGGTCGCCGGCGCCACCCTCTGAATCATCAATTTCGCCGTCTTTGGCTTCAAGAGCCTTATCAACACCCATAGCAATATCAGCTGACTGCTTGTCTAATGCAACCATAACAGCACAGGTATTACCATCAAATCCCTTATCAGAGCTGTCATAACCAATATCTGTAACTGTTTTTCTTACAATAGAAGGAATGTCTATGTTAGCCTTAGTTGTAACCTCGCCCATTACCATAATAAAACCTGTGTTAGTAAGAGTTTCGCAGGCTACTCTTGAGTATGGATCCTGCTCATAGAGAGCATCTAATACTGCATCTGAAATCTGGTCGCAGATCTTATCTGGATGTCCTTCTGTTACTGATTCTGAAGTAAATAATCTTTTTTCCATGTTATCTCCTTTTTGTTTTATCGTGAATATGTCTATCCCATACCTTATCGTGTCTATTCTCATCGCTACTAGCACTCATAGCTCATACGCCAGAATTGCAATGTTACCGCTATTCGCACAAAAAAAGGTCCCCGACAAGGGACCCGATAGACTGTATCGAAATCCTCTTATTGTTCGACTAATATCGCTCAGGTTGGCACCTTCCTCAAAAGGGGTTGCCGGGTTTCATAGATCCTATGTATCTCCACCGCTCTTAATAAGGGATATAAAATATTCAATTAATATTACCGCATAAGATACTACACAATATTTAAACATTCGTCAAGAGTAATTTGACATTTTCTATATGGAAATTTATAATTAATTCATATTTAGCGTACAGATGTAAAGCACAAGGGGAAGAGTGATGAGTGAAAAAATAATTTTTATATTTGATGCGAAAGAGGGAGACCAATTATCTGAAGATGTGAATACACCAGATGGAAAGATTCTTGTAAAAAAAGGTACAATACTTGATTATGATATAATTGCAAATATTTCTAATCATCATATTCTGGAAGTCAGGATATATGATAATGATGAATTAGAGGATAATCAATCAGGGATAGACTCCAAGAGAAATACAGAGAATGAAAAATATTTTGACAAAATCAGAAAGAGCAGACAGTTCAAGAAGTTTAAAAAGACTTACGATGAGAATATAATTGATATCAAGGATGGACTTAATGAGGTAGTAACCAATAATAGTCCTATTGATACTGATAAGCTGATTGAAGGAACACAGCAGATTCTTTCTGAGAATAATAACAGTTTACAGCTTTTTGATATGCTTCACAGCATGAGACAGTTTGATGACCTTACATATGTTCATTGCGTGAATGTAGCATTGATATCGTCTATTATTGGGCAGTGGCTTAAGTATAGTAAGGAAGATATAAGGATTCTTATTATATGTGGATTGTTGCATGATATCGGAAAGTTAATGATTCCTAATGAGATTCTTACAAAGCCGGGCAGACTTACAGAGGATGAATATAAAATCATGAAGCAGCATGTTAATCTTGGCTATGAGAAGTTAAAGAACCAGAATATTGATATGCGTATTAAGGAGGCATGCCTGCTCCATCATGAAAAATGTGATGGAACAGGATATCCATTTGGCTTGAAGAGCGAGAGTATTCCGGTTTCTGCAAAGATTATTGCGATAGCAGATGTATATGATGCCATGACTGCTGCCAGAGTGTATAGAGGTGCATTGTGTCCGTTTGAGGTTATAGAAACAATGCATTGTGATGCATTCACCAAGTTTGATCCTAAATATATTCTGCCATTTCTTAAAAATGTTGCATCATCATATATTCACAATGATGTAAGACTATCAGATGGAAGAACAGGAAAGGTTATACTTATTAATGATAATGCGTTAAGCCAGCCTGTTGTACAATGTGGTGACACGTTTGTTGACTTATCAAAGGAACATGGACTTAAAGTGTCATCAATATTGTAATATTTTAAATTATCTGGCACATGCGTGGAGGTATTTTTCTTTAGTAGCCATACCTCCGCGGATGTGTCTTTCTTGTTTATTGACATCAAGAACCTTTCTGGCTTCTCTGGCTAGTTCAGGATTGATTTCCATAAGCCGTGCAGTTACATCTTTATGTGCAGTGCTTTTGCTTACATTAAATACTTTGGCTGTCTGTCTTACAGTGGCTTTATGCTCAATTATGTAATATGCCAGCTGGGTGGCACGTTCTTCTATATAGTCTCGCATGTCGGGACTCCGGAAGTTTCATTTATACAATCTATGCCACGGATTGGGGTTTTATGTTAGAATGTGTTATGACTATGACAAGGAATCATTTACATTACATTTTTAATTTCTCTGCAAACATAAGAAGTACGCTGACTGAAAGCAGTGCACTTGAAATCCAGATTGTGTGGATTCCGAACATCATTGAAAGGTTTCCACCGATACCTGCGCCGATTGCAAAGAATAATATTATACCGAAGTAATATCCGGCTTTTCTAAGAGAAGCCTTATTACCGGTACGCACAAATACTGAAAGTGCGTCTGTACCGCTTCTTAAGTTACCGATGCACATGGTGCTTGCATAGGAATAGCCATTGACTTTTCTAAATGCCTGTACCTGCATAGCACATGAGAACGATACGATTATTGTTGCAAACATGTCCATTGAGTGGGGCATGAAGCCAACTGCAATTAAGATAACAATTTCAATAAGTAATATTGCCTGTCGCCAGTGAAGTCTGGTGGCATTTTTATATCTGCCCTGAATCCGCTCTGTTACGAATACGCCAAAACCAAATGCTAAGAATGGCAGAAGATATTTTAATCCCAGATACCATTCACCCATCATAAAATGTGTACTCATAAGAACCACATTACCCGTCTGTGCGTTGGAGAATACTTCATTTCTGGTAAAATATGTATATGCGTCCTGAAGTCCACCGGACATGGCAAGGAATACGCTGTTTATGAAGGCTTCGGACATCTGAATATCCGGTAGCTTCTTAGCGAGGGCATTATGAAGCTTTGATGCCATAAATAACCTCCTTGTGTTTTATAACTTTGGTTGTTATAGCACAAGGAGGTTTTGTTGTAAAGGGTATATAAATATTAGATATGTTGCGAATTACTTTCCAAGTGCTGTTTTCTGAGGCACTTCTGTTTCTTTTTCGTAGCATGCAAATGCGCTGTCAACAAGCTCTTTATCCGGCTTAGGTGTAAACAGGCTGACTACAGGAACGATAATCATTCCGGCAAACATTGCAAATGCACCGCAGTTGATAGGTGACTGGAGCCATGTTGGGAAGCTTGCTCTGAAGAAGATGTTCGCAAGCATAAGTACTGAGCTGAATAAAAAGCATGCCCAGCACGATGCCTTGGAAACCTTCTTAGAGTAAAGCGAGAACATAAATGGAGCAAGGAATGAACCTGCAAGTGCGCCCCATGATATTCCCATAAGCTGTGCAATAAATGTTACTGAACTCTTGTACTGGATAAGTGCAAGTATTGCAGATATCGCAATGAATACAATAACAAGAATTCTTATGTATAATACTTGTTTCTTATCACTCATGTTCTTAATGAAGTTATCTTTTAAGAAGTCAATAGTAAGTGTCGAGCTTGAAGCTATTACAAGTGATGAAAGTGTGGACATTGAAGCTGACAACACGAGAATTACAACTAATGCAATAAGCGCAGGACTTAAATTAGAAAGCATTGTTGGAATTATTGAGTCGAAGCCGTTAGCCTTGACATCTATCTGGTCAGAGAATAATCTTCCGAAACCTCCGAGAAAATAGCATCCGCCTGAAACTATAAGCGCAAATATTGTTGATATTACAGTACCCTTCTGTATAGAAGCTTCATTATCAATTGCATAGAATTTCTGAACCATCTGAGGAAGTCCCCATGTTCCAAGTGATGTAAGGATTACAACGCATAAAAGGTTGAATGGGTCAGGTCCGAAAAATGAAGCAAATATACCGGGAGTATCGCTTACAGCCGGGTCAGACACATTTGCAAGACCCTGCAGTGCAGACATGAAGCCGCCCTTAGAGTGGATTACGGCAGCAATAACTGCAACGATACCGAATAACATGATAATTCCCTGAATGAAATCATTGATTGCAGTAGCCATGTAACCGCCGGCAATTACATAGATGGCAGTAAGTGTTGCCATGATTATGATACAGACACTGTAATCAATGTTGAAAGCCATACCGAAAAGTCTTGAAAGTCCATTGTAAAGTGAAGCTGTGTATGGAATCAGGAAAATGAATATGATAACGGAAGCACCGATTTTTAATGGATTGCTGCCGAATCTCTTTCCAAAATACTGTGGCATGGTTGCTGAATCAAGATGCTGACTCATAATTCTTGTTCTTCTGCCAAGTACGACCCATGCAAGAAGTGAACCTATAATTGCGTTGCCGATACCAGCCCAGGTTGCGGCAATTCCGTATTTCCAGCCAAACTGCCCTGCGTATCCAACGAATACAACAGCCGAGAAATAAGATGTTCCATATGCAAATGCGGTGAGCCACGGACCAACGCTTCTTCCACCGAGAACGAAACCATTAACATCAGTTGCATGCTTGCGGCAGTATAAGCCAATGCCTATCAGCACCGCAAAGTAGATAATAAGAATAACTAGTTTTAACATAAAAACCCCCATATTAATTGTATTATATCTCACTTCACGAATTTAAAGTGTAACGCTTTAAATTGATAAAGCAAGCATAAATGCATTGTAACATATGGGAGTGGGATTGGCAAGGAGAAAGTGAGTTGAGCTTATGGTTTAAGATTACATTTTACGCTCTGCTCTTCATCTTTCTGTATGCGATATTCATTATTATTGCAAGCAAAACACCAAGTGACACATAAGATACGAAATCTGTATTGGCGTATGTCAGATTAAGGCTGGCTGTTCGTCCGAGAAGTCTGTTGCTGAGTAACATAGCAGCTTTGCTCAGAATTACATTAAATGCCACATATTCAAGTCCTGCATATATGACGAATAATATAGGAAGATAAATTCTGCTTACTGACAATGGTAAAGAGAATATTATTAACGATATAAGTGACAATGCAAGCAATACAATCATCACGATATAAAATGTGCCAGATGAAATCGTCTGGTATATTCCTGCAAGACCGGCAGTACGATACTGTATGTCTGCGTATATACCTGAAGCATAATTATTAATAGCTTTTTTAGCAGATTCAGTGTCTGCAAAAAGTGACAATGTAATAGTACTATCCGTGTTATCTGTATAATCTTTAATGCTGTTATATGTGACAGATGATAAAACTGTAAGCTCATCGTCTATATCAATGTCAATTTCATTAAATGTTTTGCCATCACGCAGTCCTTTTGAAAGTGCATCTGTATATTTTCTGGCAATACTGTCTATGGCAGATGAATTCTGGATAGTATTCTGGATATCAGAAAGCAGCTTGTTATATTGATAAACATCCATGCCAGCCTGCTCGCTTGAAGGGAGGCTGTCAATAACTGTGTCCATGTATCTGCCAGAAATAGCAGAAGAAAGTCCGGCATCTTTTATTATGTCTGCTGCATAAAAAGGTACATTTTTATTAATATTTAAACCAAACATCGATATTAAAAATGTTATGGTTGCAATAATTAGAAGTGGCTTGTTGCTTTTCTTATAAAGCTTTGCATTATAGCGTAGTCTGTAAGCTTCATTAGGTGAATCACTGGTGAAATCTATATTGTTTACAGACAGGAAATCTTTCATAATCTGTAATTTTTCCCCATCAGCTTTTACACACCTTATCAACATACTGTCTTTTCTTTCGAAGAAATAAAGACTTCCGACAGAAACACATTTTTTAATATTGGCAGGAGACAGAAAAGGCTTGCCATCGACATATATTCCATCATTGGTAATTGTGGTTTTCCTATTCTTCTTTGTCTGTGAATTAAAGAAAGCCTTGGCTTTTCTTTCTTTGAAACTACTGGTACGGTTGGCATACAATATGTTTATATAGGACTGGCAGTCCTCAAGCGTCCAGTCAGATGTATTATTATATTCAGTACTCATATAAGAAACCTCCTTTAATAATTTATAGGGGTAATTATAGTGTTTGCAAATGTATTTTACAATATTAAATCTGTTGGGGAATACCTACTATTATGTCTGCTTTATATGATTGAGTAGGTTTGTTTGAGAGAATTATAACTTGATACGGAGGGAGCAAACCTACTAAACAGTTGTGTATAGTTTTTTTAGTGGGTCTTTTTCTTGAATTATTCTGGCGGATAATGGTTTGGTAGGTTTATTAGGAATTTATGCTATGCGGGATATAGGATTTTGCAGAGAATATAAAAAACAGCCACCAGAAAAATCCAGTGACTGTTTTGAGTAAATGAGAAGAGTAAATGTGAATTATCTTATTATCGTCTGCTGCCGCCAAAACCGCCATTCTGGCCGCCCATGCCGCCCATGTTGCCGCCGCCAAAGCCGCCAGTGCCAGAAGCTCCCATTGTTCCTGCTTCCTGAGTCCAGTCTGCAATAGAGTCTGAACCCCGGTAGAGTGTGTAGCTTGTGCCGGTTACAAGAGTGTCAGAGCATATCCAGCCGTTGCTGAATGTACTGTCAACAGTGAAACTTATTACTTCTTTGCCAGAAGAATCTTTAAGTGAATATCTTTCAGAACTGAAGGATACTGAATTTAATACATAAGCATTAACAGAGTTTACAGGTGTTTCGCAGATACCACCGAGGGCAACGCATGTTCCACCGGTTATTGTTACGGTACCATCTACATCAATTGATCCTGATACATTTCCAGATGAACTGCCGCCTTTAACTAATACAAATCCACCGGTCTGTACGTAATTTCCATTAGAATCAATACCATCAGTATCACCAGACGCAGTTGTGATATCTATATATCCGGCTGTTACATTGACAATTGGAGAAGTCTTTCCATCACCTGTGCAAGCATTGATGCCATCATCAGTAGCATATACATATATTTTGCCGCCATTTAAGTTGATAGTCATGGCCTCAAGTCCTTCGTATGGAGTTACTATATTAATATAACCATCATTGACATAAAGTTGTTTGTCAGCGTGCATGCCGTCATCACCAGAAGAAATTGTAATTGAACCACCATTGATAACAATAGTTCCTTTTCCGTTCTCACCGGTTTCAAGTACACCTGAGTCAGAGTTGGCATGGATACCATCATCTGTTGAACTTATGTTAATTGTAAAGCCTGAAATATTTATTTCGCTTTCAGCTTTAATACCCTTAGTTGAGTAGGACTGTCCAGAAGAATTACCGGATTCATTAAAGTCACCAGGCATTCCTGGACGGTCGCCGCCGGCCTTATTACCACCAGAGCTGTCGTTCATATCAGGAGCATTACCACCGTTCTGACCACCCATGCCACCCATGTTGCCGCCACCAAAGCCGCCAGGTGCGTTGGTGATAGTATCAGAAGCTGCCACATAAGAAACAGTATTGGCAGAAGCAGTCGTGTTAGCAGAGCTGTCACGACCAGTAGATGTGCCTGACGAACTGCCTGACGAAGTAACTTCTTCACTATATTCAGAGTAAGTATCTGTATAAATGTTTAAATTACCATCACCTGATATATCTACACCGTAAGCTGCGTCTATACCATCACAGGCTGCATATACATCAATGTTTCCACCAGTGATTGTAACGATTCCCTTCTGGTTGCCCTTGTTAGAAATACTGCTGTTAGAAGTCTTGATGCCATCGCCTTTAGCGGAGATTGCAATTATATTTCCAGATTCAATATCAACGGCGTCGTTGCCTTTGACTGCGTTGTTCACAGCAGTAACTTTAACAATCACATTTTTAATAGAAAGGTCATCCTTGCTCTGGATACCATTATTGTAATTACCAGTTACAACTAAGGCTCCTTTGCCGGCGAGTTTTAAATCGCATGTTGCATAGATTGCTGCGTTGCCAGCGTCATCAGAAGAATCTTCTGTAGCTTCGGTACGATTGTCAATTACTTCGTTAAATGAGTTATCTTCTGATTTAATCTTGACTTCGGAAGCATTTTTAACGTATATAGGTGAACCACTTGAGCATGTGATAGATGTTCCGTTCAATACGATAGTAACCTCGTCCTCATCACCTGCGTCAACGATAAGCTGTCCTTCTGATAAAAGACCGGCTACTGTATATTCACCAGCCTTTGTGATTGTGTATACAGAACCTGACTGTGTAACTCCATCTGATGTATCAGATGTCACAGTGAAATCACCTGTAATGGAGACTCTGTAATTCTCTGCATCATCTGCGTGTGTTACATCTGTGTCTTCTTTAGTAATGCCTGAAGTGATGGTAGTCTCACCGCCTGATGCAGTAGTAGTTGAAGTTGAATTTCTGGCACAGCCAGCAGTCATAAGACACATAGTAAGAATAACTGCGGCTACGCAATTCCTTTTGATTTTATTTAATTTAATCATAGTCATCTCTCCATTTCTTTAGTGTATGTTAATTGATTGTCTATAGTTTATTGGAGAAATTTGACTAAAATATGGTATGAGTGCGAATATTCTGTGTCCTGATTAATCATGTGGAATATCGTTAAATCTGCCGTCAAGCTCTTCGGTTTTTACCACATTTATAAATGCGTGCTTGTCAATTGAGCGAATCAATGTGATAAGCTCACGTTTCGCTTCGGAGTTGATTACTGAGTATATGAGCGTGCGCTCTTTTTCCTCGTAGCAGCCTATTCCCTTGAAAAGCGTGGCGTCGTGGTTGGTCGTATTCTTTATGGCGTGATAGATTTCTTCGGATTTGTCAGAAATGATGAATAATGTCATCTTCTGGTAGCGTTTGTACATGAACTGGATTACCTGAGTGCTACAGAACTGGTATATTATTGAGTAGAGCGCGATTGACCAGCCAAACAGTCCACCTGCGATGAGCAGAATCACAACATTACCAAGAAGAATATAGTTCCATGCGTCTATTCCTTTAATATGAGAAAAATAAATGCTTATGAAATCAGTTCCACCTGTGGTAGTGCCGACATTGAGGCACAGGCTTATTGCAAATCCGTTGATAATTCCGCCAAATACGCTTATAAGCAGTATATCTTCTGTAAAAATGTATGGAGGAAGAACATCAACAAGCACACTGGAAAGTATAATTACAACGATTGAGTAGATGGTAAATTTCTTACCGATGTAGCGGTATGCAATGTAGGCGGGGAAAATGTTAAGTGCCACATTGAATATTGTAAATGGGATGCTGATATAAAAAAAACGTAGTCCGATTGCCTGAAATAACAGGGAGACTCCTGAAAAGCCTCCTGGCAGCAGGTCTGCGACTTTGGCAAAGCATCTTAAATTCCATGCGTACAGCACGGAAGCAATTATAACTATAATGAATCTGAATACCTGATAAAACTTAGGATATTTAACTTCTAAAGATTTGAACATATATTAGCCTCCATATTTTGTGTTAAATATAATAAGCAAATAATAATTATTTGTGTGAGTTGTCGTAGGCAGCCTGAATATCGGCGGGGAGCTTGTTTGGAAGCATTGAATGTATTCCGTCCTCGTTGCCGTCCTTGATAGCCTGCTCGTAATAGAAGCACTTGAAAGTAAGCATATCAAGAGTTTCCTGCATTTTTTCCATCTCTTTTTCAACAGCGGCTTTCTGTCTCTCAAAAAGCTGTTTTCTGAGTTCGTAAGTTCTACTGCCTTCCTGACACCATTCCATAAACTGCTTGATGTCGCGGATTTCAAGACCTGATTTTTTGAGACATTCAATAAGCTTAAGAGCAGCAATTTCTGTGTCAGAGAACTGTCTTATTCCAGAGGCACGCTGCATAAAAGGGAATAATCCTTCTTTATCATAATATCTTAATGTTGAAACGGGAAGATTAAACATTTCTGAAACCTGACCTATTGTGTACATAACACACCTGCTTTCTGTAAGCCTTGCTTACCTGATATTAGTTTTTTACAAATGTGATAATAAAATTCACAAAATGTTCACTATTATTGGGTTGACCTAAAGTTAGGTTTAACTCTTATGCTTAAATAGTAGCACAGAGAGACTTAAAATACAATTTAAAGTTGGTTTAAAGTGAATATGATAGTGTTTTTAACAAAGAGGTGATCATATGTATGTAATGCTAATGTATTTTTGCATTACTTTTTTTGGATTGATACTTATTATGATGGCAGTGGAAGGATGACATATTTTATGGAGAATAAATGTATGGAATGGAGACAGGAAAAAGATATGCCGGTATTTATGTATATTTTTCTTAATAAAATAGAGGATACCGAAGAAGTGAGATGGACAGAGAAAGAGAAAAATGAGGGGTATGAGACATATAAAAAGTTGTTAGAGCTGGCAGATGGAGATTCTTCAGATGTAATTAAAAAATGTCTCAGGATAATTAAAGAAACAAGACATATTGTAGAGTATGAGCTTTGGAACAAGATTGTATATTTTATGACTGATTATATTAATGGTGAGACTGTGTGGGGATAAGTGAAAAGTTGTCTGATAATTTTATAATATTTGAAAAGAAAAAGAATATACTTGTAATGTCTGATGGCATGTGATAGAATGTCATTGGATACAAGTAGTGCATTCAAGCAATCTACGAAAACCCCACGAGTTAGGGCTCGTGGGGTTTTCTATTCCGTTCTGGCAGGGTGGCTTAGTCCCCAGGCTGGCTACCGTCTGTTATCTCTGTCCAGCCATTTGCAGATATAGTAAGAAGCTATATTTGCCAAGATAGAGATAATCAAGGACACTAGTGCATCCAAGCAATCCACCTCCTTTCTCTACCAGGTATGGGAGGGGTAGCACTAGGAATTATATCATAACAATATATAATAAACAAGTATATAAAAAATACGAATAATAACTATTGCTATGATTTATGATTTTATAACCAACATGTATTTTACAGGAATGACACATGGGGGTATGATATATTTATCAAGGGCAAAGGAGCCGGAAGTCTTTAGGGGATTCTGGCTCTTTTTTTGCATTAGCAAGTATTTTAAGGAGGAAATATATATGGAATACGAGATTTCTAATCGTTTATCAGGTGTTCATGGTTCGATGATAAGAGAACTTTTTAAGTTAGGAGCAAGCAAGGATATTATATCTTTTGGTGGTGGCAATCCGTCAGCAGAGACATTCCCATGCAGGGAGATAGAAGAGATAGCAGCAAAGGGACTTGGCGAGAATCCTGTTTCTTTATTACAGTATGGACTGAGCGAAGGTTATACACCCCTGCGTGATACTATGAAGAAATATCTTGAGAAGAAGGAAGGCTTTGATTTCGAGAATAATGAGCTTTTCATAGTATCAGGCGGACAGCAGTGTGCGGACCTTACAACTAAGGCACTTGTTAATGAAGGAGACGTTGTGCTTACTGAAGAGCCTGCATTTGTAGGCTGCCTTAATACATTCCGTTCTTATGGTGCGAAGCTTGTAGGAATCCCAATGGAGCAGGACGGAATGAATATAAATGCGCTTGAGGAGGCTTTAAAGGCTAATCCTGATGCAAAGCTTTTATACACAATTCCATCTTTCCAGAATCCTACAGGAATTACAACTTCTCTTGAAAAGAGAAAAAAAGTATATGAGCTTTGCTGCAAATATGATATCGCAATATTAGAGGACAATCCTTACGGTGAATTAAGATTTGCAGGTGAAAATGTGCCAACTATCAAGTCGATGGATATAGAGGGCAGGGTTATATATGCAGGAAGCTTCTCAAAGGTAATGGCACCTGCATTCCGTCTTGGTTTTCTTGTATTTAACAAGTCGCTCACAGGACCGCTTACAGTTGCAAAGCAATGCACAGATGTACATTCAACTGTCCTTTTCCAGTACATTTGTAATGAATATATTAATAACTATGATTTCGACAAACATCTTGAGGATTCAAGAAAGGTGTATGAGCACAAATGTAATCTCATGATGGAGTGCATGAAGAAGGAATTCCATCCTTCAGTAACCTTCGGTCACCCTGAGGGCGGACTTTTCGTAATGGCATTCCTGCCAGAGGGAATGGATTCTGCACCATTTGTAAGGGAGGCTATTAACAGAGGTGTTCTCTCAGTTCCGGGAGCAGCGTTCTTAGCAGATGAGAGCCAGAAGTCTAATGGATTCAGACTTAATTATTCGACACCTTCTGATGAGCAGATTGTTAAGGGAATCGAAATTCTTGGAAAACTTACATATGAGTGGATTAAGTAGGAGGAGTGAAAGGTTATGAAGATAGCAGCATTCAGCGTTCGTCAAGATGAAAAACAGTATTTTGATACATTTGCAAATGTATACAAGGTGGAATTACAGATTAATAGGAGCGGATTTACAGCAGATGATATAGAAAGTGTCAAAGGCTGTGAGGCTATGTCGGTGTGCGATGGCATGTGTGACTTGTCAGCACCTGTTCTTGAAAAGCTTGCAGCAGAGGGTGTAAAGTACATCGGTTTCAGGACAATCGGATATAACAGTGTTGACCTTGAGGCAGCAAAGCGCCTTGGAATCCGTGTTGCACACAGCGGATATTCGCCATATTCAGTTGCCAATTATACAGTAATGCTTATGCTTATGTGTATCCGCAAGGCTTTGTATGTAATGATGCGTTCACACACAGCAGATTATTCACTTGGTCCTATATGTGGACGTGAAATGCAGAATATGACAGTAGGTATTATCGGAACAGGAAGAATTGGAAAGGCAGTGATTAAGAATCTTTCAGGATTTGGCTGTAAGATTATTGCGTATGACCCATACCCTGCAAAAGACCTTGAAAATGTTGAGTATGTAACTCTTGATGAATTGTATGCCAGAGCAGATATTATCTCGCTTCATACTTTCTTAAGTGATGAGACATATCATATGATTAATAAGGATTCAATTGCAAAAATGAAGGATGGCGTTATCCTTATAAATGCGGCAAGGGGCGCGCTTGTTGATACAAAGGATCTGATTGAGGCTGTTGAGAGTGGCAAGATTGGTTCAGTTGGAACTGACTGCTGTGAGGGTGAGGATGAATTTATCCGTACAGACCGTAAGTATGATGACCTTGTTGTTAATCACGATTACATCATACTTAAGTCTTTCCAGAATACTATTGTCACACCTCATGTTGCATTTTTCACAGATCAGGCTGTGTCTGATATGGTTGAGTCTTCAGTTAAGAGTGTTGTGCAGTTTGCAGCCGGTGAAGACACACCATTAGAGGTGCATTAAAATATACAGGTACATTAATTATTCAAATTTTTGAAATATTCTTCAAGCTGGTGCTCGAAGATTCGTTGATTTTCTGAGCAGAATGAGCCAAGCGGCTGATAATAAATACTTCTGAAATGTGGACAGTCATCTATATGCAGCAGGCTTATGTTTTCAGGAAGGCTGCTGCTTGTCCATGTTACAGAGGCAACAAATGATACTCCAAGACCGAGACTTATGAGTTTGCCCTGTAATATGTAATCATTGCATGAGTAGGCTATCTGAGGAGTTTTCTTACATTTGCTGAATATTGAATTGAACACTCCGGCATAAGATGGAGTATCTGCAAGGTCAATGAATTTCTCGTCCATCATCTGTTCTACTGATATGTGTCCGGTATGGGCAAGTGGATGTGATGATGAAACGGCAAGGCAGATTTCTTCTGTCATAAGAAGATGTGCATTGTCTGGAATATCATAAGCTGATGAGACAGAGTCAATCAGCAGGTCACACCCTTTTGGTTCAGAAGATATTGAAAAGCTGACATGAGGGTGCTCATGGATAAAATCTTTAAGTACATTGCTGACAAGAACTGCACTTGAGCGGAGACAGAGCCTTATTTCGCCTGCATCGCCAAGACTTTCACTGACAGCACGCGCAGCATCTTCTGAAAGAGCCAGTATTCTGTCTGCATATTCAAGCAGAATTTCTCCCTGACGGGTACATTCGAGCCCTTTTTTATTACGGATAAAAAGCTGTGCGCCAAATTCTTCTTCAAGCTTATGGATTGTCTTGCTTAATGCCGGCTGTGCTATGCACAGTTCACCGGCAGCACGGGTCATATTCTTGTGTCTGGCGGCAGCCTGAAACTGCCTGAGCTGATATAATTCCATGTTCGCACCTCTCTTGTATGTAGTATTTTATAAAAATTACAATTAACATAATATAGAAATCAGGATATTTACGATTATGATAACACAAATATTATTAACGCAGACATTTATAATGTTTATTCTTATGATTCTGGGACTGATTCTGTCTAAAACAGGTCTGCTTACAGAACATGGCAGTAAAGATATGGCCAATATTCTGTTGTATGCGGTTATTCCGTGTGTAATTATAAGAAGCTATATAACAGATTTCACGATGGAGAAGCTGTATGGACTTCTTATGTCGGCGGTACTGGCTGTAGCTGCATTTGCAGTGGCAATAGCTGTATCATATATAATTTACGGCATGCGAAAGCCGATAGACAACTTTGGAACGGCTTTCTGTAACGCAGGATTTATCGGAATTCCACTTGTAACTGCGGTATTTGGAAATGAAGCGGCATTCTATGTTGCATCATTTGCAAGTATTCTTAATCTGTTGCAGTGGACATATGGAATTGTGATAATAACCCGCCGCAAGGATATGATAAATATAAAAAAGGTATTCGTCAATCCTGTGACAATATCACTTGTTATAGGACTCTTTCTTTTTATTACGGGAATTAAACTGCCAGGTGTAATAAACAGCACGATGGCTGGAGTTGCGGCACTTAATACACCTGCAGCCATGATAGTACTGGGATATTATCTGTCATGTGTCAGGATCCGTGACTTACTGCTTAATCCGTCCCTGTATCTGGCATCGTTTGTCAGGCTTATAATAATTCCGCTGCTTACACTGCTTGTGCTTTATATTATACCGGCGGGACACGGTCAGATTGGAATGATTACACTGATTGCTGCGGCAACACCGGTTGGAACGAGTACGGCAATATTTGCACAGAAATTCGGGCAGGATTATGAGCGGGCAGTATGTATGGTCTGCCTGTCAACGCTGTTTTCAATTATTACAATGCCAGTTGTGATGTATCTGGCACAGATGTGGATTATGTAGTTTAACTATTATTTCTGGTTATGGTTTTATAACCAACATGTATTTTACAGGAATAACACAATGGTATATTATACAGACATCAAAGGCAAAGGAGCCATGACCCGGAAGGGGTAATGGTTTCTTTGCCTTTTTTGCGTATAAGATATCTTTGCAGGAAAATGTATAGCGAATACGGCTATTCATAATATGAGGAAGAAAGGAACTAAAGCTATGGGAAATAACGGAATTGAATTGGAAAGAGATGGCTTTAAGAGCCGTACAGGTTTTATTCTTGCCTGTATCGGTTCGGCAGTAGGAATGGGAAATATATGGCGTTTTCCATATATGGTATCTGCATGGGGTGGTATGACATTTTTAATACCTTATGTATTATTTGTAATATTAATAGGTTCAACAGGTGTTATCGAGGAGATGGCACTTGGCCGTGCGACTAAGGGCGGACCTATTAAAGCATTTGGCGACTGTATGCAGATGCGTACAGGAAAGAGAAAAGCAGGTGAGGCAATTGGTTTTATTCCTGTGCTTGGCTCACTGGCTCTAGCAATGGGCTATACTGTAGTTGTTGGCTGGATATTCAAATATACTTATCTTGCATTTTCTGGAAAGCTTTCATCAATGGGCAATGATATGTCAGCTATTGGTGGTATGTTTGGAAGTACAGCAAGCACATTTGGCAACAATATGTGGCTTATAATCGCGATGGTTGTAACTGCTGTTATTATGGCACTTGGTATTGCAGGTGGAATTGAGAAAGCAAACAAGGTCATGATGCCTTTGCTTTTCATCATGTTTGTAGGACTTGGAATATATATCTTTACACTTCCTGGTTCAAGTGCAGGTTATAAATACATTTTTACTCTTAATCCTAAGGGACTTCTTGATATAAAGCTCTGGATATATGCATTTGGTCAGGCGTTCTTTTCACTGTCTATCGCAGGTAACGGAACTGTTATCTATGGTTCATATCTTAGTGATAAGGAAAATGTTGTTTCTTCTGCAAGAAATGTTGCAGTATTTGATACTATTGCTGCTTTATTAGCTGCATTTGTTATTATTCCGGGTATGGCAGCAGGCGGTGCCGAGTTATCTTCAGGTGGTCCCGGACTTATGTTTATCTATCTTGTAAATGTATTTAATGGTATGCCGGGTGGCAAGATTGTAGGAATTGTATTCTATGTATGTGTTCTGTTTGCCGGCATGAGCTCACTTGTTAATCTGTATGAAGCTCCGGTTGCAACTATTCAGGAGAAGCTTAAGCTTAACCGTGTTGCATCTGTTGGAATTATCGCAGTGGCTGGCTGTGTTGTGTCACTTGTAATACAGGGTATTGTATCAGGCTGGATGGACGCAGTATCTATCTATATCTGCCCACTTGGCGCAATGCTCGCAGCAATTATGTTCTTCTGGGTTGCAGGAAAGAAGTTTGCTGTTGATGCTGTTAATGCAGGTGCAGATAAGCCTATTGGAAAGTGGTTTGTACCACTTGGCAAATATGTCCTTGTTCCACTTTCACTTGTTGCACTTATTGCAGGTGCTTTACTTGGTGGAATTGGCTGATGGAGGATTTGATTGGTTGATTGAGACTGGCGGATTGCTTTGCAATCCGCCTTTTTTGCGTGGTGGAGAGCGGGAGCGTGGCGGAATGGACTTTGAGGCGGAGGGGAGGCACGCGGAAGTCCAAAAGGAGTGAGAAAGAGTGGAGGATTGGACTTTGAAGCGGAGGAGAGGCAGGAGGAAGTCCAAAAGGAGTGAGAAAGAGCGGAGGATTGGACTTTGAAGTGGAGGGGAGATGCGAGGAAGTCCAAAAGGAGTGAGAAAGAGCGGAGGATTGGACTTTGAAGTGGAGAGGAGATGCGAGGAAGTCCAAAAGGAGCGAGCAAGAGTGGCAGATTGGACTTTGAAGCGGAGGGGAGGCAGGAGAAAGTCCAAAAGGAGCGAGCAAGAGTGGCAGATTGGACTTTGAAGTGGAGGGGGGATGCGCGGAAGTCCAAAAGGAGCGAGCAAGAGTGGCAGATTGGACTTTGAAGTGGAGGGGAAGCAGGAGAAAGTCCAAAAGGAGCGAGAAATAGCGGAGGATTGGACCTTGAAGCGGAGGAGAGGCAGGAGAAAGTCCAAAAGGGGTGAGAAATAGCGGAGGATTGGACTTTGAGGCGGAGGGGAGGCACGCGGAAGTCCAAAACGCAAGTCGGCGCACAAGAGCGTAAGACCAGACATCACATGACCAGACATCACATTTGTGTAAAAAATTATATAAAATCTCATAAACCTCTTGCCCTAAAGCTGACTTCAAGTCGTATCATACAGGTATCAAATAATTTACATTTTTATGAAAGAAGAGGTGTTATTATCATGAAATTTATGGATAAGGATGATTTTGAAAAGCAGAATGTTTTCGGAACAGGTCAGGCAAATACAGCATATGCTAAGTATTTTATTGGTGATTCTTTCCTGAATCCGCTGACAGATCCTAAGTGCGGGCTTTTTCTTGCAAATGTGACTTTTGAGCCGGGATGCCGTAATAACTGGCATATCCATCATGCAACAAAGGGCGGCGGACAGATGCTTATATGTACAGCTGGAGAGGGCTGGTATCAGGAAGAGGGCAAGGAGCCTGTAAGCCTTGTGCCGGGAACTGTAATCGCAATTCCACCAGAAGTTAAGCACTGGCATGGAGCTAAGAAGGACAGCTGGTTTTCACATATTGCTGCAGAGATTCCGGGCGAGAATACAAGTAATGAATGGTGTGAGCCTGTAACTGATGAAGAATATAACAGATTAGGATAGTGTCTTATATGGCAGGAATGGAGGATTACAATGGCTAAGGAAGTATGGAAAGAAGATTAATTGAAAGGTTTAGGTAAGAACTGATGAGTGTTTTGAGCAAAAATTATACATTAAACAACGGTGTGGAGATACCAAAGCTTGGACTTGGAACATGGTTTATTGATGATGCGGACGCGGCAGATGCAGTTAGGGCTGATGTTGCAACGGGCTACCGTCATATTGATACAGCGCAGGCTTACGGTAATGAGCGCGGTGTCGGTGAAGGTGTCAGAACCTGTGGTGTGCCGAGAGAGCAGCTTTTTGTCGTATCGAAGGTCGCTGCGGAGCATAAGACCTATGAGTCGGCAGCCAAGAGTATTGATGAGACTTTGGAAAAAATGGGTCTGGATTATCTGGTCATGATGATCATTCATTCGCCACAGCCATGGGTTGAGGTAAATCAGTCAGAAAACCGCTATGTGGAAGGAAACAGAGTGGCATGGAAAGCTTTGGAAGATGAATACGAAGCTGGAAAGTTAAAAGTAATTGGAGGGGCTGTCGCCTCAACGATTTTCAATCGTTAAAGCGACAGCCCCTTTTCACAACAAAAAAAGGTCATTTCACAACATTCCAGATAGATATTGCAAGAACTTATCCGATATAATAGCTATAAATATATGTAAGCAAGGAAGTGACAATATGCAAATAGCTATCTGTGATGATGAAGTATCTATGGTTCAGATACTGGAGAAAAAGATAAAAAAGTTATTGCCAGATGCGGTTATAGATAAATATTTATCGGGTGATGAACTGATCGCAAGTGGCAGTAAGCCGGATATTCTTTTTCTGGATATTCAGATGCCGGGAATGGATGGGATGGAAACGGCAAAGGTGCTTCGTCAGGACAATGAGGATATGATACTCATTTTTGTGACAGCAGCAGAGGCGTATGTTTTTCAGGCATTTGATGTCGGAGCATTTCATTATCTGGTTAAGCCATTTTCCGATGAGAAATTTAAAGAGGTTGTGACAAAGGCAGTTCATAACATAAAAAGGAGTTCCAGACTTGAAAAAGACGAAAAATATATCATGGTACAGACCGCCGGAAGTCATATAAAAATTTTTCTGCGTGATATTGTGTATGCCGAGGTGTATAACCGGAAAGTTATTATCCATACACGAAGTACGGATATTGAATACTATGGTAAATTACAGGAATTAAGTGATATGGCAGGAACAGATTTTTTCCGAACACACAGAGCCTATCTTGTACATTTTAAATATGTAGAAAAATATGATGCAACTTGTGTAACTATGAAAAATGGAACTGCATTGATTGCAAAAAAGAATTATCCGGAGTTTGTGAAGCAATATCTGAAGTATAACCAGAGGAAAGGAAATGAAGTCAGATGAGTTTAGTGGAAAGATGTTGGATGATCACATCGAAGTTTTCTGTTATTGCAATTTTGATTATTACAGGAATCTGTTTTGGTGTTTTTGTATATCCATATATGAAAAAGAAAAGGGAAGCTGCTCTGGTCAGTATTGTTTATATTGGAATTATGTCTGTGCTGTATCTGATACCGCAGCAGATTGGCAATTTTTCTGCATATATGCTGGGAGTTGTGGCTGCATTTCTTGTGATGTATGTACAGGACAGAAGAAACATTTATCAGAAAATATTTCTTGCAGTGACATTTTTTTCTATCCGTTGGCTTGCGGTTGCAATGGCAGGCAGAATGGATGATTTTATCACAAAAGCTCTGGTTTTTGGGAATACGGTTGCAGGAAGACAATGGCTGCAATATGTACTTTATGCTGGAACGAGAATTCTGGATATTGTGCTTTGTATTGTTTTCCTTGCAGTCGCAATTGGTCTGATCAATAAAGCATATGTATACAAAAATGATGAAATGAGCGTTAAAGAGCTGGTAATGCTTATCATACCTTCTCTCGTGGGAGTTACAGGGTATGGCATTCTACAATATTATCTGAATATTTATGAAAAAGATACAGGAAAGAGCCTGACAGATACCTATGGATTTTATGGAGCTTTAAGCTTCGTGCATTATTTTATCTCTATCATAGCAATTCTTGTTATGACTACGATGTTTCAAAACTGGAAGGTGGCACAGGAAGAACAGACAGGGCAGGAGCTGGTATTAAATCAGGTCAGTGACATGAAAAAGCATATCGGGGAAGTGGAAAAGCTGTATCAGGATATCCGCAGCCTGCGTCATGACATGGGGAATCATATACAGATGCTGGAACATCTTGTGGCAGAGAATCATATGGATGATGCAGCAGAATATATGGAGCATTTGAAAAAGGAGTGGAATGAAATATCTCCTGAGATAAAAACTGGGAGTCCTGTCATTGATGTGATTCTGATGGAAAAGTTAAGAGAAGCAAAGGAAAAGCAGATTCGTTTTATATCAGATTTTCATTATCCGGGGGATACGAAATTAAATGCATTTGATTTAAGCGTGATCTTAAACAATGCACTGAATAATTGCATGGAAAATGTAAGTGGAGAAAATCCTTATATCAGTCTCTCTTCTTTTCGGAAAAACAGTATTTTTATGATAACCATAAAGAACAGATATGAGGGAGAGTTAAATTATAAGGACAGTGACCTGCCGGAAACAACGAAATCCGGGAAGGAGCATGGAATTGGACTGCATAATATCCGGAGAGTTGCAAGGATGTATATGGGAGATATATCTTTAGAGCAGGAGAATCAGGAAGTGGTTCTAAGTATTATGTTACAGGTAGAATAAGGACAAAAAGCACTAAGTAATCTGTGAAACATCAGAATATTTAGTGTTTTTTATTTGCTTCACAACAAAAAAAGGGCGGTTCACAACATCGCTGTTTATTGTAAAGAAAGATATGCCGAAAGAATCAGTAAAGAGAAATCATGTTGTACAGATTTTTAAGGAAACGGATTTCAGAATTTAAGCTCAAGGAGGACAATACAATGAGAATCAATGGATTTAGTGGGACAAATACGCAGACAGGAACAATGGGAATGACACAGGGGAATGATTCTGTAAGTAAAAATATTCAGAATCAGATTGCAAATGCACAGCAGAAGCTACAGGATTTATCATCGAATGAAGAAATGTCATTAGAGGATAAGATGAAAAAGCGTCAGGAGATACAGCAGGAGATTAACAATCTCAATCAGCAGTTAAGACAGCACCAGATCGAGCAGAGAAAGGAACAGCAGAGTAAAAATTCGTCATCTATGGATGATATGGTGGCTGGAACAAGTAGCACTTCTAAAAAGAAAGACACCGGATTGTCACAGGCAAGTATGCAGGCGATGATCTCCGCAGATTCTTCCATGAAACAGGCAAAGGTGCAGGGAAGTATGGCAACACAGATACAGGGACGTGCCAGTGTGCTTGAATCTGAAATCAAACAGGATGCCGGAAAAGGAAATACTGAGAAGAAGGAAGAAGAACTGGCAGAGCTGCAGGCAAAGGCACAGTCTGCGACAGCAGCACAGATGTCTACACTTGCAGATGCAAATAAATCAGTAGAAGAAGCTGCAAAAGCGGAGAACAGCAATACAGAAGACACTGCAACAAAGAACAATACTGATAAATCCGAGAAAACACAGGAATCTGCGGGGGCTGCGGCAGAGGAGACAGACAGCGTAAAGAATACGGATATCAAAGGGGAAACACAAGTGACAGTAGAAACACCGACTCTGGAAAATGCACAGAATGCAACACAGCAGGCAGTGTATACACCGATTGATATTCGTTTATAGTTGGTAAAGGAGAATGGTATTATGTCAGAGATTAAGAGTTTTAGTGATTACACAAGTAAATATAACAGCAATGTAGATTATTCCGCATTATTTGGAGGAACTTCCGACAGTTCATCCGTAGGAAACACCAATATGCTTTCTGATTATGCTGCGATTAAAAACGGAAGCTATGGAAAACTTATGAAAGCATATTATGCAAAGCAGGATGCAGAAAAATTATCGGGGAAAGGCGATACTTCACAGAAGCTTACACTGATGAAAACAAGTGCGGATTCCCTGAAAAAATCAGCAGATGCACTAAACGATGCGTCACTCTGGGAAAAAAAGAAAATAAAAAAGAAGGATGAAAAGACCGGGGAAGAAACAGAGGTAGAGGATTATGACTGGGATGCAATTACCAAAAAAGTGAAATCTTTTATTGATGATTATAATGATGTTGTTAAGGAGGCAGGAGAATCCAATACAAAAGATGTCCTTAGAAATGCTTCATGGATGACAGGCATGACAGACAAAACCAGTCATTTACTTTCTAAAATAGGTATTACCATAGGAAAGGGGAATAAGCTGGAGCTGGATGAAGATGAATTGAAGAAAGCAGATATCAGTTCATTGAAAACGATTTTTACAGGTTACAATTCCTTTGCAGGCAAAACAGCCCAGAAAGCAGCTGGTATATCAAATGCTGCAAACCGGGCAAGTGCAACGTATACAAACAATGGTACATATTCTAAAACGGATTCCTCTCTAACGTCACGTAAGATAGATAAGGAAGTATAGTATGTTAAGCCTAAATGACAAGAAGAAAAATCTTTTGTATTAATTTGTCGGGAAGGAGGAACCAGATGAGTTTTACAGTCAATTTATCCGGTGGAGGTTTATTGATAAATAGATTTAATAGTTCTAATATGTTGAAAAGTACACAGGAAAAATTGCAGCGACAGCAGGAACGGGATAATAAGGTGGCTTTTTTTGAAGCACAAAAAGAAAATCTGAAAAACCGAAAGGCTGACACTTTGGAAGAAATCTCTGAAAAGCTGGAAATGTTTCATAATTATGAGAATGAAATTGCGGCAGCAAATCAGGAGTATAATAATTCGCAGATGTTTCATGTCATGGACGAGGCAGAAGAACATGGCGAAAAGATTGCGGAAGCTGCTGAGAGGAATAAGCCTAAAACAGAAGAAGAACGAAAGGAAGAAATGGTGGATGAAGCTCTTGGAACAGAGGAAAACAAGGGCATGATGTCTGAAATCATGGACGAACTTTCGGAGACAACCGAAGAAATGACAGAGCAGATGACGGAAAAAACTATGGAGAATATGGAAGAACTTCCAGACGAGGTTTTGCAGGAGCAGCTTGTTACAGATAGTTTAGAGGCAGCAGAAATGGTACAAACAGAGACAATTAAAAGGTATGTGCCGATTGATATTAGAGTCTAATGGTATTTATCTGGGAAGGAAACAGCTATGAAGATTTACAATAATACAAATATTACATATTCTGCAATCGAACATAACAGCAGGAAAAATACGAAGCAAAATTTTCCAGCAGATTTAGAAAAGAAAATGACACAGTATACAGATACAGTATCTATTTCTAAAACGGGGCAGGAGAGATTTAGGTATTTATCTTCTGTCAGCTCTATGGATTATCAGAACCGTTTTGAGAGGGAAGTGACGGATATATTTGTCAAAGAAGATACAGAGAGTGTAAAGTCCGATTCCTTTGAACATCATGTAAACAGAATGGCGACAGCATATAACAAAATGAAAAACAGCATTGAAGAAAAATATGCGGAACAAGATTATGAGCTGGAGTATTATGTGACAGAATCGGGCAAAATTGAGGAATTGACCAAAGAAAAAGAACTGGATATGCTGAATCAGGCATATGAAAACCACAGTAATTTTATGGCAACTTCCACAGAAATCTGGTCAGAATTACAGGATTTTA
>ERZ780148.80-NODE-80-length-81489-cov-5.704472_pt1 | contig 81489 bp, 124 predicted proteins | sample MGYA00510984_ERZ780148 | MGnify/ENA primary metagenome ERZ780148 (study PRJEB29588, sample SAMEA2160902) | human gut metagenome | biome: human gut; feature: human-associated habitat; material: faeces | place: Denmark | collected 2008/2010 ...
AAAGTATCTCAGAAAAGGCATGAAACTTATTGTATCCGGAAGAGTTCAGACGGGATCCTATACCAATAAGGAAGGAAAGAAAGTTTATACAACCGACATCTTTGTAGAGGAGCAGGAATTTGCCGAGAGTAAGAGTAGTGGTGGAAATACTGGTGGAGATGCCGGTGCCAGAAATTCTCCTCAGATTGGAGACGGATTTATGAATATTCCGGACGGCATCGAAGATGCTGGACTTCCGTTTAACTAGGGGTGAATAATGAAATTTTTGGATTTTTTTGCGGGTATTGGTGGATTTCGGCGAGGAATGGAATTAGCGGGACATGAGTGCGTTGGATTCTGCGAGTTCGATAAGTTTGCAGTGGCGAGTTATACATCAATGCATCTTTTAACAGAGAAGCAAAGAGAACATTTGTCCACCCTCCCAGAAAAACAAAGACAAAAAGAAATCTTAAAGGAGGAATATAGAAATGGAGAATGGTACGCAGCTGACATTCGAAAAGTGTATGCCGGAGACATACCAAAAGCAGACTGTTGGTGCTTCGGATTCCCCTGTTTTGCCAAAGGAACTTATATTCTTACAGAAAAAGGATATATCCCAATTGAAAATGTATCTGTCGGAGATAAAGTCCTTACGCACAAAGGAAGATGGAGAAAAGTCACAGCAACAATGCGCAGGGACGGAGCAAGACTCTGGGATGTCAATGGATTCGGAATATTGCCAACAAGAACCACGGCAGAACATCCGTATTATGTCACTAAACCAGATCAGCCAATGGAATTCAAAAAAGTGGAACAACTCGATGACAGTTGGTATTCCACAATGGTTTTGCCTAATGCAGAATCCGATGGATACAGCAAGGAAATGTGGTGGATTATCGGACGTTATCTTGCTGATGGGTGGAGAGTTGAAAGAAAAGACAGACCAAGTGGAGGAAGAATCGTGTTCGCAATCAGCGATGATAAGAGGGCAGAATTCGAACAGCGATTGCGAGAAGCGAAACTACATGGAACTTACACAAAAGAACGAACTTGCGGAAAGTATCATGTGTGCAATAACCAATTATACGAATACCTTGAAAAGTTCGGAAAATATGCACATGGAAAACGAATTCCAAGAGAAGCATTGTGTTTACCACGAGAGAAAGCAAAATACTTCTTCGATGGATATATGTCCGGGGATGGAAGAAGTGATCGAGAAGAAGCAACATCAACCAGCGCAGCAATCATTCTTGGCATGTGCATTATTGCACAGCGACTTGGAAAGCCTGTGCCAGCTGTCTACTACACTAGAAGAAATGAAAAATGCATCATACAAGGACGAGAATGCAGACAAAGAGATACTTATACTTTCAGAATCTCTAAAAGATCAATTAGAGGACATTATCGTGGAAGATATGTTTGCAGAGAGTTGTATCAGCCGACAAAATCTGATGATTTTGGAACAGTGTATAACATCAGTGTCGAGGAAGATGAATCATACATCGCTAATGGAGCAATCGTCCACAACTGCCAGGATATCTCGGTTGCAGGGAAGCAACTCGGATTTCAAGGAAACCGTTCAAGTCTGTTTTTCAGAGTTATGTACCTTGTCGGACAGCTCAAAGAAGAAGATAAACCCACTTACCTTTTCATTGAGAACGTTAAAAATCTGCTTAGTGTTAATGGAGGATGGGATTTCGCCAGATTGCTCATTGAAATGGAGCAGTGGGGGTATGATGCAGAATGGCAGGTGCTCAACTCCAAAGATTTCGGAGTGCCACAAAACCGGGAAAGATGTTTTATTATCGGACATCTTAGAGGGAGAAGTACCTCAAAAGTATTTCCTATCGAAGGAACAGACGGAAAAAATAGTATTCAAATAATTGCACATAAAGACGGATACAGAAGAAATACACAGGTATTTGCACCAGACGGATTAACAGAAACACTTGATACTGGACAAGGTGGTGGAAGAGGACATCATGTAGCATTGATGTGTTTTATTGATTTAAGTTATAAAAAAACAGAGTTAACCAATAAGGCAAGGTGCTTACAAGCCAGATACAACAAAGGAATCGCAAATCATAAAGCTGAAGTAAGCGGAGTTGCAATAAAAGTTATAGGAGAAGTTAATTCGTCACAAGACGGAAAAGTGCTTGGGACTGATGGTATTGCAAAATGCCATTCGGCAGGACACAACAACAATCCGAAGATTGCAATTCCAGTATTGGCACCAGGTCGTGCAGAAAAACGTCAGAATGGAAGAAGATTCAAAGAAGATGGTGAGCCAATGTTCACACTTACAAGAGCAGACATACACGGGGCTGCTGTCGAAATTGAAAACGCAAAGAAAAATGATGATAGTGGAATATTCGTGCCGGTATCGGAAGAATTAACGGTATATGCAGTCTGGTATGAAAAATATCAATGCTACATAGCAATTCGGAAGTTGACACCGCGCGAATGCTTTAGGCTGCAAGGGTGGTCCGATGATTATTTTGAGAAAGCTCAGTTTGTTAATTCTGACAGCCAATTATACAAACAGGCAGGAAATGGCGTAACAGTGTCAGTTATAGAAGCTATAGCAAGGAAAATGAACGCAAATCCAAATTAATAGCGTGTCAGTTGCTTACATGGAGAAAGTGAGGATGGAAATGAAAAATAATAATTACACTTCATTTTTTAAACCAAAGCCAAAGAAAGTAGAGAGATACATTCGTTGCAGAAAATGTGGTGGAAACATGGAATGGAGTAGAGATTTTCCACCACAAATCAAATGTACGAAGTGTGGATATACAGTATATCCAGAACCTTATGAGCCAGATTGTACCACACTGCCAGAAACATGGAAGAAATATTTTAAATTATAGGAAAAAATAAGGAGAAAAAATGGATAAATTAAAGCCTTGTCCGTTTTGCGGAGGAAAGGCAATAACCGAATGTTGGGCTAGCGGCGGCGTTATGTACATGGTTAAGTGTGGTAATCCAGATTGCGCTGTACCAGCGGAAGGCTATCCTTCTGGAAGAAATTTGATAGCTGTAAGAGAACAGTGGAATCGAAGAGTAAATGACAAGGAGGATAGTAATAATCATGAACTATAAAACACAATATTATAAAGGAATCCCACTTAATTTAATTTCCAGAAAATACAAAAATATGAAAGCAAAGAGATTTGTAATAAATCATACTAATCAAAATGTGTGGATTCCTAACAAACATCTCAAAGAAGATGGAACAATAAAAGAAAAAGAGAATATTGATTATGTGTTTAGAAAGTCAATACGAAAATTAGAATTAGCGGGAATAACTCCGACGATAATTGAAAGCATAATTTTATGACAAAAATGAGGAGGACACAAAATGTTAATCAGAAGTCAGAATAAAGAAAGTCTAATTGCTATTGATGGAAATTTTGTTGAAATATTAAAATATGGCGATCTTTCGGAGTGTTCGATAACGGTATCAACTAGGGATCATTCAAGTTTGCATGTGATGGCAAGATATTCTTCTGTGGAAAAAGCCATGAAAGTACTGGATATGATTCAGGAAGCCTATGGAGATTCGGAATACACAAAATATGTAATTCCAGAAGTATGCAGGACATTAAGTATGAAGCCAAAAACGGAAGAAAACAAAGCGCATGCAGGAGAAATTGGAGAAATGCTCAAAAAAGGAATGACGTTCCAGATGCCAGAAGATTCGGAGGTGGAAGTATGAAGCATGTAAAAGGATTACTGAAAAAATACATTGAAGCTGACAACCAAATCCTCGAAGAAAGGGATGCATTTGTAACTTATGTGGAATTAATTGATGAGTTGCAAGAAGCCATCGAACAGGACGAGAAGGAAAACGGATGGATTCCGGTCAGTGAGAGATTGCCGGAAGATGAAAAAGAGTATCTTGTAACGCTTGAAAAAGTCTATGGAACACCTGAAAAGCTTTATGGAATTGCGAATTATTTAAAATTTGGAGATGCCGGATACTGGAATGAAAATAAATATGGGTATCTTGAATGGGATAAATATTCAGATGGGCATGGAGGAACAAAGATGTATAAAGTTATTGCCTGGATGCCACTTCCAGAACCATACAAGGAGGTGGAGCCATGATTACATTTTTATTAGGATTCACCCTTGGAATCATATTCGGAGTGGTTAGTCTTGTATGTGTGGCGATCATGTACGATAAGCACCACCCAGACGAATAGAAAGGAGAACGGTATGCTGACAAGGAATAAAAAACTGAAAGACTACGGTATTCCGGCGGAGGATATTGAAAAACTGAATACGATGCTGAAAGACTTTCCGGCAGAGTACGGATACCTGCTTTCCGGTGCTGCCTTGTCAGCCTGCCCGAAAAACACGGTGATAGCGGATATGGTTATTGAGAATATCTTGCACCGGAAAAGTTACAGGAAGATCAGCAGAGAAAGATATATCCCGATGAATCCGAAGGACTTTTACGGATACAGGCGCAAGACCGTCGCTGTACTGTATGAGAGGATGCGGTTGTTGGGAGTGTGGGAGGAGGAATAAAAAATGTGCCTTGTATGGTTGGCAATTATGTTTGTTTGTTGGATTTTAGGAAGATAAGCGGGAATCCTCGGTAATTCAATTGCCGAGATGAAAGCGTAAACTGTGCATATCTGCACATTATAAGTAAAATATATTTATTTTTTTACTAAAAAATGCTGTATCCAGCTTTATTAAAAAAGAAAATATGTTCGGCATTTTATTGTGATATTCTTAATACTATGCTATACTATATGTATGAAGGAGAATCTTATACATTATCGCACTTGTGTGTGCAATATTAATTACCATATGGTATGGTCAGTGAAATACCGGCGGAAGATATTGAATGCGGAGATTGAAGCATATCTTCAGGAGCTGGTGCAGGAGATCGCAGCGGATAAAGGTTTTACCGTCCATTTGTTTGAATGCGGGGAAGGAGACCATGTGCACTGTTTTGTGTCTGCTCCTCCCAAATTATCCATAACTGCGATCGTGAAATATCTGAAAGGGATCACCGGCAGGAAATTATTCGAACGTTTTCCGGAAATAAGAGAACAGCTTTGGAAAGGAGAGCTGTGGAACCATTCCTATTATGTGGAAACGGTCGGGTCTGTGTCGGAAGAAAATATCCGCAGATATATTGAGCATCAGAGTAAAGCTTATTGAGATCATAGAGGTGGGAAATGCTGCTGTCAAAGAAAACATCCATAAAGGTCAGTCAGGAATATGCAAACGTCATCGGACATATGTGTTATGCGGCATCCAAGCTCTGGAATGTCTGTAATTACGAACGTCAGCATTACAAAGAAATGGGAATGGAGAAATACCCGGACTGGTATTATCAGAAAAAATCCCATAGAGAGGATCTGTGGTATAAACAGCTTCCATCTCAGACAGCCCAGGAAGTCTGCAAGCTGCTGGATAAAGCATGGAAATCTTTTTACGCCTTGAAAAGATCCGGAGGGATTGAGAATCCCAGACCACCGCGGTTTAAACAGGAAAGTATCCCCATTACCTATATGCAGATGGGAATTGTACATGAATGGGACACAGAAAAAGTCCGTCTGTCCCTTCCAAAAGCATTAAAAAGATATATGGAAGAAACGTATCAGATCCATGAGAACTTTCTTTATCTTGAAAATAAGATTTTCAGGGGCATGGATCAGATCAAACAGTTGCGGATCTACCCACCGGAAAAAGGTGAATGTAAAGTTATTGTTGTTTATGAGATTTCAGAGAGGGAAGAACTTTCGCAGAATGGACACTATCTGTCAGTTGATCTGGGACTTCATAATCTTATGACATGCTATGATTCCGGGAATGGGAATACATTTATCCTGGGCAGAAGATATCTTGCATTGGAAAGATATTTTCATAAAGAGATTGCAAGGGTGCAGGCACAATGGTATGGACAGCAGTCTGTGAAGGGAATAAAACATCCAGTCACATCAAAACATATTCGCAGATTATATCAGAAAAAGCAGAACTCGGTAACGGATTATCTACACAAGATCACAAGATACTTTGCAAAATACTGCCGTGAACAGGGAATTACCTGTGTTGTGGCAGGGGATATCCGGAATATCCGGAAAGGAAAAGACCTGGGACACAGAACAAACCAGAAGTTCCACAATCTGCCGTATAACAGGCTCTATAGCATGATGGAATATAAGCTTAAGATGTACGGGATCCGTTTTGTAAGACAGGAAGAAAGCTATACCAGCCAGTGCAGTCCGCTGTCACCAGAGGTGGAAAAAAGATATGCACAGCCATGCAACCGAAAACAAAGGGGACTGTACAGGGACAGAAACCGGAAGTATAACGCAGATGCTGTAGGTGCATATAACATCCTGAGAAAATATCTCTCCGTATCCGGAGAGAAAAAGGAACTGTCCGTAACCGGACTAAAAACGCCAGAAATAATAAAAGTAGCTGTATAGCTCTAAAGAGCAAACAGTAGTGGTGTCATGGACGCACCCTGAAAAGGCGGTATCCCGCCTTAATTCAGATGCTCTGGTAACTCAGTTGCCGAGTAGTTCACGTGTAAAAATATCAGACATCAATGTTGCAATGATAGCAATTTTCTATATTGGTGATTGCATTTCTGACCTTGCAAAAGCAATTGAGAGAAGAAGTGAAAAATGAGTAGATTAATTGATGCAGACGATTTAATTGAATATATTAAAATCTGGGAAATTGGAAATAGTATTAGTTCCGACCAAAAAGAGTTTATTGATTGTGTCAACAGGCAGCCGACAGTTTTTGACGTGGACAAGGTTGTGGAACAATTAGAGAATTATTTGTTTGAAAAATATTGCATAGAAGGAGATACAACAATTGATGAAATCGTGAAAGGCGGTGGAGTTGAATGAGAGAAATTCTTTTCAAGGCAAAGCGGATTGATAATGGCGAATGGGTTGAGGGATGTTATGTGACATCTGATGGTAAATCTTTTATTTGTATGGATATAGTAGAACATTATTGTGTTATTGCACTTAGATGGTTCGAAATTGATCCAGAAACCATCTGCCAGTTCACGGGACTTTGCGACAAGAACGGGAAGAAAATTTGGGAAAATGACATTTTGATGTGTCATGGAACCCCAGAAGACCTTGTAAAAGCGGTATTTGGAGAATTTGGTGTAAGAGATATTGAAACCGGATCCATAGTAGATAAAGTTATCGGATGGCATTACGAAGTTGTCCCAACAGATGCAATCAGTAAGTGCGAACCATTCTGTTGGTCAATGCCCCTGACAGAATATTATATCGACAGGTGCGAAATGGAAGTAGTTGACAACCCAGAATTATTACAGGAGGAATCAGATGAGTAAAGGCAAAGACATTTCAACTATGTTTACGAAAGAAGAAAACAAAAAGAATGGAAGACTTGGGTATTATAATGCTATAAGAGAAAAGAAAGATATTATCAGTCCTGCACAGTATGGAGCATTCTTGCAGAAAAGAGGTAGGAGAAAATGAGTAAATCAGTATTAGTGATTGACACACCAGAATCCTGCTCTGAATGCAAAATCGGTCACGACATGAGCATTTGTATCATTTGTCCAATTGCAAATAAAGTAGCGTTGAATGGAGAAGTGGAAGCAGCCCCTAATTGGTGTCCATTGAAGCCACTGGCGGAGAAGGGCACTACCGAGAATGATATGACGGATTATCAGTGCGGGATGGTCGATGGTCGTAACCAGTGTATTGATGAGATTACAGGAGAGGTGAAGTAGATGGAGAGATTAACGCTTGAAGAAGCTATTGCTCATGCAAAAGAAGTAGCAGAAAAGAATTATAGAGGTGCAGATTTTGAGTCAATTGATTCTATAGACGATGATATAAAGACTAATTGTATAAAATGTGTGGAAGAACATATGCAACTTGTAAAGTGGTTGGAAGAATTAAAATCTTACAAAGACTTAGAAGAACAGGGCTTGCTTGTGAGATTGCCGTGTAAAGAAGCATACACACAGTCTGGAGATTATGTTTATCTTATTGATGATTGTGAAATTGTTAAATGTGTGCATTGTGGATTGGGAATCGACCCATTGAGCGGTACAGCTTACATTACACTTGCGACAGATGAAAAGATTTTTCCTTATAGAAATCCAGATCCAGAACAGGACTTAGACCCTACTGATTGGTGCACTAATGCGATAGATGTTAAGGCAAGTGAAATTGACAAAACCGTATTCCTCACCCGTGAAGAAGCTGAGAAGAAATTGGAGGAGATTCAAAATGACAAGACCTGAGATTACAGCAAAATTATCAGCAATGATCGAAAAGAAAATCAATCCTCACAATGATCCACGTATTTATTGGGCTAAGGAAGTTACATTCGATTATTCGACAGATCATGCGGTGAGGGTGGATTACATGCGGTTCGTGCCAGTAAATAATAGTGTGTCCGGGATAGAAAAAGGAGATTTCTATTGCTATGAAATTAAATCATCTGCTGAAGATTTTCGTTCTGGCCATGGGTTGAATTTTATTGGTGATTATAACTACCTGGTTATGCCTATAGATGTATGCGCTGCGGTATTCCTTGAAATTCCACATTATGTAGGAATATATGTACCAGAAGCAAATGATCTTACATGCATCAAAAAAGCAAAGCGAAGAAATCGGACAAGGCCTGTGTCTGAAATACTTTTGATGATGTTCCGGTCTGTGAATAGAGATTATAGAAAAGCAGTAAAACAGTTGGAGGAGATGAAGAAAAATGAATAAATGTTGCGCTAGTCAAGACGGTATATGTAGAAACATTATTCTATTCGGAACTAAATGTGACGGGTACAAAGAAAGATGCACGCTGAGGCCATGTTATGAAAACTTCGAAAAGATGGCAAAATGTTGCCAGCATAATTTAAGAAAAATGTTTGGAGCGGAGGATTAATATGAAACCAGAAGAAGCAAAAGACATCTTATTAGATATGAGAGACCGGCATTTGGTTTTCTTGGGAGATTCAGAAATCGAAGAAGAATGGCAAAATGAATATTTAAAAGAAGCATGGGCGTGTGATTTTGGGGCAAAGTCATCGGATAAACAGATTCCGAGGAAGCCGATTAATAAAACAAAACTAGATGATACCGCAAGCCTTGCTTATGAAAATTGTAATATTATTGTCTGTCCAACCTGCGGCGGACGGTTGAAACTGAAATCAAAAGGGAAATATTGCGATAAGTGTGGTCAGAAATTGGATTGGAGAGAAAAGGAATAGATAAATGGCTAAAGTAAGCTGGATCAAAATTGAAACAGAGATGTTTAATAATGTTAAAATCGGTCATATCAGAAAGCTTCCAGAAGGAAACAACATAGTTCTTATTTGGGTTATGCTTCTGACAATGGCCGGAAGATGCAATGCTAATGGGCTTATCTTTCTGACAGAAAACATTCCATATAATGAAAAGCTGCTGGCAGATGAACTTGGCTTTGATGAAAGTGTTGTACGACTTGCGCTATCAGTTCTTGAAAAATTCGGAATGATTACACGGGATGGAAATTTGCTTACAATTCCAGGTTGGGAAGAACATCAAAATATCGAAGGTATGGACAAGATCAGAGAACAGAATAGAATTAGGAAACAGAAACAGAGAGAACGGCAGAAACTTGCAATTGAACAAGATATGTCACGTGACAGTTCACGTGACGTCACGCAACAGAATAAGATAAAGAATAAGAAAGAAGAATTAGATAAAGAAAAAGATAATAATTTAATAGTATCTAAAGATACTATTCGTCAGACAGATGTCCGACGTGTTATTGAGGAATGGAATAAATTACAGGATGTTGGCATTGCTCCTATCAGGGATATCAAACCAGCATCAAAAAGATGCCAGATGCTCAAAGGACGAATAAGAGAGTATGGCATGGATGATCTCTTAAAGGCTATGGACAACATCCGCCACAGCGATTTCCTGAGAGGCGAAAACAAAAATGGATGGATGATTACTTTTGACTGGTTTGTAAAACCGAATAGTTTCTTAAAGGTTTTGGAGGGTAACTACAATGGGGACAGGAAACATGGATCTGGTGCAAAAACTCAAAGAAAAGTCGAGCCACTTATCCCGTTCGGAACGCTCAGTGATGACGGAGACTCAGACACATTGCCCTTTATGCGATGATTCCGGATGGGTATGGAGCCGTGATCAATATGGAGTTCCGTATTGCCAGGAGTGTTCCTGCGGTATCCGTAAAAAAACGATTCATAGAAATCAACTTAAATTTGCAGAGATTCCAGATATCTACAAGGACGCAATGTTTAATAACTTCCGGTCGGCAGTATACCAGCTGCCGGAGAGCCGGGAAACAATAAAGCAAGCTGCAAAAGCTGTTCGATACTGGGTAGAAAATATCAATGACATGCAGAAACAGGGAATCGGACTGTATTTTTACTCTAGCACGAAAGGCTCTGGAAAAACCCGAATGGTATGCAGCCTGGCAAATGAACTGATTGAAAAACATCAGAAACAGGTAAAGTTTTCAACGTCTATGAAAATCCTTGACGAAATCAAGTCCACATGGGGAAAAAGATACAGTCCGGATAAAACGGAAGAACAGTTGATTGATGAACTTGCCAGAGCAGATATTCTAATCATTGATGATTTCGGCACAGAAACCGAAAAGGACTGGGTAAATGAAAAATACTATGAAATTATCGACGGACGCTATACAAGCCGAAAAATCACGATTTTCACAAGTAATTACTGTATTTCTCGGCTAAATTATGATGAACGTATCACCAACCGGATTCTGGAGCGGTCACTTGAAATCCCATTTCCGGAAGAATCTGTCCGGGAGCACATAGCGGAAACAATGAAACAGCAAATGATAGCAGGTATCATGGGAGGGGCAAAATGAACAGCGTGGTGTTAAAAAGAAAATTCGCAGGGAAACCGGTAACTATGCCTTATTCAGCTGCAAAGATTGAAAGAATGCAGCGGATGTTTGATGAGTCCAGAGAAAAAGTTCTGGCAGCTAGAAATGAAGAAATTGAAAAAGCGTATCAGAAAGGCAAGGAAGACGGGATCAGTAGAAGCGTGAGCGTTTTAAACAAAGTTGTAGAAAACGCAAGGGAAGAAGAAAGAGAGAAAAGCTACAACGCCGGTTTCGAACAAGGATTTACGGATGGACAGGACTGGGCGAATGTTGAGAACAGCGTAACATTGCTTTTGGCACTGCATAGAGCGTACGACTTTGAACCGGATCAGCTGATGAACGTAGTGGAAAAGAGTAACAAATATGTGCATCAGGCAAATGAAGGAAAACCAACTATCGGTACTCTTGCACGACAGTTGTACAATGAATGCCAGATAAAGTTGTGCGAACACGAAGTGGAAATTTTAAGAAAGTACAGTTTGTTTGAAGAGGGTGATCCATATGATTAAGATAAGCGCAATGTACAAAGATTCCGGCGGAACAAATCCGTATCACCGATGTGAGGAATGTTTGAGGTACCGGTCTGGAAAACATCCGAGGTGCCTGAACTACAATGGAGATGTGGATTGGAAACCAAACTACATTGCTTGCAAATTTTTCGCAGATGAAAAGAAAGATGAAATCAAAGGACAGATGGATATATTTGATTTGTTGTAAAATAAAGTAATTGATTGACTAAAAAACGCTAGAATCCATTTTGAGTAAGCTTACGTAGAAATATATACTCAAGATATTTTAAAGGGATTTTAGACCTTTTTCAATAAAGGAAGGAGCGTAGCATGAATAAAGCGTTATTGCTGGCATTGAACGAGCACATATACCTTCAGGGATTAATCAGTAAAGAAATGAAAGAGAAAATTGACATTGAAATTCTCTCTGAAAATTAGCTTAAACTATTGAGCGGAGATGAGATAGAAGTTATAATAATCTTATCTCTGCTCTTCCAAACAGAAGGGAGAACGGGGCATGAACGTTTATCGCACTAGAGAAATACTGAAGACTTGCAGTATTTTCGATCTAAAATTAAAGGTGGCGTTTTACGCAAGAGTAAGCACAGAATCAGAAGACCAACAAGTTTCCATCCATCACCAGGATGAATATTACAGAAACTTCATTGCTCAAAATAGAAACTGGGTATTTGTTGGGGCGTACATTGACAATGGAATATCGGGAATACGAACTGAGAAAAGAGACGAATTTCAACGTATGATGGCAGACGCCAAAGCTGGGAAAATTGATATGATCGTAACGAAAGAAATTACCAGGTTTGCGAGAAATACCTTAGACAGCATAAAATATACAAGAGAATTACTGATGTATGGCGTATGCGTATGGTTTCAAAACGACAACATCAATACGATTGACGAAGATAGTGAATTAAGACTTACCATAATGTCCGGAATTGCCCAAGATGAATCAAGAAAACTCTCCAATCGAATAAAATTCGGACATGCGCAGTCAATAAAAAATGGGGTAGTCCTTGGATCCCGAATATACGGGTACATCAAGAAAGACGGAAAGCTTACGATCGACCCCAAAACAGCTCCGATGATAAAAGAAATATTCGAAAAGTATTCTACGGGAGAATGGTCCACATCCGCCATTGAGAAATATCTATACAAAAAAGGATATCGAAATTACAAAGGCGGAAAACTCAGCCGAGATAATATCAAAAAGATAATCAAGAATCCGAAATACAAAGGCTATTATTGCGGCGGAAAAGTAAAAATTGTCGATATGTTCACTAAAAAGCAAGAGTTTTTGCCAGAGGACGAATGGACAATGTACAAAGATGACGGGAACCATGTTCCGCAGATTGTAGATGAATCCGTATGGGATAAGGCAAATGTCATTATGCAAACACGGAGCGATGCGATCAAATCCCACAGAACGTCTTTCAAACAAAATAATTTATTCACTGGATATATCTTTTGCGGTAATGATGGAGCACCGTACTGGATGAAGCAGCACACTATAAGAGGGCGTGAAGATGCAAGATGGGTATGTAGCTATCGTATAAAAAACGGAGCGCAAAGCTGTAACTCTTTTGGGATACGTGAGAGAGAATTAAGGGTGATGCTTGCAGACCTTATCAATAAATCCGGGGATATCCAAACAGCTATTGAAAAATATATAAGCTTGGTTGAAAAGAACATAGACTTCAGCAACGATGGGGCTGAGATAAGCCGACTTAAAAACATGATTCTCCAGATAGAGAAAAAGAAAGACAAGCTTCTTGACCTGAATCTGGATGGAATCATAACAAACTCTGAATACATTGAAAAAAGTGAAAAATTCAAGGATGAAATTGAAAGCATAAACAATAAACTTTCCGAACTGGAATCAAAAGAAGAAGCCAGCAAAGATTTTCATTTGAAATTAAAAGAAATCGGTATGATATTAAACGATCTACAAGGAGTTGGCCCAGAAGACATCACCAAAACGGTTCTGGGAGAATTTTTGGACAAAATATTAATAAATCCAAAGGGCCCACAGGAGTGCGAAATTTTGTTCTTTTTAAAGACCGGAGATGTAAAAAAAAAGTCAATAACCGAGCGGGATAAACCGGGCTGTTCTGAATATTTTTTTTAAATAAGTTCTCAGAACGACACGCCGTATTTTACAGGAAAATCAACTATGTGGATGGATGCGAAAAGGAATTTAACTACACTTACGCATTTGCAATCTAAATAATATACAAAAGATGAACGGAAGAGCAGAGATGTAATTTTTTGACATTTAAGAGAATATCTGATAGTATGAAAACATACTAATGACGACATCGGTTCCAATTCCCGGAACAGGATGTCTTTTTGTGTTTTTAAGGGGTGATAACCATGAATCATACCGCATATGACGTAATGAGAGAATATATGATCGAGGGAGCAGAGCTGGACGGACCATACCAGTTCCCCATGATGCCACGGTATACCGGCAGACCTGGAACAGATACTGTCGACTTCAAAGACAGCTTTGACCGGCGGATAAAGAACCACAGGGACTTGACTGTCAATTTCTATATCCATGACAACGAATTTGAAAAAATCTGGAATTGTCCGGATAAATATATCGAGCATCTAAAATGCTTCAACAGTGTGATCGCACCGGATTTCAGCATGGCGGTCGGAGAAGGCGGTATGCCATTCGCGATGAACATCTGGCAGAAGTACCGCAACCATGCGATAGCACATTACCTGTACATAAACGGAATCCGTGTGATTTCAAACGTGAACATACCACCGGAATACTGCTATGATTGGATTTTTGACGGAATACCAAAAAAAAGCACGGTTGCCTGCTGCACCAATGGGCGAGTGAAGTCGAAAGCATCACGACTGGAATTTTGTAAGGGGTTTCAAGAGATGGTCCGGAGACTGGAGCCATTAAGAGTAATCATCGTTGGACGGATACCACAGGAACTGCAAACAGACATAGAAATTATCAGTTTCAAAAGCAGAAACCAGAAGATTAAGGACAGGGAGGGGAAATATGGGATTCTCAACTGAGCGATCAGCACACAATAAAGTACGTAGGAAGAAAGATAAGACGGAACAGAAGGTGAAAGTCCGGAAACAACGGACCACATACAAAACGAAGAATACAGCAAGGAGAAAATCTGAGGGATTAAATAAATTAAATTGATTCGTGTTTTTTCACAACCCCTCGGAAGATGCTATGGATTAATATATGCAAGATAAACAAAATGAAAATCCAGAAAAGAAGTTATTTTTGAGCCGTTCCATTTTTGTGCCGGTTTTTCGGGACCTTTCTGAGTCTGAATATTGCGAATATTCAAGAGCCAGCAGAAATATTGTTCGTTTCACAACCGGTATGATCGCCCTGTAAAAGGCTGCGAATCACCTGCGGACCGGTGACGGGGATTTCCCAGGCATTAATAGCCGACGCTCTAATTTCACCCACAACGCCCGCAAAACTGACAAGGCTACACTTCTTCAACCGGAATCTAAACGTCCGTTTAAAAGCCAAATAGGGCGGTTGTGCAGCACGCCCAAAACAGAACATATTTTCGTCACTGTTCGGACACTGCGTCCCGGATCGGTGCCAGCTGCACAGAAGCACGACAAAAAGAGCCGGAAACGGCTATATATAATCATAGTATCATCATGCTGGAATCCTGTCAACTGTGAGTATTGATTGACAAAAACGCACAAAAACGGCTTAAAAATACGGCAGGGATAAAAACATCAAGGAACGCCAAAAAGACGAAAAAGCGGCGAAAAAGCAAATCAACAGCCTCATTTCCGTACAAGAAAAATATTAAGTTGTCAAGGCACACGGCTTGTAGATAGATTTCGCAAGTCTGATCCGCTCCCTAGGCCGTGAACCTGGCGCCGGACTGGATACCGGAAGAGCAGCAGAAAAAGAGCAGCGTTTTTACTGCTCTAAAAAATTAACATTAATTGATCGGGGCAAGTCCCGGAAGAACTCCGAAAAACCGGCGTCAGTGGTGTTGTACTGCCTGTCAGAAGTCGGGATGATCTGCCCGGCCTTCAGCTCCATGCAAGACAGCTGCAAAAAACCGGTTTGTTTCGGTGATCGGTGCAGGGCGTACCGCATGACGGACACCGCCCCAGACTGACACCGCACCGGCGGAAGGTCGTACCAGATCAGCGGCACAGAACCGGAAGCGACCGCAAGAAAAACGTTCTCCGCTTCCTGGCGTGCGGTAGCCTTTATTTTTTCGACTTCTGAAAAATCGCCGCTTTTTATAGCGGCGACGGTTTGTTTTTGCGTGGGTTTTCTGATTTCGATTATTTTTTCACTCATTAACAGAACACCTCCCCGAACATAAATGAACCATTGTTTTTGAAACATTCGTTCCAGGCTGCGACAACTTCTTCAGCTTCTTTCCTGGATCCGCAAAGGTTCGCCGCTGTGATGCCTTTTATTTCAAGCTTTGAAAGCAAGTTATCACTTTCAGAAACCTTGACGGCGTAAGCATAGTTTTTTCCGTTCTCTGTCACCTGTACGGCGATATAGCTGCTTTTCTTCTTCATGTCTTTTCTTTCTTCCCTGTACCCATGGGAGCCGGGTTTTTGTTAGATGCCGAAAAAGTATTGACTATTTGAGAAAAAAATGTTATATTGTAATAGCTGGATGTTATTCGATTTTTTCGAAAGCATTTTCGGGAGCGATCTAACGTGCGTTGTTAGATCGCTTTTTTCTATTAATTCAGCTTGACTTTTCCGGCTGCATGATGTATTATAATTGCATCAGCTAGCAACAGTTGCTGGTCCTTAACGCACCATGATTTCGTTGAGGGTCGTCTTGGTCTACGGCAAGGCGTTGAGTTGAAAAATATTATTATATATTTGCTAAAATGCAAAAAAAAGTGGGGAAGCGTGACACATGTCACGCCTTTTCACTGTTTTCTATAATCTCTCGGTACATTCTTGCGCCGCCGTCCCATTCGCTTCTGCCGTCTAAATACTCTTCGGCGGTTTCTTCGCGAACTTCTCCAGAATTTGCGAAAAGTGCAATTTTCCCGGTGCTTTTCTGTACAACCTCGATTGCTGATAGCGTGCAAAAAGGCTCGCAGCTTTCGCGGAAATTCTCCGCGCGATCAATTAACTCGATCATTTTTTTGAGCTGCGGGATTGAAAATGCTTTCAGATCCTCGTCAGTAAGCACGTTTTTTACGTACCACTGAATATCTTTTACCACTTCTGATTTTTTTAATAACAATTCCTCTTTTCTCATGTTTTTATCCTCCATTTTTTAAAATTTGTTTTATTATACCAGTTTTTCGGCTGGTATTAAAGGGCGTTGCCGGGAATCGAACCCGGCTGGAACCGTTACGCCTGATTCAAACAATCATTGATTTTCTTTTTCAGATGTGGAAATGCTTCACAAATTTCCTGTACGCTGTCGGCGTAATAATCGCCCACTATTTTTCCAAAAATTGTAATATTTCCAGAATAAAAACAGCCAAGATCATTAAACCAGATGTCAAGTCCTGTTGCCTGTTCCTTTTTGTCACCATACCACATGTCAATTTTAATCATTTTATTTTCCTCCTGATTTTGTTTTTTAAAGGCCGCCGCTTAAAATGTCGATGCTTTCAACGTGCTGTGCTGAAAAATAATACCTTGCCATTTCTTCAAGATCGGCATTGATTTTTGTATAGAAATAATCGCCGCTAATTTCGTTTACTTTTATTTCAAACATATTCCCTCTCTTTCTCCTGGATCAGCGTCCGGGGTGAATGTTTTTTTGTTTTCCTTTGATGGTTATATAATACTATATATAAGGCACAAAATCAATATACATAATATACAAATATAAGGCACAAAATAAATAGTAAACCATGCAAATTGTATAAGGCACAAAAACAAATGATAAGATTTTTGAAGCATATATAAGGAAGGAAAAATATCGCTTGCAAATAAGGCACAAAATGTTATAATGGAAGTATCTTATACAGGGAGGTTAAACAATGATGGAAGAAAGAAAAACAACAAAGGCACAAAGAAAAGCGATCTATAAATATGACGATAAATTTGAGCGTGTAAATTGCCGGTTCAAAGTCGGCACAAAAGCAGCTATCAACAATGCTGGATATAAAAGTGTAAACGACTTCATAAAATTGGCCGTCGCGGAAAAACTCGAAAGAGAAGAAAAAATATTAAAATAAGGCACAAAATACTATTGACATATAAGGCACAAAATAGTATAATGAAGATAGTTAAAGAAGAACAGCACACAGCCCCCAGGGCGGGGCGGATCAGGAGGGAAAAACATGGCAGAATATATGGTGTCAGAAGCAAGAGGAAATGCAGTGTACGAAAATAACTGCATCTATATTCCGGAGAACTACCCAGAAGAGTGGCGTAAACGCCTTGAAGCTGGGGAAGTCATCAGCTACGAAGAGGACGGCGAGCAGTGCGAAATTTGGCTGGAAATGGGGGAAGAATAATAGTTCCATTTTGGATCCCAAAGAGGGAATTAAAAGAAAAGGAGAAAGAAAGCATGAAGAAAACAATTGAATTATTAAACGAAGTCGTAGCAATGGGGTTCAGTAGGGAAAGAGCCATCAGAGATATCGACGCAAGCCTTGACGAAGAGCTTGCAGAGAGAAAGCCGCTGATGGAAGAAGAGATTCCCGATCAGCTGTATGAAGATATCCTCTTTGGCTTCAGATGCGAGGCAGAAGAGCCATGAAAGCAATTCTAATCGAGGGCTATATGGAAAAGGGCGTTTTCGCAACGCCTTTTTCGCACGCTGGGAAAAGGGTATATACGTACCCACTGCCGCCTTTTTCTACAGTTGCCGGGATGGTCCATTTTTTGTGTCGGTGGAGCAGCTGGCATGACATGAATATATCAATAGCCGGAAGCGGAACGATGAACGAACAGGAGTTCACAAAACACTGGAAGGGCGGAGCTTATGCCGGATCAGAAACGGAAGAATTTAAAAAGCGTTTTCCCGTCCGAGTGAAAAACGGCCCGGGGTTTACAGGCTGGGTTAATACGCCAGTTTTAGTTGATTTTGTCGCAGATCTGAACTTACGTTTACACGTTCAGCCAAAAAGCGAAAAGGAAGTTGACATAATTTACAAAATGTTGAAGTATCCGAGGCGGTTTCCAAACCTGGGACGGCATGAGGATTTGTTGAGAATTGATAAGGTTGAAGTTGTTAACATTTTGCCACCGGAAAAAGTGACGTTAGATTTGCCAGCTTATGCACCGGTACTTCCAAGAATCTCCGGCACTGTTTACACACTTCACAAAAAATATACGGTGGACAGAGAACGGCGAATTTTTGAAAATGTAAAAACAGTGTATCTTGATGCAGGACAAGAGGTCACAACCGAAATTGACAGCTGCGGGAACCCGGTATTTTTAATATAATTATTGACAGTTGACAATGATTATATTATTATAATTATAACATTATTTTTATGATGAATGTAAAATTAGATTATTAGCCATTGAGCTAACGAAACATTAATAGACCCATTGTGGAAAGAAAAAAAACCCTTGGATGATCTCCAGGGGCTTAAACTCTTTTTTTGTGGCGGCTAACGAGGAGAGAACAGACCCGCCGCCGAAGTCTGTTAAATTATTCATAGCACACAAACGTTTGCTTTGTCAAGAAAAATATTTTTTGCTTTTGGCTTGACAGGGTTTTATAAAATGGGCTATAGTGTCACTAACGAGGAACTCAGGAGGGGCGAGCCAATCGGAAATTAATAAAGATCATTCAGCCAGGTAACCGGATCAGACGCCGGAAACCTGGCTTTTTCTGTGTCAGAACACCCCTGTAATTATATTATATATAATCCCCTATTAATTAATTCTATACAGTATCGTATAATAACATCTTTTAAGCCCCTCCTAGATTCTGAGTTTATTAATATATACTTAGATACACTATATTATAATATATATAGCTCTATAACACTGTATATTGAACTATAACGGATTATTTTATCAATAGGTCTTTTATTATACCTTGAGTAATAAAAATAAATTTATGCTTGCATTAACAGTTTATATGTGCTATTGTAAATGGCAGATAAGCAAATACATTTACGATTTTTAAACAAAGGACGATATAAAAACTGAAAAGCATTTACGGAACTTCCGGCACTGATCGCAGCTGCTGGGTGTGTTCTTCGATTGCTGACCGGTTTGTTATCGTCCTTTTTATTTTACTAAATTAACAGATTAATGTTGTAAAGTGAGGTGATACAGTGAAAAATACAACAACTACAGTACAAGGAATTGAAGTATACGAAAATAAAATTTGGCAATTAGTAGATGAGTATATTAACACTGTATTATGTATACACCAAGAGGATTACGATAGTGTAGAAAAGTACAAAAAAGATATAGCAGATAACAGAATAGATATGTTTTTTTATATCTCAGATCGCATAGAAAAACCTGGTAATGACGATATAGAGCTATTAGACAAGATATTTAACATATATATTCGCATTTGTGGCAGATATGGCATATCGCCTACTTTGCAAATGTTTAGTTTGATGGTCGGAATTAATAACGGAACTTTTAGTGATTGGGCGGACGGGCAGTATAGAGTAGGCTCAAAACATGGCGTAACGGTGAAAAAATGGAAGGAAATATGTGCGGGTTTTGCCCTTGATAAGCTGCATAATCAGACCGGAACAAACGCGAATTTGATTTTTGCTTGCAAAGTTGCATACGGTATGGCAGAGACAGCACCGGTTCCAGCAGGACAACAAAATGGCATCCCGCAGCAGTCAGCACAGCAGATCGCAGACCGGCACAAGGGCGCACTGGAGCTACCGGAGATGGAGAGGCCGAAGTTGTGAGCACGAAAGCAGCCAAAACACAATATATTGTATCGATCAAGACGGAAACACAATATATAGATTGTTGCAATGTATAAATAGGGTGTACTTAAATTAAACAATGAACAACACGAGAAAAATTGTGCAATATGACGAACAAAAAGTGGCGTTAACATCCTCTGACTACTGCCGAAAGCCGAACAACAACAGCGTGATCCGGTGCAGCGGGTCCCATGGGGCGGCGGGCTGACCGGATAGCGTGCGGGGGAGACGGGGACCCCCTTGGAGGGAAAGCTACCAGGAGCCGGGTAAGCCCCCAAAGTAAATAAAACAACAAAAAGGCCCTTTTCACATGGCAGAGATAGTGATTGCAACACGACAAGCCGTAAGCCTTAACGGCTTCTCTGCCAACACAAAATAAGGCAATACCAAGAAAGGCAGGTATGAAGAATGAATGAAATGATGCAGAATTTGGTAATAAGAATTGCAATGATACTGGTGATCATACACAGTAAAAGATTGTGATTGACGAATCGGGTGCAGCTCCTGATTTCTCCGCTGCGGAGAGTTTAAACATGAGCAGAATAAACTTTAGCTGCAATTTCATCCCAGACAGGGAGGGATAATTAGGGCATAAAAAAAGAGAACCATTACGGTTCCCTTTTGAGATCGTTGCTATTAAATTTAACAATGATGTCCGGCAACGCTTCGACAGCGATTTGGCAGTCAAGAAAGACTAAAATAGATATCATCTCTTCAGCAGATAGCGAATCTCTTGAGAATTTATTTGCCAGTGCCTGCGGTGATGTTCCAAGATGTTTTGCTAATTGGATGTTGGTAACCTTCTTCATCCGCATGATTTGTTTGATTTTACTAGATACCATATAAACACCTCCTAATTACATAATAAACGCAAACGTTATAAAAAGCAATGAAATTTCACTTAAATGTGTATGTTTTACTTTACATCGCACACTTTAAAGTGTATAATTGACTTATAAAAAAACGGAGGCGTGTATATATGAAAATAGGGTATGCGAGAGTATCAACAATTGAACAGAACGAAGCGAGACAGATGGAAGCATTGAGAGAAGAAGGCGTTGATAAAATTTATATGGATAAGAAGTCCGGAAAGGATTTCAACCGTCCTGAATATCAGAAGATGATCGCTTCACTTCAAAAAGGCGACGTACTGGTGATCCATTCCATTGATCGACTTGGAAGGAATTACGAAGAAATTATAGCTGAGTGGAGAAAAATTACAAAAGAGATTGAAGCAGATATCGTTGTCCAGGACATGCCATTACTTAACACCACGCAAAACAAAGATTTAACCGGAACTCTGATTGCTGATATCGTATTGCAGCTTCTTTCATACGTAGCTCAGAGAGAGCGTGAAAATATTCGTCAGAGACAGAAAGAAGGAATTGCGATTGCGAAAGCTCAAGGGAAATATAAAGGACGAGCAAAAAAAGAGGTAGACAAAGAACTCTTCGAGAAAACAAAGCAAAGATGGCAGGCTGGGGAAATTACCAAAGTTCAGTTTGCCGAAATCATGGGAGTGTCAAGAGGAACACTATATAAAATGTTGGGAGGGGAACAGTAATGATAGACTTTACAAATAAGTGTGTTATCACAGAAAGCGATGTTGAATCAGCGAAGCTTCTTAAGATGGCAATTTCTCAAGGCTTTGCGCTTCCGAAAGGCGAAAAAGTAATGGAATCATGCAGATTTTTCCGTTTTATCGGAAGTCCGTATAAAAGCGTGACTGCGCCGTCAGCAGTAACACAGGAAATGTATGATCGAGCTATATTATATTCGCATTTATTCGGGAATGAGCTGGAAGAATTGATGAAAATTTCTGATCTGGCTGCTAGGTGGTGCCGTACATATGGATACAACCATCTTAGTGTATATGCCAATGAAGAAACTGACGTATACACCGGGCGCGGAATCGCTAAAAATAAAGATGGTGCGGTGCAAGATGTGAAAATCAAATTAAATAAGCCACGTAAAATAACGGTAGCCGAGCTTGAAGAAAAATTGGGCTATCCGGTAGAAATAGTAAGTTAAGGACACTGCCTATGAAAAAGAATAATCCACAATCCGAATCCATCCGCATCCGGTTGCCGTACCAACTGGAACAAAGACTTATAGCTGAAAAGAACCGAACCGGCAAAAGCGTGTCACAGATCACCCGTGAAGCCTTGACACAGTATTTTTGGAAAAGATAGGTAAAAGACGATGCTTGAAAAAATTTTTAAAAAACAAAAAAGGTCTTCTGAATGCCATCCGCTTGAAAAGCCTTTAGCTCATGATCGGACGTACGAGTATCATCACAAGAAAGCTGTTCTGGAGGACGAAAGACTGTACGACACGGAATCGGCGAAAAAGGTTTTTACGGACAAATCTAGTTTGGAATATATCGCACTCGGAAGAGTAGTGCAAAGAGCTTACTTCTTAACTCCGAACGGGAATTGGTTTTCAGCTGAAGAAAAAATCGAGACTGAAAGCGGAATCACTGATGTCGGCGATTATCGTATACAGGTCACAAAAACCATTTACACATACAGTGATCTTCGGATAGAGCAAAAATGCAAGGTTAAAGACCTGATTGGAAGAAATGACTATGAGTTATACAAAGAATATTTTGGAGAGGTAAAAGAGGCATGAATAAAGAAAAAGGAATCTATGAGCTGTTACCGTCAGAACCAGTTGATGTAGCAGCTATGCTGATAAAAGCAACGGTTGTTACAGACGCACCGGTATTCGCACTGTCCCCAATGCTTGAAGGCAAAATGGTTGCAATTCCGAAATACGATCCGGTTCAGCTTCAGGAAATCGCAGAGCACCTTCTGGTGTACTGTAACGCACAGGAAAGGGGATACGAAAATGTCTGTTGTGAAGATTGTAAATCTGAATCCGTATGACTGGATTGGGACACAGTACTTTATTGACGGACATAAAGTACCGAGGGTAAAATCGGTTGATTTTCATGTTGCGGTCGATGAAGTACCGACGTTTAACTTTGAAATGGTGGGAGTACCAGATATTGAAATGGAATGTCTGGCACAGATTAGTGTTAGCTCTCAATCAATTACTGATGCAATTTCAGTTTTAAGGCACGAACTGCTTCAACATGGAGAAATATACCAAGGCTTCAAATCAAGCCTGAAATCGGCTCTGGAAATCTATTCTACATGTGGACTTCCATTTGAGCCTGAAGAAGAGACAGCAGAAAAGATTCTTGATTTCATGATTGGAGAAAAACGATGAGGACGATATTTACGATAATCGCACTTGTCATCAACATCCTGATGTTCGCTTCGGCAAGTTTTGAGATCGTGACAAATAACAACAAAGATAAATGGGAATCTGCCGCTTGTTCGATGATTCTTATTGGAACCGGAATAAGCGTGATTTTATTTTTAACATCCCTGTGAGGTGAAATAAATGTTACTGGCATTTCCGATGGTTTTAATTCCGCTGATATTGGTCGAGTGGATTAAAATAATAAAAGCAAAGGTACAGTCCTCACCGTATGGACTTGGAGGAAGGTTTATCACGGACAGGACGAGGCATGAAATCCCTAGATAGCCTGTATCAGTACGGATTTATGATAATGAAATAGATATCCAAAACCAAATTTCCTCCAAATGAGTTACGACTGATACAGGCGTTCCAGGATAAACATAAATATAGCAATGGTGTTTTTGAAGTATATCACGTGCGGCAGGGTTGAGCGACTGCCGCAACATAGCGCATTGGCGAAGCGGTAACGCACTGGACTTTGACTCCGTTATGCGTGGGTTCGAATCCCACATGCGCAGCTCTGCATCGAGTTTATATCTTTTTCTTGGTGCAGATTGGATTTTCTTTTTCCTTTTTTTAACGAAATACCCTTTAACCACCTATCGCAACGGCGATGACTAAAGGAACAGTCAAACGTTCCGGGTGGTTTTAACCTTTGTTGCGGCTGGTGGTCAAGAACTGCAACAGTAGTAAAAAGACAGATATCACATCGACTCTGTATCTTTTTGCTACTCAGGAAGCTTAACTCAGTTGGTCAGAGTAACCGGCTCATAACCGGTCGGTCCTGGGTTCGAACCCCAGAGCTTCCATTTCTCCCAAAGCTGTCCATCCGTTTTGTGGATAGAAAAAACTGCCGAATGTGTGTATGTGGGTTGTTTTTCAGAAGGTACGTAACGGCGTAGCCGGATTTGAAAAAGCAACTTCCCGTTCGGTTCTGTCTCTGAGTTGAATATGTCGCCAATGAGTGCACGTTGACGACAGGGAGTTTTCAAGAGGCATTTCAGGAATAATCCTCCGAAACAACTCCGTGGGGCTGGCACGGATGAAAACAGTCTAGTGGAAAGCATAACACGATAAACCTATTGCTAACCCGGATTGTACCGGGTTAAGGCAGGATGGAGAAGTGGAATCTCACAAGGTTCATATCCTTGAGAACGGCGGTTCAAATCCGCCTCCTGCAATTAATTCGTTCGTTCTATGCTGTCAGTGCACGGGCGGTCTATGGTTCAAGCGGATTAAACCCATGGGAAAAGGTTGATGTTTATCCTGGTGACTGCTGGGCAGTACGAAAAGCATATCATTTATATGTTGTGCAAAATGGAAATCATCTCCTTCATTTACCGAGGTGATCAGCCGTGGTAAGCGGCATGGAATGTAGCTCAGTGGTAGAGCAGTGACTTAAAAGTCATGTGTCGCAGGTTCGATTCCTGCCATTCCGATTCCATATAGTGGCGGAATACGTAGACGCTATTGTGGTAGCATAGGTTTGAATCCACAACTTAGGTGACCTTAGCCGGCAGCATGAGAGTAAAAGGGTGGAAATCCCCTCCTATATGGACGTTTGACGCGTTGAGTGATAACACATCTGGATTGAAAAGTGGCGGAACTATTGACGGTGATGAATCCGATACAATAGAAAGGCAGACGCAGAGGATAGTACATCGTAATGGGTGAGTATGTGTCTTTGGACATGGGATGTACATGGAAGTTCGAATCTTCCCTTTTCAGTTCTATTTTTAAGGAATATGGTCAAGTGGTTAAGACACTCTTGGGTACAGAATGATCCAAACATTAAAAGGATACCGAGGGAGACATCAGTTCGATTCTGATTATTCCTTTTCCGGTAAATTGCCATTACCGGAAAGCATTTCCAAAATGCTCACATTTACCTTCTGATTGGTTCCGGTGGTTCACGTTGGGTGACGATGCGTGGTTCAAGTCCACCCGCCGGACTTTTTATTTTATAGAAAAAGGTTATTTGGTGATAGCTGTGAATGTTGGGAGGGAGTAAAGAATGAAAATTCATGAAATGATATGTCTGAGAAATACATACGGCGGAGAAACAACTCTTGATGAACTTGTAAACCGAATACAAGGGAATAAAATTCACAGATGTCCGAAGTGTGGTGGAAGTGGAACTATTGTCAAAAGAGTAAATCGTGCACAATACTGGGAGTGTTGCGATGATTACAAAGAAGTAGAAGTCACTTGCGACTTATGCAACGGTGAAGGATACACTGAGAAAAGATACGAGCCTAGAATGGTGCAGGATGGATGGGAATGCAAATAGCAGGTAAAGAAATCAAAGATGAATGTTCCAAGTGCGGAAATATCCTTGAATGCGAATTGTTTCGGCAGGGGCATGGAATAAAACAGGAACGTGAAAACATAGCAAAGATGATCGAATGCCAGATGAAGCATAGGGAGGAAAGAGAGAAATGAACGAACTGAAGGTATTAAATGAGCAGGAAGTGTTAGGAAAACAGTTTAAGGTTTACGGAACAGCAGAGGAACCACTGTTCCTGGCTAAAGATGTAGCGGAGTGGATTGAGTATGACACATCATCAGTGCATAAGATGCTTGCCAATGTAGACGATGATGAAAAGGTTCGGAAGAATGTTCCGACCCTTGGAGGAACACAGGAATCATGGTGCCTTACCGAGAACGGACTTTACGAAGTCCTGATGCAATCCAGAAAGCCGATCGCAAAGCAATTTAAGAAAGAAGTCAAAGAGATTTTGAAAACCATCCGTAAGCATGGCATATATGCTACAGACAATGTTATCGACAATATTCTCAATAATCCAGACTTTGGCATCGAACTTCTGACCAAACTGAAAGAGGAACGTGCTGCAAGAGTAGAAGCCGAGAGAAAGAATGCTATCCTGATGCACGTCAACAAAACATATACCATTACTGAAATTGCTAAAGAATTGGGGTTGAAATCAGCAATGCAGCTAAACCGGATTCTGGCAGAGAAAAAGATACAGTATCAGGTAAACGGTACGTGGTTAATGTATTCCAACTATAGTGACTGCGGATATGAGGAAATCAAACAGGAAGTTCTGGATTCTGGAAAGGTAATCTACCATAGAAGAATCACACAGATGGGCCGTGAGTTTATTCTTGATTTGTTTGAGAAAACAGCATAATTAAAAGGAGAATCGCCATGATTAAAAAACTCTGCAATCTATACATAAAACACAAGACAAAGAACCTCACAAGGATTCCACTGTTTACAATGACTTTTAACTGGCGGAAATTCCAGAAAGAAGGAAAAAAAGGCAGTTGCATAATGTACACGATACATCCAGACATTGCAAAAGACCCAATCTTAAAAGAAAAACTCAGTGAATGTGTGGATCATATCCGCAACAATTACGATATGGAAATATTTACCAAGATTTGAGGGGAGGAAACCATGAGGATTGAAGATATGAAGAACTGGACGGTAGATCAGCTGAAGAAAGAAGTTGTCCGACTATCTGAAGAATGTGAGAAAAGACAGCATGAAATTTTGGATTTACAAGAACACCAGATTGAGCTGGAAAGAGATTGTGATGTGATGATGATGTATGGAGAACCTGAATTAATTAACGATGCGCAACCAGATAAAAAGGAGACAGATTTTGCTGCAAGCTTAAAAATGTATAAAGATCAGCATCAGTCTGACTGTATCACAATCAACCAGCTTCAGACCGCATTGGACGTAATGGTCGACCGATATGCAAATCTGAGAAAGATTCATGGGGTGAGTTGATATTATGGATAATCAAATTACTGTTAGCCAATTATTAAATATGCTTGATGAACTTTCAATGAATGGCTTTGGAGATATGCCTGTGTTCTTAGGTGAAAATTATCCGCTGTTAGAAGATTCGATAAGCGTTAATCCGAGCGAAAACAAGTTATACATTAGGAACACATATTATGATAAAAAAATGACAGAAGCAATAAAAAAAGCTATTAATGGTATGGAAGATGTACATAGAGCATATATAACAGATTGTTTCAAAGCTGGAAGATTCGCAATCAATTCAGCGATAATGCAAGAAACAAAATAAGAATTTATCTTAAACAGAAACGTAAAGGCATTAAGCATAAAAAGAATAGGAGATTAAAGTGAGTATCAAATCAGCATTTGAATCTGAGGGGATAGATTTCTCTCAGGTAATGAACCCACCAGAGCCGTGGGACGGACGGGCATTAATAAAGAACATCAATGGCAAACTGTGGTATTGCTGCCCTTTTTGCGAGAAGAAAGCACTTCTGATTAGCCCAGAGACAAAAATTCGACATCTTAAATTGAAGTGCAAGGGTAGCAACTGCAAGAAAGAGTTTGAGGTGAATGTATGATATGGAACGAAGAAATATCCTTTGATGGATTTCAAAAGAAGATTGATGAGTGGTACAAGGATAAAGACTTTGAACTGTGCGACCCACCTATCAGCGCTCAGTTTGCCTTAGACTTAATTTTCAAGACATTAGGAAGATGATAGAGAAGATTATCCGTATCTCACAACTATGTCAGAAAACACAGAACAAACAAATAGCATCATGCTTGATTTGATTCTTCGGAAATACAGTCGCAAATATAGAAAATACTTGAAATTAAAAAAGAAAAATAAATAAATCAGTCAAAGAGCCACATGAGAGCCAGACTAAATCCTAAGAAGAAAGGAGGTCTGGCTCTATTTTTATGCAGAAATTTACAGAAGGCTCATTTGAGTGGTACCGGGCGGTCTTAAATCAAATCATCAGCGGAGATATGTCTGTTTACCAGAATCAGAAAGACTGCCTTGATCTGTTGTTAAACATGAACATTGATTTGCCGTTTACGGAGAATCCGGAAGCACAGCAAATGGCAATAAAAGTAAGTAAGTATGCTCATAACGTAGCCGCAAGACAAGCTGCACTGACGGGAAGCGGTAATTTTGATGATATTTACTGGCAGTATTTGCTGTTAGAAGCCCCATGGCTATTCGAGAGTTATCTGTACTACATGGAAAAGAACAGACAACCACGAAGAAAATTCTATGAGCCGAGAAAAAAGACATTGAATATTCTCGTACAGGATTTACAGGACTTAGAGGACGGAAAGATTGAGTTTCTTGGCGTGTCTATGCCACCCCGAACAGCAAAATCAACCACCTGTATATTTTTCCTGTCCTGGATAATGGGTAAACGCCCGAACAGCCATAACGCTATGAGCGGTCACAGTGGAATCCTTGCCGATGGATTTTACGGAGAAATACAGAACCTTATTTCGACACCAGAATATACCTTCAACGAAATCTTTCCGTCTGCAACCCTTGAAAAGAAGTCGGCAGAGAAGAAAGAAATCAACCTTGGCGCACCGGACCGATTTTCGACGCTGACCTGTCGTGGTATTGACGGAACATGGACTGGTTCCGTAGATATATCTTCGGACGGTTACTTATATGTGGATGACCTTGTTCGTGACAGAACTGAATCATTAAGCCCAACACGTCTGGAAAACCGGTATCAGGATTATCTGAACGTTCTGGTTGACCGTAAAAATGACGGTGCACGAGAGTTAATGGTCGGAACACGATGGAATGTCATGGATCCTCTTGGAAGAGTGGAGACTGAAAAGAAAAATAATCCACGGTACCGCTTTAGGAAGATTCCGGCATTGAATGAAAATGGTGAATCCAACTTTGATTATGACTACGGAGTAGGATTTTCCACGAAATATTACGTGGATATGAAGTCAAGACTGGATGCTAACGAATGGCAAGCCAAATACCAGCAAAATCCATTTATCCGTGAAGGAATCCTTTTTCCGGAAGATGGACTTCGGTACTACAATGGAATACTTCCGGAAGGTGACAGCCGTGTTGTTACTGCCTGTGATGTTGCATGGGGCGGTGGAGATAGCCTTTCAATGCCTATTGGGCGAGAATACGAAAATGGAGATATCTATATTTTTGACTGGGTATTTAACAAAGGAACAAAAGAAGTTACCCTTCCACTTGTTGTTGGAAAAATCATCGGAAATGAAATCCGTCAGATTAATTTCGAAGCAAACAACGGTGGTGATATGTACAAGATGTACGTGGATGAAAAACTTAAAGAACAGAAGTATAAATGCAGTTGCACATCCAGCCGTGCACCGGGAAACATGGAAAAAATGTCTAAGATCATCGCATATTCAGATGATATAAAAAGAAACTTTATTTTTTTGGACGAAGAACACCGGAGCAAAGAGTATCAAGCAGCTATGGACGAACTTACTTTCTTTGTCCAGCTTGGAAAAAATGTGCATGATGACGCACCGGACGGTCTTACTCAGCTTCAGATGTTTATAGAAAAAGGAAATGTAGGTACAGTGACGGCTATGCGCAATCCATTATGGGGAGGGAGAATGAGATGAACACACGACAATATCTTGAGCAAGTGCAAGATTCTGATAGAAAAATACAGAATAAAATACAGGAAGAATACCGCTTAAGGCTTTTGGCAACCAGTATATCTTCTTTTTCAAATGGAGATAAAGTGCAGACTTCCGGCGGAAAAGACCGTGTTGGTGATGCTGTAACCAGAATTGTTGAATTGCAGCAGGAAATAGCATCTGATGTCAAGGGACTGGCAGAATTGCAAATGAAAGTTTCCGGAGATATCAATGATATGGAAAACTCCATGTACTCATCCTTACTCCATAAGAGATACATAGAATTTAAAAATCTGGTTACGGTCGCAGACGAGATGGGATATTCCGTACAGCATATCCGTTCCTGCCATGGAAAAGCCATTGAAGCTTTGCGGAAACAAAAGCATTTTGAAAGTTAATATGTTTTAATATGGAATCATATGTTCTATGTATAATATAATGTAACCTGTAAAACGAGCATCAGAGAATAATCCGGTGCTTTTTTAATGCCCCAAAATGGGAGGTGTAGGCAGTGGGCAGAAATAAAATGAATTTCATTGACTTATGCCGGGGCGAATTTGGTCGCAAAATTGCCTATACCGGTGTAAGCCAGATTACAACAGCAAATGTCAGAAAAGTTATTTCTAATACAATCGGCATTCATAACAGAAACAGAACTTTGATCGATTACTTGTACCGGTACTACAAAGGAGATCAGCCGATCCTTTATAGAGAGAAGTTGGTTCGTCCGGAAATTAATAACCGAGTGTGTGAAAATCATGCACTTGAAGTTGTTCGCTTTAAATCATCTCAGACATATGGAGAACCTATTCAGTATGTATGTAAAAAGAGCAGGGCTACAGAACGGGTGAATAAACAGGTCGATTTATTCAATGATTACTTAAAAGAAGCAAATGCAGAAGCACGTAACATTGAACTTGGAACCTATCAGAGTGCCGTAGGAACTGCATATAAAGCTATTCTAAAAGAGGATGATTGGACGAGCGACAGCGATATTTCTCCATTCAACATTTTTATACCATATCCTAGCGATTGCTATATTGTTTACTCTCGTAAGAACGGAAAGCCAATGCTCTCGGTGCAGATTCTTAAGGATGAAAACGAACAGCAGTATTATTTATGCTTTTCAGCAAAACAATATTTCGAGATTCAGAATGGACAGATTACAAAAACCGGCATCAATGGTTTTGGTGGCATCCCGGTAGTTGAGTACCCGAATAACCACGATCGTCTTTCTGATATCGAGATTGCGATAACCATGTTTGACACTATGAACAACATGCAGTCGAACAGAATGGATGGCGTAGAGCAGTTCGTGCAAGCTCTTATGAAGTTTAAGAACTGTGAGATTGATGAAAGCGAATTTTTGAAAATGATCAAGCTCGGCGCTATCTCTGTAAAGGATACTGGAAATGGTTGCCAGTCAGATGTTGACCTGATGACCGCTGAGCTGAATCAAACAGAAAGTCAAGTCGCAAAAGACGATATCTACAGCAATATGCTTATTGTTGAGGGAATGCCGGATAGGCAGCAACAATCGTCTGGCGATACCGGCCAAGCTGTATATCTCAGAAATGGATGGGATTTTGCAGAACGTAGAGCAAAACTGGATGAACCATTTATCCGGGAAGCTGAGAAAGCAAGTGCCAGAATCATTCTGAATATCATCCGACAGACCACAAAGGATATTTCAATCTCAACAAGAGATTTTGATGTAAAGATAACCAGAAACCCGACAGATAACATGCTTGTCAAAGCACAGGCTCTTGACTATCTGTTTAAGAATAAAATTCATCCGCTGATTGCACTGATTACTTGCGGATTATTTAGTGATCCACAAAAGGTATATGAAATGAGTTTGCCTTACTTGGGAACTGTATATCCCGAACTGGCAGACCCGGACGCGGAAATGCAGAAAGCACAACAATTGATTGATAAAAACGGTAAGAATTCGGCTGAAATTGATTCAACGGTAAATTCTTCGGCTATCAATCAAAACTCGTAAATTCAATTATCAAAGGAACCAAGGAATAACATCCAAGGTTCCTTTTTTAATACACAAAAATAATGCAACAGCCCGTGAGCGTAAATCGGGTACAGATCATGTGCGGAGCGAACCGTGTGAAAAAAGTGTGATGGTCTGAAAGAAAGGAGATTTCTATGACAAGAGAACAGGCAAAACAGGTACTTATTGGCTTTGGAATCGAAGAACCGTCTGAAGAGCAGGTGACTAAATATCTTGATTCCGTTGAATCAGAGACAAAAAAAGTGAAGGAAAAAAACACTTCTCTGAAAGAAAAAGCTGATAAAGCAGATGATCTTCAAAAGGAACTGGACGATTTGAAAGCCCAGAACATGACGGATGCTGAAAGACAGGAATCAGAGCGGCAGAAGGAAAAAGCAGAAAACGAAAAGAGGATTTCCGACCTGGAAAAAGCACTTGCTGAATCCAACAGGAAAGCACTTTCCAGTGAGATTACATCTGCTTTCGCTAATGCGGGCCTTTCTACAGAAACGTATGCAAGCGCTATCAAAGCATTTGCGTCTATGCCAGCAGACAAGTCTGAAGACGTAATGAAGGAAGTCAAAACTTTTGTTGATGGAATTTCCGAAGCAAATAAAGCGGCTCTGGATAACGCAAAATCTGAATGGGAGAAAGCAGTTCTTGACGATACTCCGAATCCAGGTGGCGGAAATTCAGACAAGGGACAGAAAAAAGATGATAACGATAGTCCAGCAGCTAAGTACGCAAAAGCTTACTCAGCACGCATGAACCCCAAAACAGAACCGGCAGGCGACAATGCACCGGTTAATTTTTAAATAAGTAAAGGAGATTTAGATTATGGCTTTTATGAAAACAAAACAGTATGAGTCAACTCCCAACATTCTCGAATCCGAGGTTGGACTTGTACTGAAAACTTACACAGCAGACGCAACAAATGCAACGGCAGTAAATGATAAAAAAATCATCAAAGCAGGTTCCGTGTATCCGACAAATAAGACTGGTGCAAAAGGAATCGTATTTGAAGATGTTGATATGACAGATGATGCTAAAAGACCGATTTCCGTGATTGTAGCAGGACGTGTCCTTGAGAAAAGGCTACCAGTTACAGTCGACGAAACTGCAAAAACAGAGCTTACCGCGCAGGGAATTGTTTTTGTAACCACAACAGACCCAGTATTTTAAGGAGGTATAACCAATATGCCATACAATGTATTAGAAGCTATCACAGCAGAAGAAAGATTGAACTTTGCTCAGAATTTTTCTGTGGCAAGACCTGGTATTCTCGATACCATTTTCCCGGATGTAAAGACACCGTTTTGGAAAGCCGAATATTACAGACTTATGGCTGGACAACGACTGCCGGAGGTAGCGTTCGTTCATGCACTCGATACTGAAGCAGAGATCGGCTCCAGACCAGGATTTGAGAAAGTTCTGACTGAAAAACTCTTTATCAAGAGGAAAATCAATCAGTCAGAGCGCCTCCAGGAAGCTATCGAAAATGGTGTTCCGGATGATGAAACTCTTACAAACTTTGTTTTTGACGATGCGACAAACCTGTTTGAAGGTGTTGTTGGAAGGGCAAACATCATGAAAGGCCAATTCCTTTCAACCGGTATGGTAAAAATTGATGAAAATAACGTGAAAATGAATATCGATTATGGCGTACCAAGTAATGCAAAGGTTACTCTTACCGACTGGTCCGCAGCAGACGCAGATATCATGGGCGATATTCAGAAGATGGTAACTGTAGCCGAGGATTCCGGATACGTAGTAACAAATGCAGTCACATCTCTGAAGATGATCAACTATATGAGAAACAACACGGCTATGCAGACAGCTGTTCTGGGAGCTGCGAATAAACGTCTCCTTACCAGACAGGAGCTTGCAAATCTGCTCATGCAGGAGTACGGAATCACTGTTGGTCGCTGTGACGAGAAATTCCGTTACAGAAAAGCAGACGGAACTCTGATGACTGGAAGATACTTCAAAGAGGATGTGTTCACTCTCTACGAAGCTGATGCAGGCGGTTCCTTCGGTACTGGACTTTGGGGACCAACACCGGAAGAGAATGAATACAGACAGTTCATCCAAGAAGAGAATCGCTCTTTTGTTACTCTTTCCATGTGGGCTACACAGGATCCAGTTGCTGTTTGGACAAAAGCATCCGGTATGTTTATTCCAGTAGCACCGAAAGCCAACGGCGGTATCGTTATCGGTACAAAGGGGAAATAAACGGGCATAGCCTTGATGAAAACAGCCAGTCACCGTCTGTAGCTAGTGTTTCACACAAGTATACAGAAATCGAGCTGTCCAGTATGACTGTGGCTCAACTGAGACAGCTTGCAAGTGACAATGGTTATGCCCTGACTTCCACAAACAAGGCTGGTATTATATCAGAAATTATAGCACAGCAAGGGTAGGTGAAATGGCATGGACGAACAGCTTACAAGCGATCTGACAACATATCTGGAAGGTGATGAACTGACCGCAAGGATGATTCCTTTAGCAGCCAAAAGAGCTATTCGGTCATTCCAGAAAAAACGCAATTATCCTGAGAGTTATACAGAAGAAAACATCAATAAAGACATGGATAAATGCTATGATTGCATTTTCGATTTGGCTCTTTATTTTCTTGTAAAACAAGGAGTTGAGTTTGAATCATCTCATTCGGAAAATTCTGTAAATGCAGGATGGAACTCCGAAACAGAGATATTTGTCAATCATGGCGTTTTTCCATTTGCCAGAGGAATCTGACAGAAAAAGTAGGTTGAGAACGTGACGCATTTCCTCCCAGGCGTTGCTGGGGTACTTCATTATGAGGTGGGAAGAAGTACAAAAAAATATAATGGGAGTGAAGGAGAGTAGCGATGGAATGTGAACAGAATTGCTTTAACGAACACCGCTTAGAAGAATTGGAAAAAGTTGTTCACGAAATGAAAGAGAAACACTCTAAACGTGACGGTATTTTTTTTGAACGTATCAATGCGCTTGAAACCAAAATTGTTCTTTACAACAATGATCTCGGGCACATAAAAGATACGGTGGATGAAATGAATGATAATTTAAAATCCCTCATGGAAGCCCCGGGAAAACGCTACGACACGATTGTTGTTTGCGTTATCACGGCCGTGATCGGGGCTATTGTAGGATTTGTATTAAGCGATATCTTTCCGGCATAATAAGCAATTCCACTTGTAAGGGAGGCGGTGGGATTATGAATTATACAGACTTTTCAGAAGATGAAAGAAAGTTTTATCTAAGCGAATCCGGGTTTGATTCCCGAGAAAAAGAATTTTTTTGATTGAGAGTTTATGAGGAAAAGACGTTGTTTGAAACAGCAGAGATTATGGGGTATAGTCCAAGAACCATTGACCGCATAAACCGAAAAGTAAAAAAGAAGATTGTTAAAGTCGCCCCGATGTATTATCGGGGCTTTTCTTTGTATCATGGCGAAAATATGGCGAAATAGTGTCGTTCAAATACTCAGGTTTCTCTCATATAATGTAAGCATAGAGAAAAGCTTACAGAGATGGGAGGAACACACTATGGCATTTTATCCATATTATCCACAACCATTGAATCCATACCCACAGACACCGGTACAACCGTATCAAGATAGATTGGCACAGTTGCAGAACAACTACCAACAGGCAATGCCTTATGGACAGACACAAATACAACAACCGGTACAACAGATGCCACAGGTTGCCATGCTTCCGGGACAGATGGTTGATGGTATTGACACTGTAAAAGCAAAGGATGTGGATATGACCGGGAATCCTGTCTATTATCCAAAAACAGATGGTACAGAAATATATAAAAAGCAACTACAGGCAGACGGAAAAAGCAGAATTTTTGTTTACCGGATTATTGATCCAGACGAACAGCAGCAACCAAAGCCCGAAGAAAAACCGATTGACATAGAAGCTATGTTTAATCAGCTGCGGAACGATGTTTGTTCTGAGATTTCTGAAATAAAGAGCATGTTCCCAACGCAGATGCCGGGAACACCGGAACCCAAACAGAATGGAGGGAAACAGAGATGAGCTTCAACCCAAACGCCATGATGAAAATGCAAGTTGAAAGAATGATTTCTCAGAGGTTCGGAAGTGTTGATAACATGATGAACGATATGAGTAAATTTGCAGGAAATAATCCAACATTGAAAAATGCTTTGGATTTGTATAAAAAAGGTGACACAAACCAGTTACATCAAATACAGCAAAATGTATTTAATGAAAAACACTTATCACCAGACGGAATTATCCAGAAATTCCTTGGATTATAACACTTCCCCATGATTGGGTGATTTAAAATCGCTACAATTTGGGATGACAGCCGCGGATGTCTCCTATTGTAAATAATATTTAAGGAGACTAAAAACATGATGAATGGTTCTAATTACAGTCTTAGCGACATTGCAGCTGCTACAGGCTCTAATAACCGTGCCAATGACATGTGGGGCGGCGATGGTTTTTCACTTATTTGGCTCGTGCTGATCTTCGCAATCTTCGGATGGGGAGGTTTCGGCGGCTGGGGCGGTGGCTTCGGCGGTAATGGTGGAAATGGTGCAAACGGTGCCGGTTTCCAAGGATGGGCTACACGTGCCGATATCAATGAGAGCTTTGCTCTTAACGATATCCAGAACGGTATCAGAGGTATTCAGCAGGGTATCTGCGACAGCACATATGCGCTCAACAATACCATGCAGAGCGGTTTCAACGGCATGAACGTTGGAATGCTTCAGGGCTTCAATGGCGTTCAGCAGGCAATCAATGCTGATACTGTAGCCGGTATGCAGAATACCAATGCATTACAGTCTCAGTTAGCAAACTGCTGTTGTGAAACCAGGGAAGCTATCCAGGGCATCAACTACAACCTGGCTACCAACACTTGTGCTCTTCAGAACACAATGAACAACAACACCAGAGATCTTCTGGAAAATCAGAACAGCAACACGAGAGCAATCCTTGATTTCCTGACAAATGATAAGATTGCAACATTACAGGCAGAGAACTCTGACCTGAAACGTGCTGCATCTCAGGATCGCCAGAGTGCACTGCTTACAACTGCAATGGCTTCTCAGACACAGCAGCTCATTAATGCAATCAATCCGGCAGCTATCCCGGCATACGTTGTTCCGAATCCAAACACCTACTACGGTGGATGCAACGGATACAGCAACGGTTGCTGCTAAGTAACTCACCCTTAGAGGTTGACTAATTCTAAGAGGTGGGTTGTGGCTCACCTCTTATTTGATTGAGAGGTAGAAGTATGAGTTGTAAAAACGTTTGTAAGCTCTGCAATCGTCTTGTGATAAGCCAAGCTGTTGCATTTACTGGTGGTAATCTTGTGATTACACTTCCAGCAGGTAGTTATAACAATGGTGAAAAATATTGCATTGTGATTGCACAGAGCATACCAGAAACCACTACGATTAACGCTCCGGTGATGATTCAAATAGGAACGGGAACAACCCTGTATCCATTACAGAATCGTTGCTGTGCACAGGTTACGGCTTGTGGCGTAAGAACCAGAACGAAGTACGCAACCAGAGTAGCCACAAATGCAACCGGTGGAGTGTTCAAGATGTTAGGGAATCCGGCTTGTAGTCCGAGTAACAATTTGACAGCAATTAATGGTACAGCCCCAACAGCAGATACACCTGTTACACAGGCTGTTAGAAAGGGGGCACTGTAATGCATAAAGTTGCAATGGAAATGGGAAAATGGGCTATGGAAAAAGCCAAGACACATGGCTTCGATAATCTCAGTGCTCAAGACTGGGACGATCTGAAGGACTGCATGGAATCTGTAAAGTGTGCAATTTGTGCAGATAAAGATTACAGAATCGTAGAAGCTATGGACGAATGCAAACAGGAAGAGAAGCATGTTGGACGCATGGGATATGACAGGTATCGTTACGCAAACGGCAGATTTGCCCCGAAAGGCAAAGGAAGTCGTATGGGATATAAACCATATCTGTACATGGAAGATGATGACTGGATGGACGAGTATCTGAACAATCCAGAGTTTGAACGTAATATGTACCGCATGGGTTATCATCCAGACCGTAGTGATATGAAGATGGATGGAATGAACCATAAGCAGTCCAGATACGGTGAAACCTACGACAGATACAGTGAAAATCGCAGGCATTACCACGATTCCAATGATACAGAATCCAAGAGAAAAATGGACGAGTCCATGAAAGAGTATACACAAGATGTCATCCGCACGATGTCTGAAATGTGGTCGGATGCAGATGCGAATCTCAAACAGCAGATAAGAACTGATCTGACCCGTCTGATACAGCAGATGAATTAACAAATAAGAATTAAATTTAGTCCTTGTTGCAGAAATGTGACAGGGACTTTTTAATTACGGAGATTGATTATGGAGAAATGCAAAATAAATGTTCTTGGAACGGATTACAGAATTATTCCGAAAGAATTAAAAAATGCAGATGTTGATGGTTATACAGACAATACATCAAAAGAAATTGTCATTAGAATAGACAATGCGAATAATGTTGGAGATTTTGATTTCTTACAGAAAAAACAGTTGAGGCATGAAATTATTCATGCATTCTTGTCGGAAAGCGGATTGCAGTGTAATTGGCAACATACAGAACAGTTCGGACATGACGAAACTACTGTTGACTGGTTTGCAATTCAATCTCCAAAGATTTTTGAAGTATTCAAAGAGCTTGATTTAATTTGAAAAGGATGGTGATAAACCATGCTAAGACAATTCTATATGAACGGGGACTTATGGAAAGTCCGCTTTGTTTCGCCTTATGATAGTGTTTTGTTTGACCGTACAGGGCAGAGGACACTTGCGGTATCAGATTATTCTACAATGACAATTTCAATCGCAAATAATTTGTACGGAGAACTTCTGAACCGTGTGTTTATCCACGAATTAGGACATTGCGTGATGTTCAGCTATGGTTTATTACCAGAACTTCACCGCATGGTCAAGAAACGATATTGGACGGATGCAGAGGAATTTGTGTGCAATATCTTGGCAGACTACAGTCATTTTGTGATTGGCACAGCCAGAGATATTCTAGGAAACCGATTTACATATGTAGCTCCTGTTGGGGCAGAAAGGATGATTGCATAAATGGCAATAGCAGAAAACACAGTTATTTTTGATGGAATCAAGTACAATCCCGGTGATGAATTACCAGATTTGGGCAGTTGGGTATGTACAGGGGCAAAAGGCATGGTTCGTGATTACGAAGGCCTGTCAAAGGACGTATCAAAGCTCCCGCATTATGTACAGAGCGGTTCTTCGGCGTTGTGCCTTGATACTTCTGAATTATACGAATATCACAAACCTACCGATACATGGTACAAACTGTAGGAGGGTGCGGAATATGTCATTAACAGCGAAAAAAGTATATGCAATTTTAAAACGCCAGATTTCTGATATGGAAGCAAAGTTAAACAGCCCTATAAGGTACAGAGGTACAGTTGCAACCGCTGATTTGCTTCCATTAAACCCGGATATCGGAGATATGTACAATATCGAGTCTAAATCTATTTACGGCGAAGCAGGAATGAACGTGGCGTGGAACGGGGTAGTATGGGACACAATGGGCGCTCCGATTGATATGTCGCTGTATTTCACAAAAGAAGAAGCAGAGGCAGTAATACAAAGATTAGTTACGGAGTACCTTGAAAAGAATCCGGTCAAGCCCGGAGCCACGACAGAACAGGCACAGCAGATCGAGCAGAACAAGACAGATATTGGTTCATTGAAAACGGAAACTAATTCGCTAAAGGAAGATATATCCAACAAAATTACAAAGTTCTATGCATCGAATCAGGGTGAAGCTCATATCACTGATTCTGACAATGGAAAGATTCAAGATATGATGATATATGGCAAATCAGAGCAGTTTACTACTACTGGAAAGAATCTCCTTAAAATTAAAGACGGGACACAAACAACACGAGGAGTAACTGTTACTGCGAAGGATGGAGTAGTTGCATTGAAAGGAACTGCAACAGAAACAGGATGGACAATACTTGACATTGATTCTTTTGTGTTAGATGGGACGTGTATCCTTAGCGCTAATACTCACACTAATGTTGTAGTAGTATTAGCGAATAAATCATTCGAAGCGGTTCTGGAACAGAACAAATCAAATGCTTTAGAAAATGCAGAGGCATCCAAGGTGTGTTTTATTGTCACAGAGGGCAAAACCTATGACATTTCTAATATTCTGATTCAGATAGAAAAAGGCTCTGTTGCCACCTCCTACGAACCTTACACCGGTGGTATCCCAAGTCCCAACCCTGATTATCCACAGGAGATTAAGAGTGTGGTGAATCCGACAGTGAAGGTGTCAAACGAAGATGGAACAAAATCTCAGACCGTCACTCTCCTATATACATTGAATGCGATTCCTGTTTCAAGTGGCGGTAACGTCACAATCAACGGACAACAGTACATTGCAGATTATATAGATGTGGAACGAGGGAAAATAGTTAGAAACGTTGAAAATATAACATTTAATGGCGCAGAGAATGAAAACTGGGAACTGTGGAATGCGGACAAAGAAAAAATATGGTCATTTATGTTTGTAAATTCATTAAAAACATTTACAAACGAAAGTGTTTCAAAATGCAACAGATTTGAGTTTAATGTTGATGAAAGCATTGATAGAACGTTTTGGCTATGTAGTCCTAGTGGAATTCCATCATTACAGATTAAAAATAGAATAATTGGAAAAGACGTAACTGCATTTAAATCGTGGTTATCAAACAATCCAATCAACGTAATTTATCCTTTGCGAATACCGATTGAAGAAGAACTTACAGCAGAACATGCGCAAGCACTGAAAGAACTTGCTACTTACTATCCAGTAACGAATATTTCAATTGGTTCAGAACAATTAGACGGATATACAGTATTTAACTATCCGACACCTTTCGAAGATGAGTGGAACAAAACTCAGAAAGAGATAGGTGGTCTGAAAGAGGAAACTGGTTCGCTAAAAGAAGATTTAAGCGATTTAAGCGAATCTGTAAATGGAATAGAATTATCCAAAAATTTACTCGACAACTCATCTGTTATGGAAAATAAGAGACCCTCAAATTGGGCTGGTCAAACAATCAATGACAGTTATAAAGCAGACGGGTATTATACGTTCAGGGCTATTCCAGTGACACAAAATAGTACATATTATTTTGTCGAAAATGGTGATTTAGTCAATTCTGGTCAGTTAGCAACCTATGATAAGGATGGTAAATACATTTCTTTACTGAGTCCGTCAGTATTCAACGTGAATGGGGTAAAAGTAGGATATATCATTCCAGAAAACGTCGCTTACGTACGTGGCGAATCTAAGACAAGTAATTTCTCCAATGTGAATTTTAAACTATTTAACGGTCGGTTTGAAAAAAAGTTCTTAAAATATAACGAATCAGCATACGATGGAAAAAATCTCCCTGTTGTAGTTTTTGACTTTGACCAAGTGGTTGAAATTGATGCTCGTTTTACAATATTAAAAAAATATGGTTTTGCTGGAAATGTTGTGGAGACAGCGACAAATAATTATGAAATTACAAAAGAACTCATTAAAATGGGATACGATATATCACCTTATCTTGGCAACCATACATGGGATTATTCAACGGAAGATGGAATCCAAAAATTAACTGCAAACATTGCAGAAAAATTGGGTGGATTAGAAACTGTCGGTGTATATAATCCGACTATGATTTCTTGTAGTGGTCATAAATATTCAGACACAATGGAAAAGATATTATCTTCTTATAAGATTGACTATGTGCGTTGTTCTGATTTTATCAAAGATGGAGTTCCACTTGAAAAATCAATGTACGAAAATTCGTATGACACAAGAATTGTAGTTCCGATTAGTTTAGGAAGTTATAATGGTGCTGACGAATTTAATGCCACAATAGATTCTCTTGTGGATGGAAATGTGCCACTTATTATGCCATTTATGCATACTTTTGGATATGACGCAGATTGGATTACACAAGAGGCTTTTGAGAAAGTAGTATCTCATGTGTCAGATTTGGTTAAGAATGATAAAGCTCTGTGTATGAATATGCATGATTTTGTGGCTTATAATGATGCGGTAAAATCAATTCATGATGATTATATTCGCAACATGTCTGCAATTTTTAATTAACTAAAGAGGGCCTTTAACACCACATTTGTTCCGTCACACACTTGCCACTATGCTACTTCAAAGAGGGACACCGATCACAGAAGTCCAGAAAATACTTGGTCACGTTAACATCAATACCACTACAATATATGCAAAGGTATCAGATGAGGATGCAAAAACATCACACATTAAATATGCAATCTAATACAATGTCGGAGGTGATTTATACGAGAGGTAGAACACGACAAAAACAGTCCGTATGGATTTCAACAGTAACAGAAAAAAGTAATGGAATTGACAAGATTCTTGTCTATTCAAATCCACAAAAGAAGAATATTTCAGTATCAGCAACAGCCGGTACGCCAGAAGAACTGTCTGCCGGAATCGTTCCTGATTACGATCGATATATCACGGTTTTTGACCGAACATTTCAGCCAAAAGAAGGCGATGTTCTGTGGGTTGACGCTGTGCCGGGAATCAATATAGACGGAGCTTTGATTCTTGACGATGATAACAGTCCGACCGTTTTGCCAGACTACAGGCTTAAAAGAATCCTTGACACTCAAAAAGGACAGGTCGCCCGATATGGAATAGCGAAAATCGGTGGTAACAATGAGTAGGAAAACAATCCGGTGCAGCTTGAACCATAATTCTTTGCAGTCAGCGATTCAACAGCTGGAAGAATACCAGAAAGATATTAAAAGGAAGAACCAGATTTTCATTGACAAACTGGCTCAAGAGGGAATACAGGTTATACAGGCCACGATGGAATCTGTTCCGACCGAAGAAAAAGGTTCTTACTATACGGAAGTTATCAATAACGGACATGGCGATATTGTTGGTGCAGCAGTCCGGCTTTCTGGGGACAAGGTTCTTTTTATCGAGTTTAGCGCCGGTATTTCTTATGGAACGGATAGCTATCCTTTGCCGTCCGGTGCTGATTATGGTGTCGGTACTTACCCAGATCAAAAACACGCCTACGACCCAAACGGATGGTGGTATGTGGATGAAAGTGGACGAAAGCATCATTCTTATGGTAACAGGGCGTACATGCCGATGTACCATGCGGAAGAAGCTATTATTATTCAGATACGACATATTGCAAAAGAAGTGTTTGGAAGATAGGATAAAGCCCGGAGTCATCTGGGCTTCTATTTTTTTACCTTAAAACGGATAAAAATAGTCCAGTATATTATACGATTTGCCTATGCAAAAATATGGAATCATATGGCTTGTTTTTTGTACAATTAAGATGCGAAGCATCTACCGGAAAGGTAGGTGCTTTTTTCATGCCCAAAAAATAAATCATAAAAGATAATTGAACAGGCAGGGTGATTAAATGCCGAAAATATTAAAAAACCCAATATCCGAGATATACGAACGCTGGAATAAAGCGATCAAACCTGTAGTTGGTAAAGGGAATTTTTCCATGGACAGAAGCCAAACTCTTGCATCTGGAAAGAAAACCTATGCAAGACTTTACATGTTGGGAAATGTTCTGACAGAAGGAGATCTTGAAGGCGATGAATGCGCCACGGTTCCAACTATCCAGATTGAGTGCTTTGCCACAGGTACGAATCCAATTGCAAAAGTATATCAGATTGACGAAAAAAGCCACCAGTCCATGATTGGCATGGGATTTCGTAGAACCTACGGACCCGAACTCATGGGGAACGCTGATGATAGTATCAAGCGGCTTGTTAGCCGATACACAAGAATTTACACCGGGCAGTTGCTCGGCGAATGAAAGGGGTGAGATAGAATGGATCAGATCATGAACTATGTGAAACCGGAACTTCTGGTTGTAGCTGTAGTCCTATATTTTGTAGGAGTATTCCTCAAACAGGCTGAAACCGTAGCTGACAAATACATTCCTGGAATCCTTGGGCTTCTGGGTGTGGTTACTTGTGGAATCTATGTTTTCGCTACATCTACAGTCACAGGCGGTCAGGAAGTTGCAATGGCAATCTTTACCGCAATCACACAAGGTATTCTTGTCGCAGGACTGAGCACTTATGTAAATCAGGTCATTAAACAAGTAAGCAAAGAAGAGTAGAAGGGCGGTGATCCTTTTATCTCCCGGGCACAGGGTTACGTGCCAGAGCCGTAATGGCTCTTTTTTTATGCAGTAATTTATAGCCGAAAGGCGGAAAGGAGCCAATATGGCAGGAAATATCGCAGGAATCAGTACCGTTGGTGCTCTTACCGGTTATGCAGTAGAGACGGAGGCGGGAACAAAACCAACAAAATTTAAACAGCTTCACAGAATAAATGCTTCTGATGAAATCAATATCGACGTTGAGACTATCGACGCATCCGCTCTCGAGGATGAAATCGAGAGAACTATCGCAGGTCGTGGTTCAACTGGCGGTACGTTTAATGTAACCGTAAACGTTACAGACGAAACGATCAAAGAGTGGGAAGACCTTATCAGTGCTTACAAAACAGCTCATGCAAGTGGTCTGTCTATGTGGTATGAGGAATATTACCCGGCACTTCAGAAAGCATTTTTCACCAAAATTGAGCCACCGACTATCATTCCTAAACCGGCAAGAGATCAGAATGGACTTCTTACTATTGACATGTCCCTGACTATCAATGAGTATGTCGGCCCAGACACAGCAATCAAGCCAACTGAAGACGAATAACAAATATATCTAAAACTGGGAGGAAAAGATATTATGTATAAACTTTTAAAGATTGGTAGCAAAGAGTATAAGCTGGAATACGGCATTGAGGCGTCTCTTTACGATGATTGCGTCAAAAGTGTAATGAACACGCTTCTGGCAACAAGCGGTGGTGTGGACAAAACGCCGGAAGAAATGATTTCCGGCATGGCAAATATTCCGAACACAGCATTAACCGTGTTTTATGCAGGACTTCTTCAGTATCATGGTGACAACCCGGATGCAGACGGTTCTGTTCCGACTCTTGCAACTGCGAAGAAACTTGCAGCACAATTTATTCAGGAACATAAGGACGATGAGCAGGGTAACTTTTACGGTATCTTTACCATGTGTCTTGACCAGATGGAGGAAGACGGTTTTTTCAAACTGACCGGTCTGGAGACGTTCATGGGCGATCTGAACGTAGCAGCCAAACCGAAGAAAACTCCGAAGAAGCCGACAGATCACCAGAAAAAAGCTACAGCGAAATAATCTGGACAGAGTTATATCCGGCGGCAGTTCGCATCGGAATGAGCCGGAAAGAATTTCTCAGAAGTACCATACGTGACCTTCAAGTAAGGATACGTGAGTACGAGAAAGGTAAACGTGATGAAATAGAAACTCAGGTAAAACTGATTGAATATCAGTCATGGCTTTCCGGCTTATATGTGAAATCTGCGGTATCAAGTGCACTTTCTGGCAAAGCAAAATATCCAGATAAACCAATCACAGAAAAAACAAAGAAACCACAGCTTAAAGAAAAAACAGATGTTCCGAAACGGTCTGAAGCTGAATTGAAGCAGGAAGAACGTTACTACGAACTTCTGATAAAAAAGGCAAATGCGAATATCGCTGAGATAGGAAGTGAAGAGGGCAGACAGGATGAGTAAAAAGTCTTGTCTGCCCTTATTTTTTTTGATTAAAAGGAGGTGTTTTTATGGCTGATAATACCATTGATACCCTTGATATACAAATAAATAGTAGTACCAGGAACGCTACAAAAGCATTGGGAAATCTGGCTAAAAAGTTAAAGGATGTTGACACAGCACTGGGGAACGTCAATACCGGCGGGCTTAGAAACTATGCTCGTGAAATCGGAAGAGTATCAGCGGCTTTACAGACATTAAGCAGGACAAATGTTAGTGTGCCTAATTTGTCTGGATTAACCGGACAACTTCGTAGTTTATCGAAAGTTAATTTTTCGGAATTGGAAACAAGTGCAAAAAGCTTTCAAGAATTAGCTGTAGGATTGGGCGCTTTGAAAAATGTTTCTAGTGTTTCTATACCTAAAATAGATGCTAAAAACATCAATTCTGTGATTAATGTTATAAATAAGTTTCAAACAATTGATACTGCAAAAATTCAACCATCCATAAACGCTATTAAAGAAATATCAAGAAGCATGTCGTTGCTGGGTAATTTGAATTTCAAAGAAAATGGTCTGATAAATGCGACAAATGCATTAAGACGTTTATCACAATCAGACATTAAAAACTTTGATACAGACAAATTAATTTCCATATCCAGAAGTCTTCAGGCTTTTTCAACGCTTCCAGATATTTCATCAGGCATAAACAGATTGGTTTCATCTCTTGCAAAATTAGTGGCCGCAGGAGATAAATCGAATCAAGCGGCTAAAGGATTAGAATTACTTGGAATAAAATTAAACGGAGTCATAAGAAATATTTCATACGCAGGCGAAGTCTCTGATTCCATTAATTCGTTGATACAAGCCCTTGCAAAATTGGCATCAGCAGGAAATAAGACAGGCCAGACGGCATCGCAGTTAGCAAATCTTGCAGTAGAATTAAAGAAGTTTTTTGCAGCTATGAAAAACGCACCACAAATCAGTCAGAGCACTGTGCGCGTTATAGTTGCACTGGGACAGTTAGCGGCGGCTGGTGGTAAGGCTAGTGCATCAATGAATTCTGTATCCAGATCCCTTGAAGGACTTTCTATGATAAGTTCTAGTTTATCAAGCGCCATGAGCTCACTTGCTAATATGGCAAAATCGGGATTTGGTACTTTAACATCATCTATTTCAGGGCTGGTAAATAAGGGAAAAGAATTAAAAAGTACATCATTCAATATCAGCTCTTTGCTTAAAACCGTTCTTGGCTTCAAAGCGGCTTCGGCCGTGATGAGCAAATTCAGCGAAGCCATGGGTGAAAAAGGAATCCTTGAGATCGGTTCCGATATCGCTGAGGTTGAGAACGTTGTAGACGTTGCTTTTGGAAGCATGGCAGATCAGACATACAAGTTTGCGTCCACGGCGACGAAACAGTTCGGACTGTCGGAACTGGCAGCAAAGAACTACTCCGGAACCATGATGGCAATGCTGAATGCTTCTGGTGTAGCGCAGGAATCAGCTGCTAAGATGTCAACAACTCTTGCAGGATTAGCCGGAGATTTGGCATCTTTTTACAACATTGATACTGATACCGCCTTCTATAAAATAAGGGCGGGCATTTCAGGTGAAATCGAGCCTTTAAAACAGCTCGGAATAAATTTGTCCGTAAAATTTTTGTTGCGGCTTCACATAGTAATATGTGTAGAATCATTCCGTGAACGCAAGTCAAAGCGGTGTGTTGCTTAAACGCAATGCTAACGGGGAAGCCTAAACTATTGACACTGTATACCCAAACATAATATAATAACCTCAAGGAGGTATTTATGATAGGGTATATTTATAAGTGTGAAATAGCAAACAAACTTTATATTGGAAAAACAAGTGGAAAACCAATTTACAGGTACAAAGTACATTTATATAACGCTTTTGTGTATAAAGCCAAAATTCCTATTGCGGAAGCTCTTAGAACTGTAGGCAAGGAAAATGCCTTAAAATGTTTCAGCGAAATTGAAACTATTACTGGTGAAAATTGGGAAGATTTAGAATTTAAGCTTTGTGAGCGCGAAAACTTTTGGATGGATAAATTGAATACGATATATCCAAACGGATACAACAAATTTCATTCGTCTCCCAGTAAACGAATTATTAACCATGCACCGCAAAAGCCAAGAGAAAAAGTGATGCGAAAAATTATATGCTTAGATACGCAAGAAAAATTTCCGTCTATAGCGCAAGCAAGTAGAGCGTACGGTGTATCAAGCACGGCTATATGTAATTGCTTAAAAGGTAAAAGCAATACTGCAAGCGGGTTGCATTGGAAATATGTTGATGAAGAATATCATACTTGTGAAAAGCATGAAGGAATGAAAAATCATCCTAATTTGAGTTTTCAAGTAATTTGCAAGGAAACAGGAAAAATATACGCTTCCGCATCAGAAGCCGGACGACAAACAGGAATAAATAAGGCACATATTCTAAAATGTGCAAATGGGCAATATCTTCATGCTGGTGGCTTTTGCTGGGGATTTATAAAAGACGGAATTCCTGTATATCCTGACAGAACTGACAGAAATAAAAGACCTGTAAAATGTTTAGAAACTGGAAAAGTATACGATTCAATTACAGCGGCTGCAAGCAGTATAGAAAATTGCCCCTCTCCTTCATCACTAGGAGCTTCAATACGGAGAGGGTACCGCTATAAAGGAAAAAGATATGTTTATGTATAAAGTTTGTGTGGTAATCCCGTGCCAAGCCTGAGAGGACTCAGGAAGGTGTAACGACTATCCGAGACATCGGAGTAGAATGGAAGTAGACACCATTCGAAGTGCGGAAAGACAAAGAAAGTACTTTGTGAATACAAAGTTTTTTGTTTATGATATAGTCTATTCCCCTAATAAATATCGGGAAACCGAGGGTATCAAAGTGCAAATTTACAGGAGTATGCGTTGTCACAAGGAATTACGACAGCCTATAACTCCATGACGCAGGCTCAAAAAACGATGCTGCGCTATAACTACATCATGTCAGTTACAAGTGCGCAGCAGGGGGACTTCGCTAGAACAGCCGGTAGACTATGTGCCGCCTGATGTAGTAATACATTAGTGAAAATCGGGTAAAATCGGTGAAAGCTAAGTTGACTTAATACGAACATTTTATTATAATATGTTTGAGGTGATTTAATGCGAACATATTATATTTACAGAGCTACAAATAAAATAACTCAAGAATCTTATATCGGGCAAACAAGTAATTTCCGTAATCGAAAATGGCAGCATGAAAGATGCTATGAAAAGGAAAAATGTAAATTTCACGATGCAATTGAAAAATACGGAACAAATAATTTTGAATGGGAAATTTTAGAAACTTGTAATACAAGAAAAAAAGCTTTAAAACTTGAAAAAAATTATATCACACTGTATGATACTTATCATAGTGGATACAATGAAAACAAAGGAGGAGTTGGCGGATATAACTCAATTCCTGTAATTTGTCTTGCAAAAGATGGAACTTTTATTAAAAAATATGATAGTGCCACTGAAGCAGAGAAAGATGGTTTTTGTACGAGCAGTGTGTTGACATCTTGCAGGAGTGAAACACGTACTGACCATGGATACATTTTCATGTATGAGAAAGATTTTCAGCGTTATGGATCACGAAAGTACACTCCGCCAGAATCAACAAGCATGAGAAGTATTATTCAATGTGATAGCAACGGAAATTTCATACAAAAATTTAAAAGCGTCCAAGAAGCTTCAGAAGTGACAGGCGCTAATCGCACGACTATTTCAGGAGTTTTAAGCAAAACATATAAATCTGCAAATGGATTTATATTTGTATATGAAGAAGATTTTCCGATAAAAGATTTGAGTGATTATCAAAAACGAAAAAAAGGTAGAAAAGTAGCTCAAGTAAATCCTGATACAGGAGAAATATTAAAAGTGTTTAATAGAATATCGGATGCAGGAAAAGAATTAGGTGTGTGCTACAAGGGCATACACAAGGTAATCGACAAACCTGATAGAACTGCATTTGGATATAAATGGATAAGTCAATAAGTTAATACCGAGATAAGGCTATAGAACAAAAGCTATAGCACATTGTAGAGCGTAGGGATTGAACCTAGGCTCTTTTTTATTAAAGAGTTTAGAATATAATATCCCCAAGAGTATCCGACATCCTTATGGGATGAAAATGTACGCCGAACTTATAGGAAACTATAAGAACTATAGGATAAAAAGCCTATAGGATAACATTAATTGACATACGCAAACCAATTACGTCTCCTTGCTATGAACATTCAGTCCCTTGCATCCGTCATAGGGCAGGGCTTAATCGCAGCGGTTCTTCCGGGAATCAAAGCTCTTAATGCCCTGATGTCCAAACTTATGCAGGCAGCAGAAACATTCAGAAACTTTATGTATGTTTTAATGGGTAAAAAAATCAAAGGATCTACCAGCGGAGTTGTGAATGATCTTGCCGGACTCGATAACGCAGCAACAGATCTTAGCAATATGGAAAACGCCGGAGATGACGCAGCATCCGGACTTGATAACGCCACTTCATCAGCAAAAGCATTAAAGAAAGCCCTTTCAGTACTTCCTTTTGATGAATTAAATCAGCTTACTGATAATTCGAGTAGTTCTGGATCAACGCCGAGTACCGGAACAAAGAAAACCAGTACCGGTGCAACACCTGACCTTGGGCTTGGTGGCATCACGGATCAGATTGATGATGCGCTGAACAAAGAAGAAACCCCTATCAATAAATGGGCTGAAAAAATCCGCAAAGCTTTTCTTAACCATGACTGGAAAGGACTTGGAAAGACCATTGCAGATATGCTTAATATCGGAATCCGGAAGATTTATGATGTTATAAGTTGGAAAAATGTTGGCCCTAAAATCACGGCTTTCACAGAAGCTTTTACAGAAACATTTAACAGTCTTGTTGATAATATTGATTGGAACCTGATGGGACGCACTTTGGGGGCTGGTCTTAACACCATCGTTAACACTATGAACCAGCTCCTTGATGGAATTGATTGGTATAACTTAGGAGCCAAATTTGGAACCGGAATTACAGGACTTGTAAAAGAAGTAAATTGGACTAATCTTGGAAACCTTATTGGAAATTCATTTATGAAAGCCTGGGACATGTTCGCTGGCTTGGTAAATCATCTGCCCTATGCAGATATCGGAAAAGCATTTGCTGATTTATTAAATGGAGTTTTCGAAAAAATTAACTTCACAAACATAGCACACGTATTAGCTACTGGTTTAAACGGTGCGTTTGATTCTCTTAAATCATTTACTGTAAATTTCAAATGGGATGATCTTGTCGATAACATTACTGGCGGCATCACCACATTCATGCAGCAATTTAAGTGGAAAGAAAACGGTCAGAAGCTTGAGGAATTTATAGATAACCTTTTGACTTCTCTCGTTGATATCGCAAATGGTGTTGATTGGGAAGCTTTCGGACATAATATCGGTGTTTTCCTCAGTAAAATAGATTGGCCGAAACATTTGTCACAAATCACAACAGTTCTCAAAGAAGTATTAGGCGGAATCTGGGATGGACTTGGAACTACATCAGCCGGAACTTTTATTCAAGCTATAGCAACATTTACTGTTGGAATGAAATTAATGCCATTTATAAATGCTATCGTAAAGTTTTTTACTGGGGATAGTGTACTTGGCATACTGTCTACTGCTGTTCGGGGAATGCTGGGACCAGCACTGACTTCTGCAGCTTCCACAACGATTCCTGCGTTTGGATCATCACTTGCAGCTCTTGTAGGGACCGGCGGTGGAATAGCTATTGCCGCAGCCGGAGCGGTCCTGCTTACAAAAAAACTTGCGGGACTATTCGAAACAATGCAAGGCGGAAACGGAATGACTACTCAGTACGGCGGTTATCTGCATGACTATGCTGCAAAACTGAATGAATTAACCACAATCACAAATGATCAATCAGAAGCCCTGTGGAAAATGATTGAGAAAGATGAAGAACTCGGTAAATCTCATGATGAGATGTACTCTGATATGATTGAGAAACTTAAGGAATATGGAGTTTCAACAGATCAGGCCAAAAGCGCCCTTGAGCAATATGGGGCACAGGCAGGCGTTTCTGCCGAATTTGTCGATGACATGACAGACAAGATTCAAGCGTTAGGAAGCGGCTTCTCCGAGAGTGCAGGGCAAATTGACATGTCCTCATTAAGCGCAAAAGAAGCTGTCAGCATTCTTTCTGATACTTTATATACTTTGAGTTTAAAAGGTGATGAATTCAGTGGAACTTATGTTGGAGTAAGGGACCAGTTGCAGAACACCGGTGGAAGTGCTCAAAGCGCAGATGAAGCTTTAAAAATTGTGTATAATGCACTTCAAAATGCTGGAGTTCCACTTGACGATTTAAACAAAAAATTATCAAAAGACTTCCCAAGTGCTACCGATGCCGTAACAACAGCAGTCAAAAACAACGTTGTTGGAGCACAGGAAAAGATTTCTTCAACGATGATGACCGCAAGTGCAGATACAGAAAAAGCAACAAACAAAATGGTGGAAACAACCACAGATGATTTTGCCGAGATTCAAAAGCAGGCAGATAACTATATGAAAGGTGTTGATACCAGTACGGTAACTTACTGGGGAAGCTCTTCCCGTGAAGTAACAAAAAATCTCCGTCAGATGAAGATTGATGCAAGTACGGAACTGGGCAAAATGGACGAAACTGTCCGCAGCCACTTTGGAAGCCAGTACAGGATTGCCTTAAGTAAATGGCAAGATCTTGGAAGAGATATTTCTTCCTACATCCGCGGAACTATGAACACAAGTATTGGAAGTGGAATTAATACTGTAGTTGATACGATTAAAAGAAATTTCAGTGATATGTACAGTGTTGGCCAGAATGCTATGCAGAATCTCCGAAACGGCATGGAGTCAATCAACATCAGAACTCCACATATTTCCATGGATTACACTGATTGGCAAGAGGGACGGACCCACAAGTGGCAGTACAATTCGAGAGTTGACTGGTATGCCAAAGGCGGTCTTTTCAATGCGGCATCCGTGATTGGTGTCGGTGAAGCCGGAAAGGAAGCAGTCCTTCCGCTGACCAATAAACAGGCCATGAAGAGCATTGCTGACAGCATCACCGGAAACATGCCGGACGGAAGTATTGGACTGAGTAAGGAAGAAATGACGCAGGCGGTAACACAGGGAGTTGCCATGGCAATGATGAACCTGAACACCGGCGGAAGCACATCTCCGCAGTATATTTCCAACACAATTAATCTGGACGGCCGGGCGTTTGCGAAAGCTATCACAAAAGTCCAGCAGGACAACAACCGGCGTAAAAATCCGAGTCCGGCATGGTAGAAAATCATTGCTATTCCTGCTAGATTGCGGTATAATAAATGAGTAACAAGTAACACCTATATCTTGTTATATTGTGCGAAAAAACAAAATATTGAGCAGACTTTTAAGATGATATTTACTTGGGTTGAAACAGTGACCCGTTTCCCGTGATACCGTCTTGGAGTCTGCTCTTTTTTTGTTTTACAGAAGGGGATGAAGTAAATGAAGCCATATGGATTAGTTGACAGAAATATTATACTCAATAAAAATCTATCGTTGGAAGCAAAAGGAATATACGGCATATTGATGAGCCTTGATGGAACAGACTTTGAACTGGATGAAATCTGCGAATATGTTTCAGAGAGCAAATCAGTTGTCGAAAAAGCTTTAAACGAATTGGTAAATTATGGATTTATTTCATTCGAAAAATAATACGGTAAAACCAACAGGCTTACCCGACGGGGGACAAGCGGAAATGCCTTGCCGCCTGCCTGTTGATTTACATACATTTCAAGGCATCTTATATACGAAAGGCAGGTATTTTTCTATGGCAAAATCTTTTAATTACCGTAAATATTACAAAGACTATTATGGGATTGATTTCGACAGTAGCTATGTAATCCACCATATTGACTTTGACAGAAGCAACAATGATATTAATAATTTAATTTTATTACCTTCGAAGTTACATAGCCGATATCACTTTTTGTTAACTGGATTTAATCCTGATAAAAACAATAAAGGAATTGCAAGTCTTGATTTTAAAATCGTTTCAGAATGCGGGAGCATCCCTATGTTTGGAATAAACATGATGAAAAATTTGTGTGAAACAATGGTAGAAATTGATAAATGGGTAAGAATAAAATCCGACATGGATAAAGAAAAATACAATAAAGAAAAGTACGGTATTTAATATTTAGTTAAATTCAGTAGGCTAGGTTGGCCGCCGAAAAGTGTAAACCTTGATGCACCTGCCTACTGTTTTTATAAATCAAGGATTCTGGCATATTATGGAGATGCCAACGACCAACAAGGAGGTTATCATTATGGACAAAGAGTTTAATTATCCAAGAGATTTTAAAGGAGTATGGATCCCGAAACAGGTTTTTCTTGATGAAAGATTAAATGCGATTGAAAAATTGATTCTGGCAGAAGTCGACAGTCTTGATGTAGAAGGAAGTGAAGGGTGCTTTGCAAGCAATGAATATTTAGCAAATTTCTGTCAATGCAGTGTAACAAAAGTTTCTACTTCTGTTTCCAAGTTAATAAAGCTTGGATATCTTTATGTGCTTAAAAATGACGGAAGAAAAAGGTACTTAAAGAGTAGACTTTCAAATTTTGAAAGCCAGGAATTTAAAAACAGTAATTCAGACACGCCAAATATGAAACATAGTAATAATAGTTATAAATACAGTGTAGATGATATAGATAAAGACTTTATTTTATCAAATAAAGAGAAAAAGACTTTACCAAAGAATGGTAAAGGTTCAAAGACTTCTGCTCCTAATAATATTAATATACTAGATATAAATAATATACCCTCACGGACAACTGGGCAGAAGGAAGTGTACCGCAAGCAAAAACAGAAAAATCGTTCTGAGAAATACCGGGACGAAGATGTACCACAGATTTTGTACAATAAGTTTAATTCGCTGTATGGTGAACAGGAGAATATTCTGGAAGATCATGACATCTGTCTGACCATGGCAGTTATCGCTTATTACTTCAAGCAGTACCGGGAACACATGAGCGAACAGCATATAATGATTTCTGCCGAATACGCAGATCAGTTCATGGGTGTTATCATTGGCGATGATTCGCCACTTCTGAAAGCAGACGTGGAAGAAAAGGATGAACTCCGGTTCTATCAGGACATGATAGACGAGTTTTTTAAATCAGACCTTGGTCAGCGAAATGGAAAAGACTTCGATCGTCATATCTGGCTGTTCTTCACTGAAGAGAATCAGAGAATCTTGTGTGAACGGGTAAAGCAGAAATGGGATAACCAAGAATACATTGACTAAATCAATCCAAAATCCGTTTGAAATACCATGAGTGATAATTTCCTCACGTAACACATAAAAATGGATTCTAGCCGATTTTATTCAATCAATTATCGAGAAAGTAGGGAAAGAAAATGGAATATGTTATGATTCTGAACGTAGTATCAGTGATCGCTTGTTCAGCGGCTATTGCCACGGCCTGTAAAGTGACAGGTTCAGCGTGGCCATTGCTGGCATTTATTTTAATCCCAAAATGGGGATATCATCATTTTGACGACAAGGAGAAAAAAAGATGAAGAAAAAATTAAAAATCATGTTACTGGTAATCCTGTGTCTGTGCTTTGCCGGAGGGGCTGCCGGATGCGCTCTGATGGACGATGCTGTTAATGACATCAAAGGCGATCTGGTTGGAAATGGATATACAATCCGCACCTATGATAACTACGGTCAAAAGGTCATGACCACGGTCGGCGACAAGATCAATGTTCAAGGGAATCCGATTGAGACAACTTCTTACAACAGTGATGGAACCGTGGTCAGCGGATACGAGCTGTCATCCGTGATCACAATCAATATTGACAGCAAGGAAATCCAGAGCTGCGGCGACACCTGTATATTTGAGCAAGATGGTCTGGAGCCGGATGTGGATTTTGAGCAGACAGATATTTACAGTCAATCTACAGGAAAACTTTCTGACAATACTTACGTTGCCGGGATCGTAAATCAGTACAAGAATTATTTCGGAAAATCTAGAGTTGTTGTGATTAAATCTCAGCTTGGGCAACCTATTACAGCATATTCTGGTGACGAAGTATACTGGAAGATTCCGAAGAAGTTGCCGAAAATGACAAAACTCATGATTGACGGAAAAGCCCTTTACATCCACCGGGCAAACTTCCAGATTATTGACACAGCATTGTTGAAATAAAACAGCTTAAATTCGGGCACGATTTTTTTGAACGATAAAACTCCACGGAAACACAAAAAATGGATTCTGCGTGATTTTGCCTAATCAATTACTACGATTCTCATTGTAGTTTCTCTTTATCAGATGTATAATTGAGCTATCAATCCAAGGGAGGAAAAAGAAAATGAAAAAGTGGAAAAAGTTTACAGTGATCTTGCTGGCAATGATCATGGCGCTTGCCATGGCGGTTCCGGTATCGGCGGCAACAGTTAAAATTAACAAAACAAAGGTGACGATTTGCACAGGACAGACATTGCAGCTGAAGATGGTCGGAACGAAAGCGAAGCCAAAATGGTCTAGTAATTCAAGAAATGCAGTTGTGAACAGTACTGGGAAAGTGACCGCAAAGGCCCGGGGAAAAGCCACGATTACTGCTAAAATCGGGAAAAAGAGTTATAGATGCATGATAATAATAGAATCACCCAAAATTAGCAGCACAAGTGTTTCACTGTACAAAGGAAAAACGGCGCAGCTCAAGATGTTGAACACAAAGCAGAAGTATAAATGGACTTCTTCGAATGTGAAAGTTGTAACGGTTTCAACAACTGGCAAGATTACTGGAAAAAGCACCGGAACCGCCTATGTTTCTACAAAAAGTGCTTCCGGTAAAACGTTCAAATGCAAAATTACAGTCAAGAACACTCCGAGCAAACTTAAAATGCTTTTACCAAACCAAAAAGAGTGCGGAAATGCAGAGTTTTTCATTGAGTATAATTCTCAGAGAAGTACGAATGGTAAAACAGTACTTATGCAATTATATAAACAATTCCCGATGGGGTATATTAACTTTTCGGCCAGTAATGTCGATCGTGGCTTAACGACATATATCTATATTGATGGAAAACTTTGGGATCAGAACAGAGGTACTTCTGTTAGCGGCGGGGGATCATTGGATGACATTTATATAAAACCTGGAACACATGTTGTTGAAATGGTGCAATTTGCGAATAATAATCGTTATGGAAAAGTGAAGTCGTATCGTAGAGCGATGTACAAAGTGATTTACAAATAAAGCTATGGACCGGGGAGAAATCTCCGGTTCTTTCTTTTTTGCTTGAATGCCATATGTAAAAATATGGAATCATATTATATTAAAAACGTATAATGAATAATCATAAAGCGTCTATCTTTTGATAGGCGCTTTTTTCATGCACAAAAATGAGGTGATTATTCATATGGCAGACGTTTTTATAAAAATCAATGGTGCAGCGATGCCTTGCCCATCTTCTTTTACCTGGGGGCTGCAAGATATTTCAGCATCAGAATCTGGACGTACTGATGATACGATCATGCATAAAAACCGCGTTGGCCAGAAACGGAAACTGGCTGTTGGATGGAATGCACCGGATTGGGATACTGCTTGCAAGATCGTACAGGCTGTAAACCCAGAGTATTTTTCCGTTGAATATCCTGATCTTTTATCTGGAAATAAACATGAAGTAAGAACTTTTTATGTCGGTGACCGGTCTGCCCCGTTCAAATATTGGTGGGTAGGAAATCAGCGGATGGAAGGTTTGCAGTTTGATTTGATTGAACAGTAGGAGGTGAGAATTTGAGGTATGTTTCCAGCAGATTTAAAGCTGAACAGAATAACGACAATAGGAACTATCTGAAATATGCGGATATCACATTGACAGATGGAACGGTTCTCAATCTTACCAATACGGATTTTTGGTCAAATGGAATGAAATTTGAAGATTCAGTATCCGATGATAGCGCTTTTACAATTGGATCTGCGAATATAAACACAGTAAATCTGTCAATTAATAACTTTGATGAAAAGTATACGGATTACGATTTCACAAATGCAGAAGTGATCTGTTATGTTGGACTTGAAGTGGAACCAACGTCCGGAACTGAAAAAGAAATAGAAAAAATCCGAATTTGCACCATGACCGTGGTTGATACACCATATCAGGATACTACGATCATTGAACTAACATGCGAGGATAATATGCGAAAATTTGATCGTGATTATTCTGAGAGTAAGCTCAAGTATCCGGCGACACGTCGGCAAATAATCCAAGACGCATGTAATGTATGTGGAGTAACACTGGATACATTATCGTTCGATCAAGATTCTTATCAAATCGTAACAAGGCCGGATGATGATGCATTAACTTTTCGTCAGGTGTTAGCATGGGTATGCCAGATCGGATGTCAGTATGCCAGATGCGATAGATATGGCAGACTGACTATAAAATGGTACGATACGGAAATTGTTGATGCGAATAGAATTGAAATTAATTCTACGAGCAAATTTACCCCAAATTTAGATGATGTGGTTATAACTGGCGTAAGGGTAACAGAATATATTGAGGCTACATCCGATGATGAAACCGCAAGTTCATATCTATATGGAAAAGAAGGATATGTTTTAGAAATCGGTGAAAATAAACTAATCCCACAGGGAACCGGTGAGACTGTAGCTGCAATGATCGGCGAAAAATGCGTTGGAATGTCGTTTCGCCCATTTGAAACGCAGTGCTTAACAGACATATCTATTGAAGCCGGGGACGCTGTTTTAATAACGGACAGAAAAGGTAATAAATATAAAAGCTTTTTAACGAATGTTGTACTACAACCCGGAGTATTCGAACAAATTTCTTGCAATGCTGAGAGCGCAGCTAGAAACAGTTCAAAACAATATTCTTTGATTACGCAAACAGTTGTTGATGCTAGAAAGTCAGTGCAAAAGGAAAAAGCGCAACGAGAGCTTGCACTTGAAGAATTTGAGAAAAGGCTTGACAAATCATCAGGGGTTTTTACCACTATCGAAACTCAAGAGGACGGGAGTAAAATTTTTTATTTGCATGATAAGCCCAAATTAAGTGAATCGCAGGGAATATGGCGGATGACGGCGGAAGCCTGGGGCGTATCAAACGACGGCGGAAATACCTGGAACGGCGGAATGACTGTTGATGGAGACGCTATAGTTCGTATTTTGGAAGCGGTTGGAGTTAACGCAAATTGGATCAATGCCGGAGCCATTACCGTAAAAGACGCAGAAGGGAATCTTCTATTCTCTGTTGACATGGATACAAAATCGGTATATATCAGCGGAAATGTGCAGATCGGCGGTGGAAAAACACTCGATGAGACATTAAAAGAGTTCTCTGCTTCTGCGAAGAACATGACTATTCAGCTGAGCAATGAGTATCAGGGGATTCCTGTTGGTTCTGACGGGAATTATAGCAGCTTTCCAGAATGCTCAACTCAGGTTACGGTGATGTACGGCGCACAGGATATCACGGAGAACTGTTCGTACACTATAACCGAATCTCAGAATATCTCAGGCTCCTGGGACGAAGTTGAACACACGTATACAGTTGAAAGCTTAACTGCCGACAGTGGCTGGATTGATATAAGAGCTACTTATCTTGAGAACCTGTCAGTATCGAAACGATTCACGATAGCTAAGCAGTATGCCGGAGAACAGGGTACAGCCGGAAGAACATATTTTATAAATGCCGATGCTGACATTTTGCTGATGGGGGCTTACAAGAAGATTACTCCGAATATTCTGAACTTGAGGCCTTACTATAGAGATGGTCAGGAAGATGCTAAAAACTTTTATGCCTGGTGGACTATCGAAAAAAGCGTTGATAACGGCTCTTCCTGGGAAGATATAAGCACATACAGTACCTCGATGAAGCTGATCCAGATTCAGCTGAATACGCTGTCTCTTGAAGCACATGACATGATAAGGGCCAGCGCTTATGCCGATAAAGAAAAAACTATACTATGTGATCAGCAGACGTTCCCGGTAGCACTTGACGTTTCTGCTCTGTCTCAGAAAGATATTGTAGAAATTCTGTCTAATAACGGAGCTTGGAAAGGACTATACTATCTGAACAATGAGCTGTATGTGTCTTTCAATGCGGCGCTCGGAGGAACACTGACACTCGGTGGACAGAACAACGGGAACGGGCTTCTGATCCTTCTTGACGACGAAGGGTCGGAGATGGGCCGGATGTCGTCCGGAGGAACGTCGTTTCGAAATTCTGATAACAACATAGTCATAAGAATTAATAAGAGTGGAATGTTCTTCTATGATTCGACCGGTCAAAAAAGAAAAGTGCTTACTGACAGTTCCGGCATCACTATATATACGGATTATACAGACACGAACAACTGGAAAGCTATAAAAATCGGTAAGTACGGAATTTATGCAGCAGAAAAGAACGGCGAAGTGGAAGATCTCTGGATGGAGGGTGATACCAGCCACCGATGGGATGGATATATTCTAAGATTTTTGAATGGTGCAGTTCGTTTAAATGCAAATGCAGTATATACAGACGGTTGTTCGATGGGTAAGAACCTGACTACTTCGGGAACTCTTTCAGTATCTGGTGACACTGGCCTTAAAGGAGATGCTTACGTAGCTGGAAACTTTTCGTTCAGAGACTATAAAGAAGAAGAAGCCAATACAAGCACAAGAAGAAGACCCGTATCATCGGCAAGCGCCGCATTGAACAGGGTAGCTTATCTGTCATCGGCAACACGATCAAATAAAGCCGCATTGACGGTATCGGCCCAGTGGGGTTCGAGTAACTATACTACAAACACTTTATATAACGATTCTGCTTCCGATATCCGATTAAAAGAGAATGTTTTAGATTGCGAAATTAATGCTCTTGATGCGGTCTGCAAAATGCCGGTATGCTCATTCGACTGGAAAGAAACCGGCGTCCATCAGCCGCTCGGACTTGTTGCAGATGATATTGAAAAAATAGATCCGTTACTGGCGCTAGGCGGTGGTGAGAACGAAGATGGAAGCATGAATGTTAAGCAGATTGACAGGCTTCTTCTGACCGAATATGCAATTAAAGCAATCCAGGAACTGTCAGCTGTGGTCAAAAAGCAAGGCGACAAAATTAGAGAGCTGGAGGAAAAGCCGAATGGAAATTAAAGGAATTGACGTATCATCTAATCAGGGGAAACCGGACTGGGCGAAAGTTGCTAAATCCGGTATAAAGTTCGCAATCTTGAGGGTACATCAGAGGGACGGCATTGACAACTCATTCGAGTACAACTATAAGGGATGCAAGAGCAACGGAATCCTTGTCGGCGGTTACAAGTATTCATACGCTCTGACACCGGCACAGGCGATTGATGAAGCGGAGGATGTGATTGCTGCATTAAACGGGCGGGGGCTGGACTTCCCGGTGTTCTATGATCTCGAGTGGTCTAATCAGCGAAAACTCGGTAAGCAGGCAGTCGAAAACATTGCAGTCGCATTTCTGACAAGGATGAAGAAAGCTGGTTATAAGGTCGGCGTCTATTGCAATTATGACTGGTACAAAAATTGCTTGTCAGACGCTTTGAAGCAGTACGACTGCTGGATCGCAAACTATCCCAAAAAAGAACTGGATAACGGAACATTACAGGAAAGGCTGAGAGTTCCGGTCGGTGTAGGATGGCAGTATTCGGAACACGGAAAAGTATCCGGTATCAGCGGAAATGTTGATATGGATGTGTTCTACAAGGACTATAGAGGAGCAACACAGAAAGGAGAAACAACAGTGGCAAAAACAAAATTACAGAAATTCCTTGAACTTGGTGATTATTATGCTTCAAATGGCGGATATCTGGAAAAGAAGAGTGACGCTTATCTGGATGATTTTAAGAAGAACGCTGGTTACAACAACTATACCAGATTTGCTCGTGATGTAAATTCCTGGGGGCAGCCGGGTTGCCAGGCTCAGCCATGGTGTGCAGAGTATCAGTTCTGGAAACTGGTAAAAGCCCTTGGAATCACAAAAGCCTTGCAGATTATGGGCGGCGGATTCTACAACTGCAAGAGCATCACGAAACACGCCAAGAGTAACGGAACATGGCATAAATCTCCGAAAGTCGGGGCGCTGGTAATCTTCCGCAACGGCTCCCACGTTGGAAGCGTGCAGAGTTTTGACGGCTCAAGAATCTATACCAACGAGGGTAACACTTCAAGTGCAGCTGGCGTAGTAGCCAACGGCGGAGCAACCCGAAACAAATCCTACGCTATCAACGATTCTGCGATTGATGGTTATGTTTGGATTGACTGGGGCGGTGAAGGACAGACTGCAACATGGAAAGCAACCGGTACAGCTACTTCCACGGTGGATGATCTGTACGTCCGTGAAAGTCCGAATGGATATGTCCTCGGAAAAATCAACAAAGGAAACCGTGTTGAGATCAACGGAGAAAAGTCCGGCGCATGGACTAGAATCAAGGTAGTCGGAATTGGAATCGGTTGGGCCGCTACCAAGTACCTTGCTGTTGACGGACTAAAAAACACGGCCGCAACTGCGACAGTAATCGCCAAAAAGCAAGACAAGAACCAGAGGTTGTGCACTGGACAGGTCACAGCTTCCAGTCTGAACGTCCGCACATGGGCTGGAGCAGAATATCCGAACATCAAAAAATATCCGACATTAAGTAAGGGAAACAAGGTTGATATTATGAACTTCACTCAGAAAGCAAGTGATGGTAGTTCCTGGTATTACATCCGCATTGCTGGAAAGTATTTTGGATTTGTTTCCGCAAAATATATTAAGAAAATATAAGAATTGAGCCCCTTGGAGTTGATCCTTGGGGCTTTTTCTTTTGGCCGAAATAATGTTCTAATTGATTCTTCTTTCAAAACAGGTTATACTATCAACAGTCGCACAGGGATTGAACTTATGATGCATAACCCTGTGTGGCTACGCACAAGTGAAGAGTGCAGGCTGATTCTGTCGTGCATGAATGAAAGAGCTGTATGTTTCCGGTGGGAGCTGTTAGCAGCGGCACGAGTGGACAGTCAAAAAAAGAGTTGGGCGTAAAAACCCGACTCTTTTCTTACTCTTCGAGATATTTTTGATATATCTGTTCTATTTCTCTTTTTCGATTCTGAGCCATTGAAACAATGTCACCAGAGATCATCTTGATATCATTTTCGATATTTGAAATATAATCCATGTTTACGATATAGCTACGGTGGCACCGGACAAAACGCCGATCCAGAACTTTTTCTATCTCATGCAGACGCCGGTAAAAACCATACTGATGCCTGCACGTGCAATGGATGATGCACATTTGACCACGGCTTTCTATATATTCGATGTTACGAAAGAAAACCCTGTGGAAATCACCTTTGAATTTTACAGTGAGCATCCGTTCTTCCAATCTTCCAAGTGTAGTATCAATTACGGAAAACACCCTTCCATCTTCATGCCCTTTAATAACATACTGTGTTGCCTGAACATCAAAAGCATCACGCATGTAGCCGGCATGAGCTGTCCAGAACATCAGACTTCCGGAATAACCAGAGCCACGTAACTTATATGCTACATCAATACCATTTTCGCCGTCTTTTAAAATGATGTCCAACACGATCAAGTCAAACCATTCACCGTCTTTCACATCATCCACAAGAGGGACGCCAGAAGTGTATTCTGAAATCTGGTACGTCCGGTCGCCTTTTTTCTTCAAGAATGATTCAGCTCTTGATTTGAAATAATCAATATCAAGCTGATTATCGTCAAGTATCGCTATTCGCATTAATACCACGCCCTTTTTTTGTTATGCGAAAACATGCTATTTATTCAATTTACCAATTTTTACGGTGAAATGTTGTAGAATTTACAATGTAGATAGTATTTATATAGATATTATACTACAACAGTTTAATACTGTAAATGGGCTGAATTGCCGGAAATTTACCAAAGCTGCTCTCCTGTGATAAAAAAGTGCTTAAATATCCGGCAGTCAGTCCGTAAATAAAAGATATGAGAAAATTATATTTTACTTCTGATATGATATTAAATCTGTAGTATATTCACCTTCATATTCAGCCAACGGTCTGATTGTTAATGCGAAATCTACTTTTGATATTTCAGAAATCTCGTTCATTGAAAGGAAATCGTCAGTTGGAGTTAAGGTTATAATTGTTTTACAATTATTCAGCAAATATTTGTTGCACAGTTCATAATTCACGTCGGAAGTTGTAAAGTCATTATAAGTTTCAGAAACTACATCGTAAACAAAATACTGACCAGTTGTATTCGTGATGCAAAACGTGAAACTGTTCTCTTTTGATGATACAAAATCAACGGTGAACTACTCGGCAACTGAGTTACCAGAGCATCTAAATTCAGATCAGAATTGTTTTCAATATACAAACCAATGGTTCCTTTTGATGGCGACTCTGTTAAGCCTTTTGTTTCGACGTGTACTCCGTTTTCATCATATAAAACAAAGTCTTCTGCAAACGTCGGGATAGAAGTGGATGAAACCAAAATGCTTGTGACACCAAGTGCCGCTAATAATTTTAAATGCTTTTTCATAGTAAATCCTCCTTAGTAAAATTTGTATATATTATATCATTTAAAGCACAAGTAGTATAGTGAAACATAATAAAATTCGAGGTGTTATCAATGAAAACATTCAAACAAATTCTAGCCATTATCGGAATTATATTATACGTCAATTACATCATCAGTTCACCGGTATGCGTAGAAGAATATACAAACAGAGGTACTAGCATTTGTTCCGAACAACATATGCACAGACAACCAACAGTCAAAAGAAATGTCACGAAACAGATACAGCATATTCCTATGCTTGTATTTTGTTTTGCTCCAAAGAGAAATGATTTTACCTTTGCTATCACGAATAATTTCTATGCGATTGTAAATATTCCGGTATACCATTGGCAATTACCTCGTGGAAATATCATTTCATCCCACTTATTCCGTTTTATTAGACATATTATATGATATAATGCAAACATAAGCTCGTGATATTCCATCTGCTAATCGAGCATATACTTTAATGTAGGCAGTAGTTTGCAAACAGGGAGGGTTATTTTATGGACTATAAGAAAGAAATTATTAGTATGATACAAAAGATAGAAAGCGTAAGATTCTTGGCGATGATTTATAGCTTTACACATACTCTTTTTGAGAAAGAAAAGAAGCAGGGAGATTAATCCCTGCTTCTTTCTATTTGGCGAACCTTTCAATGAACTTCAAAAACAATTCTTTGTCTTCTGATGATAATTGATAGTATTTCATAATAGCTTCTTTTGCCTTGGAATTCTCAGTGCCTATTTCAGCACATATAGAAGAGAAATCTTTGTCCAATTTTAGATCCTTGGGTAATTCTCCTTTATTGATCCAGTCTTCGTTAATCCCGAATGCTTGGCAAATGTCTTTGATAACGCTTTTACTTGGATTAGCATTGTCGTCATTCAAAAGTTTCCAAACATACTGAGGAGTTTTTCTGATTGCTTTCCCTATCTCAGTTTGGGATTTTTGACTTTCCAAAAGTACCTCTCGGACTCTAATGAGAATGTCCGTCATTTCCTCACCTCCCAATATCATAATACATCTTAGAGAAAGAAAAGTCAATAAAAATTTAAACTGAGTTTAAAATTATGCTTGACAGATAAACTGAGTTGTAGTAATATTAAACTAAGTTGAAAAGCTGATACAAAAAAAACAACTCACTAAACAGAAAGGAGAAAAATATGGAAGTATTAAAAAACAAAGATATTGAAGACGGAAAACGAATTGCCGATATTTTCGCAACATTATCAGAAGAAAACAAAAATATGGCAATCGTTTATCTGTCAGCCCTTAGAGATAAGGAAATTGCCGATTCCAGTAAAAAGGAGGTAAATTAGATGAATTTATACGATGTAGTGCTTTTCTTTTCTATTGCAGCAATCATTTTAAATATAATCACTTTTTTCTTAAATCGAAAGTAAATCTTTGCTTTCTTTTGGTACTTGAAGAGTATATATTTTATTCTTCTTGTTTGTGATTATTTTTAATGTGATAAAATCTTTGCTCAATTTAATATTAGCAGGAATGTCAAATAGGACAATTTCAAATATTCCTTGTGATGATTGCAAAGAGATCGGAAAATCCGCACTGAATATTCTTTCAGTGATGGGAATATCTGTTTCATTGTGCTTTGGATAATAACGTTCAGCAACCCATCTATGGGTTAGAACACATGAATACGAAGCGCGATGATTCAAAAGTAAAGAAACTTTGGTAATAATTATAGGAGAAGATGAATTGTTCTGAAAGATTAAACCTAGTTTGATAGACTTTTTGTTTTCTACATTTAAAGTGCACAGTGTTTCCAATGAAACAGAAATATTTGTTCGTTTACTCCAAAGTGAATGAATGAATTGAAATAGAGAAAGAACAAATCCTGCGATCGCAATAACGGTTGTAAGCAAAGACTTATTTTCTAAAACAAATTTAATAATAGTGTTTGGCATAATTAACCCTCCGTTTTTTTATTAAAGTATAACACAGAAAGGAGAACAATGAACGAATTAATACCTATTAATTACAGTGGTGAAGAACCAACTGTATCAGCAAGAGATTTACACGCAGGACTTGAGATTACAGATAGATTTTCGAGATGGTTCGAAAGAATGTCTGCATATGGTTTTGCTGAAGGAAACGATTTTACAAGCGTGAAAACTTCCACACTTGTAAATAATGGAGCAGAAAGAGAGATTACTGACTACCAGATTTCCGTAGACATGGCAAAACAGATTTGCATGATTCAGCGGTCAGAAAAAGGCAGACAGTACCGACAGTATTTTTTAGATTTGGAAAAAGCCTGGAACACGCCGGAACAGGTATTTGCCAGAGCATTGAAGATGGCGGACCAGACGATTGCGAAGCTGAAAGACTCTGTTAAGTCGCTGTCAACAGAAGTTAATATGAAAAATCAGATCATCGGAGAATTAAAACCGAAAGCTGACTACTACGATGAAATCTTGAATAATCCAGGGCTTGTAACAATCACCCAGATTGCAAAAGATTATGGAATGTCCGGTAAAAGGATGAATGAAGTCCTTCATGATCTGGGAATCCAGTATAAGCAAAGCGACCAGTGGTTGTTATACAGCAAATATCACGGAATGGGATATACACATTCCAAAACAGTTGACATTGTGAGATCAGATGGCAGACCGGATGTGAAGATGAATACCAAGTGGTCACAGAAAGGAAGAATCTTTCTTTATGAGACGTTGAAAGAGAACGGAATTCTTCCGGTGATTGAACAGGTGACGATGTAGGGAGGACGAGGCAGTGGCAGAACAGTTTTCTACATTCAAAGAGGATTTAGAGAATATCGGCATCCACATTACGGACGAACAGTATTCAGACCTCTGTGAGATTAACCTGTTTATGAAAGGGATGCCAGATATTCCGGTTTACAACATCCTACTGATACTCAAAACGCTTGGATTAATTCCAACCAAAATACCAGATAAGGAAAGCAGTCAGAAGCGTGACTCCAATACCAAGGGATGTTTTGATAATGAATTTGAGAGAAAGTTTGGAAAAATCAAAAAGTGATTTCTTTACTTTGTCTTTCTTGGAAACATAGGAGTTTTTCCCTAAATCAGTCAAGTATATATTGGCTAAGTCAGTATTTACAAGACTTCGAGATTTAAGAGATTTCACGTAGTAGTTGTACGTCTGGTGATCGAGACCAGATAACTGTAATAGGTCGTATTGATTCATGAAATCGTTGATAGCATTTTGAATCAAAAGACCAAGCAGGTCATTTTCATTTTGAATTAGCAAGCGTTTATCTCCTTTCATTTACTCGGCATGGCGGTGCCTGTAAATACATTATAGGTAGATAAAGAAGAAAACTCAATAACCCAAAGGAGTGAATTTTATGAGTAAAAAAAAGAAAAAGAAAAAGGCTTCCAAGATGGTACGAACATCAAAGAAACCTATTTCCTTAACATGTTTGATTAATAAGAAACCTATTTACCAGATGGATATTTTTCGTTGAATGCTTCTAACGCAGATTCATAAGCGTTTGTGTATTCTTCGAAATAATCGACAGTGACATGAACTTTGCCTGAATCAATTTGAGCTTGACGTTTTAAATGGCACGCGTCAATGCAAACTGCAACGGCTAAATCATGTGCACGTTTTTCATTGTCGGTCATTTTTACACCTCCCTTCGGAGAATATTATATCACATCGCAAAAAGGAAATGGCAAACTAAAAAAAGAAACAATCAGGAGGTAAAAATCAGATGATTAAATGCGAAAAAGGAAACGTATCAATCAACGGTGCGGGAAATGAAGTTATCCATGATCTTTCGGAAATCATATCTCGTACCTACAGTTCCTTTTCCAAAGCGTTCGGAGAGGAAAAAACAAAACAGATGATCTTCAAGGCGGTAAACGCCGGGATGGGAGCGGACAAATGACGAAAGCAGAGAAATTTAACCTTTATGCTGATACCTTATACGGAATGTGCCGGAAAGCACAGGACACAGTTCCAGAAGCAAATGTGTGCTTTGAATGTAAGGTTTTCAGCAGTGAAAAGTTGGGGGCATATCGTGCAATATGCGTTGGTATCACAACGTCTGGTGGAAGCAGAAAATATTACGATGTGTGCGAAGCTTTACGTGATATGGAGGAAAGCTTTGAATCCGTAAAGACAATCCTGAATAACCTGTTACTTAATGCTCCGTGCCCATACTGCGAAAAGGAGGAAGAAGATTGATGGCTGTAGAAAAAGAAAGCTCCGTGGATTTTATCCCGGAGACTGTTGAAGAAGAATATGCCCTGTTGGCAGGCAGATTGAAAGCTGTTGAAGCTTATCTTGATACTTCAGATAGCGATTACATCGACAAAAACGTTCTGGCTGCCATGTTAGGCATTTAAGTTGTAAGCAGCCCCGGCGGTGCAGGAACACCAACCGGAGCACGTATCTAACTTAGCTTGAGTAAGTTAAATACAGGTTGATTATATCACACCTTCCTGTATTTGACAAATAAAAACACAGGAGGGCATTTTTAATGTCTAAAATCACTAAGGAAACCGGTAAAACACTTGCTTCTGAGATCATCAAAGACCTTGAGAAGGAAGCAAGAAACAAAGATCTGGCAATCATTGCTCTGCTGACTATAGTGCTGGCAATGGGATTGCTGGGGAAAGGAAAATAATGAGAACTTACTTAGAGGGGCTTGCAGTGTTCGGAGTTTCTGGTCTGGCAATCGTATTCTTTACAGTATGCTGGGCTGTGACTGATTTGGACGCACTCACAATTCTGGCATTGGATTATATCTTAATAAGTACAGCCGGACTGGCAGTGATGCTAAAAATCAATGACTTCGTACACGACATTAAAAGGAAGGGAAAAGAGAATAGAAATGCAAGATTTAAACAAAGCAACACTGACCGGATTCGTAACTGATTCGGCGGAAGTCAAATTTAAGCCAAGAAAGGGAAAGCGCTTTTTAGTCGTCAGAAGTGACCGGTTCAGCGGAACACCGGACGATATCATCGTGGAAATCCCGAACAGACTCAAAGGTACGTTCCGGGAATGGAATTGGATAAAGGTTTCGGGAAGAATCCGTTCCAAATGGGTCAGAGCAGATCACCAAGAGAAAAAGTATATGTATCTGGAAGCATACGATGTCAGCACAGAAGGAACGCTTCTTGTGAATACAGTAGAAATGACTGCGAATATTTGCAAGAAGCCGGTGTTGAGAGAAACACCGTTAGGAAGGACACTCTGTGAAATTTGTGTGGCAATCAATGGATACAGACGGTCAGAATATATCTCCTGCATTTCCTGGAGAGACCTGGCGGTGAAAGCTTCTGAATGGAAAGTAGGTACAAAAGTTAAATTAAAGGGACGTATGCAAAGCCGTGATTATTGGAAGAAGCAGCCAGATGGTTCTTATGTTAGAAAAACAGCATACGAAGTTTCGGTAATGGAGATGGAGGAAATCAAATGAAAAAGGTAACTTTGAAAAAACTGAACGTTGAAAACTACAAGAAATTTGAAGCAAGAGAATTTGATTTCGCAGGAAGAACAGAAGTTTCCGGAAGAAATAGACAGGGTAAAACTTCTCTGATGGATGCATATTTTGATGTCCTGACCGGAAAGCTGGCAGATGGAACGCTTCCGAACAATATCCGCCGGAAGGTTGACGGTGAAGAAATTGATGATCCAGTAGTGAGAGAACTGGTTATTGACGTTGACGGAACGGAATATGTTGTCCAGAAAAAGACAAAGAAAGGAAAATCATCAAATACGGTTGAATATTACGTCAACGGAATTAAGCGGAACAAAACCGAGTATATGGAGATTCTTAGAATGATTGCCGATCCTGATACGATTGCCATGTGCAGCAACGCCAGAGTGTTTTTGAATGAGATCCAGAAAGCAACAGCAAAAGCAAGGGAAACACTGGGAGGAATAGCTGGATTCAGTGAATCACAGTTCAGAGCAGAACATCCGGAATATGAATGGATAAAGAACGAAGGTGTGGAAGGAGATTCTATCGAAGAAATCTTAAAAGCCCGCAGAAGAGACCTGAGAAAAGCCAAGTCAAATGTTGATGATATTGCAAAGCAGATCAGAAAAGAGCAGAGCCGACAGGTTGAATGCGATGAAACACTTCCGGCGCAGAGGGACGATCTTCTTGACTTGCTGAAAGAAAACGAGAAGCAGGAGAAAGTACTCTGCGATGCTTCAAGAGAATACGACCGGATTTCTATTGAGCTGGCAGGGCTGAAGCGTTCACGTGACGCACTGGTTGAGAAAGCTGGTAAAACAGCCAGAGAAAACCATGACAGAATAACTTCCTTATTATATACGCTGAAATCCGACAAGAAAAATGCCGAGAACAAATTAAGGCTTGCCGAGATGGATTTGGAACACGCCAACAAAGGAATTGAACGCCACAAAGCAGCATTGGCACAGGCTAAAAAGAAATATACGGAAGCATTAAAAGAAAAGTGGGACGGCGATACCGAACTTACTGCAATCCGTGGAAAAGAATTTGACCCGGCATTAGCTATTTGCCCGACATGCGGACAGGCACTTCCGGAAGAACAGGCGGAAACTGCGAAGCGCAAGTTTGAGTTCAACAGACAGACCAGAATCTCCAAAAAGTTAGAAGAGAAAGAACAGTTTGAGAAAAATAAACGCACCAAACTGGAGCAGATCACTGAGGATGGCAACGAAGCTTCCGAGGGATTAAAAACAGCGAATGAAACTAAGAAAGAAGCAGAAGCAGCTATTGAAAATACCAAGAAAGAAATCATATCTCTGGCACTTGAAATCGCAGAAACGGAAAAGGAAGCAGAAAAACCGATTCCAGAACCGGATATGTCTGGCGATGAAGAATACAAGGCAGTTTGCGACAAAATCTCAGCACTGGAAGAAAGTCTCAATGGCATCGGAAACGGTGAAAATGACAGGATTTTATTAAGTAACAACCGTCATTCTCTGGAAGCAAAACTCAGAGATGTTGAAGCGAAGATTAAGACTCAGACCGCAAGGCTTGAGGAAAAAGCTAACAACCTTGAAACATTGCAGGAAGAGCAGAAAAAGCTTTCACAGAAGCAGGCGAACATTCAGCAGAAAGTAGATCAGCTGACCGAGTATTCCATTGAGAAGAATAAGGCACTGGCAGCAGTGATTAATCCGCACTTCAAACATTTTCAGTTCCAGTTCCTTGACTACACACAGGATGGAGAACCGATGGAAACTTGCCGGATGATTTGCAACGGTATTGATTATGCAAACGGTCTGAACCACAGCGATCGGATTCTTTGTGACATTGACCTTGTGATGGGTTTACAGGAGATGAACGACTTACGGCTTCCGGTTTGGGTTGACGATACCGAGAGCGTAAATTCGGACAGGATTCCAGAATTGGATACACAGATGATTCTGCTGAAAGTTTCAGATGGAGAATTGAAGGTAAAAGGGATTTAAAAATTAAGGAAAGAAGGAGAAGAAAATGCAGTTAGCCACATGGGGAACATACAGATTCAAAGCCGATGCACAGAAATGCGCAGATGAAATCATGGAAATTTGTGAAGAATTGGAGTCGGCTACACCACAGCAGATTCTTGAAAAAGCTAGAGATGGGAATACTGAACTTCATAAGTGCTTTACGTGGGATGACACCGAAGCAGCAGAGAAATGGAGAATCACAGAAGCCAGATCAGTTGTAAGAAATCTCAAGATTGTTGAGGTGAAGCCGGATAAAAAACCAGAGCCGACAATAATTAGAGTTTTCTACAAAACCGATAATTCCGGTGGGTATAAGCCAACAAAGCTGATTTTAAAGAAACCAGACGAATACAAAGCGCTTGTAGAACGTTGCCGGAGTGAACTTCTGGCAGTGAAACAGAAATTCCAGAACGTATCAGAATACGAAGAAATATGGGAAATGATTAATTAAATATCGAAGCCGTTACTGCGCTGATATGCCTACAAGAGTGGGAATAACAGAACACGACACAACATTACAGAATACGATAGCGCAACACACGACAGAACACCGCAAAACAAAATTAAATGTATAGACTTATTCTTGTAGGTTTATGAGTGCAGTAGTGGCAAACTTCCTACGTTGATATGCCTGTAAGATAGGCAGGAAAATAGTGAAGTATATCAAACAATATAACAGCACAGGACAAAACACTATAACACTTATTTTACAGGTTTATGAGCGTAGGAAACCACAGCATTTATCAGTCTGCATAAGCAGAAAGAAAGGATAACTCACAATAAAACAAAATAAAATAATTCAGTATAGTGCAGTACATCTTTACCTTGTGCAGAGTGATAAGTGTTGTGAAATGCTTAAATAAGTACATCAAATAAAAAAATAGGACAACATAAGAATATACAGCAAATTATAGCATACAACACTTCAACGGAGGACTGTTTTACAGGCGGTATAACCGTCAAGACGTAATAAGAAAGCAAAGCAAATAATAATATAGGATAACGCAGCACAGTTTATATCGTCTATAAAGCAGTTCTTCAAACAAAGTTGAATTTTGGGTAGGTGGCATGAAAACACCAAGTAAACAATAACGCAAAATAAAACAAAACATACAAGGATAGTATATTATAGGACAATTCATGTTACCTACCGAGTGTTCAACACAGATGTATTTAACTGGCAGTAGAAACTGCCATAACAGGAAAGCATAAAACCTTATATGTGAGAGCAAAATAATACAGTAAACAATAGCACAACACAAGGCACGATTTCTATTGTCAGCTAAGTGCATCTGAAATTTGCGTAAAGATTCAAGCGGATTAACCCGCAATATAGGACAAGATATTATAGAACAGGACATAATAAAACAGCACAATATATTACAAAAACATTAATTGTGAATTAGTCCGTTTGAGTGTTTGCGCAAACAGAAACTATAAATCAAATCATAAAATTTCGGAGGGAAAACATTATGGCAAAATCAAAAACATTTACAATCGAACCTTTAAAGGAAACAACATTAAGACTGGAGCTTATCGGCGATACAGACCTGATCCTTCACAAGAGAAGCAGATATTACGAGCAGGCTGAATGCTGGAAACAGGCACATGATAAAGGAACAAAAATGCCGGAAATCTACAATCAGGGTAAAAACATCTGGGAGGGACTTATCACAGGCATTCACTGGGAGAAACCGATTACTTTCCACGATGAAGATATTTCTCTCTATACACAGGAAGAATGGGAATCATATATGAAGGACAATCGTCCTTGTATTCTTACTCAGGCATTTAAGAAAGCGTTTACGGAAACATTTATTACTTTCTTCAAAGATTCCACAGGTAAGAAAGGAACAGATATTAAGCGTTCTCTTTCAATGACAGGATCAATTTGTCCAGTAGACTTTGAGAGCGTTGAAGTGGTAAACAACATTGTGCCTACATCCGGAATCAGTGCAAGCCCGGTTCTTTGCAGTAGCAATGTATTCCATAATTGGAGAACTACTATTGAAGTATCTTGCCCGGATATTGTATTTCCACATGAGACAGTTTTGCAGCTGATCGAAACCAGTGGAAAATATATCGGCATTGGAACACAGAGAGCCAATGGAAACGGAAGATATCATATCAACCCAGAGAATGTAACAATCATTTAAACAACAACAGTTCGGTGGTATATGAATCCGGGTGAATGCCCGGAAATCACAACAGGATATAAAATTCCAATAAAGCAAATAATAGCACAGGACACAATATTTCATCCTGTTTCATATGCCACTGAGCATAACTCTCAGGTACATTCACGGTGGATTGAGACTCTATCAAAATAGGGCACTACATAATAACACAACAAAGATTAGAACAGCGTAGCATAGATTTTTATTTTGAATTTCGATTCACTATGTATGTGCCTGAGAGGAAGATAAAAAATAGAAAAGGAGAATTAAAATGGCAGAAAACACACAGGTAGCAAATTTCAACACACAGCTTTCCTACTACACAAATCGTTATGTCGATTTAATGGAAAGAGATTTAACTTCAAGAGGAATGGAGTTTGATTCTTATTCAAAAGATTGCGTAGTGGCAGCAATGGGATCTATTTTCCAGATGGTACATGAGAGCGGCGTCAATTTTGACGCAATCAACGGTTCTAATCTTAAATTCATTCTGAGCAAAGTAGCAGCATTAAAGCTGAACGCAAACGCACATCCAAGAGAATGCTATTTCCAGATCAGAAACGTAAATGTAGCAGCGAAAGGACAGAAACCTCAGTGGGAAAAGAAAGTTGAATTTGCAATTGAGGGTGATGGAAACGACGCTCTCGTAAGCAGATACGGTGTCAATGTGGCTAAAGTATTTCCATACTGGAAAGTCAGAGAGGGAGACAAATATACGCCGCCAAGACATAAAGGTGTAGAAATTACACCACCGGAATGGGAAGAATCTGGAGTAGGTAAGGTAGTCCGTATTGTATATCCGATTCAATACAAGGACGGGCACATCGAATACCTTTCATGTGAAAGAGCAGATGTGCTGAAGAACCTTGCGGCGCATATCAAGAATAATCTCCAGAACGAAACTTTTGGAATTTGCGCAGACAGATATAAAGCTACGGATGCACAGAAAGCTCAGATCGAAGCAAAGAAAAAAGAGATTATGAAAAAGGTCTCTGACATTGGAGAGCTGGAAGCAATTATTGATTGTGAGGAATTAAGGCCGTACATTTCACCGTCTTATTACGAAACACAGTCAAGAGAATCAATGATTATTCGTAAGATGCGAAACAATATTATGAAGTCTATTCCTAAGAGATGGGATAATCCAGTGCAGGCTTACGAATACAACATGATGGACGCCACATACAGAGAAGTACAGGAAGAAATCGAGCAGAACGCCAACACCGAGGAATTTATCCCAGAGCCAATGCCAATCGAAGAGCAGCCGAAGCAGCCGACGGTCGCAGAAACTGTCCAGACGGTAGAAAAAGAACCGATCCCGGCAGCAGATAAAGAACCAGAGATTCCAGATTTTATGAAGCAGGAGGAAATGTGATATGAGTTTACATGATGTATTTACAGTATTATGCGTGATTGCTTATATCGTTTTTGTTGCATTAGCGATATACGCCGTTAAGAAGAAAAACGGTTTACCGATGCTAGTCGCGCTGGTAATTTCCAGTTTCTTTAACTTGATGGTTTCGCTTACAGCATGATCGGGAGGTGCTAAAAATGAACAATAACGAAATTTTAAAGAAAGCAAAGGAACTGGTTGAACTTCTGGAAAAACAGGAAAAAACATGCAGGGTGAGATTATCCGAACTTAATCCGGGAGATATCTTCCAGACTACCGGAAAGCGAAAATATAATGTCTTGGAGCAGTGTGGAGATACAACAAAAATTATTTCACTTGATGTGGTGAAAGAAAATGTGAAATTCGGAGACAACACGAATTACAACAAATCAAATGTAAAGAAGATGTGCGACACAGAAATCTTAAAGGATTTTGAGGAAGAATTTGGTGCTGAAAACATCGAAGAGCATACGGTAGATATTATTACTGTGGATGGGCAGAAAATTGGAGTAGTGAAATGCAAAGTTCGACCGCTGACGTTTGATGAGGCACATAAATATACAGAACTGACACCAAATGATGAATTGGATGATTCCTATTGGACTTGCTCCGCATGGAGCACAGAGGAAAGAGGATGGAAATATACGTTTACCGTTGTTTCTCCTTCGGGCTATGTCTACTGCGGTAACTGTAATGTCAGCCGCGGTGTTCGCCCAGTTTGTATCTTAAAATCCAATCTCTTTGTATCTAAAATGGAGGAATGAAAATGAAGAAAAATTTGAAATATTTTGAAAATGAATTAAACCGGATCAACAAAGAATTTGCTGAATACAAAAAGCAGCATATGGAAAAACCGGAAATTGGTAAAACGGTAGAAATCGCCGGAATGGAATGGATGATTTTGGACAAGGCAGAAAAAGGATATTTTGCCGTTTTGAATGGATTCGATGGAAAAGAAAGAGTATTTGATTCGGATTCAAATAACTGGATTTCAAGCAAACTTCGAGAAGAATTAAATACTAAATTCTTGAAAAAGATTGTGAACGAATTAGGAGAGGATGCAGTCATCGGATTTGATCGTGATTTACTTTCTCTGGATGGGCAGAAAGAATACGGACATTGCGAAGATAAGATTTCACTTTTTACTGTGGATGAGTACCGGAAATATCGTAAATTACTGCCGAACATGCCGAAATGGTGGTGGTTGATTACGCCATGGAGTACACCAGCAAATGATTACAATTCAACACTTGCCGTTGTTTCTCCTTCGGGCTATATCTACGGCAATGTCTGTAGGATCAGCGGCGGTGTTCGCCCAGTTTGTATCTTTTCTTCTTCAATCTTTGAATCAGAGAATGATAAATGATGGCAAATGAAGATTTAAGAGTTATCACAAAAGCGAAGCAATTAGCCAAGCATACATTAATAGTTACGAGTAATGCCAGGCGATACCCGAAGAAATACAGGTTTTCACTTGTAGATAAAATGCAAAATAAAGCATTAGAAATCTACGAGTTGCTTTTTGAAGCCAACCGAACTGATCTGAAAGATTATAAAAGAGAACGATTAGAGCTTCAAACGAAAGCCATTACTCATTGTGATGAGTTGATGTACTTTATAGAACTTTCATATGAATTAGGAATTATCAACTCCGGTGGAATGGAGTCATGGTCACAAATGGTCAAAGATATAAAGTACATGACTATTTCATGGAGAACAAAAGACAGAAGCAGGTAACAACTTGGGTTATGCGTTGCAATACCGTTGTTTCGCCCTCCGGCAATGTCAACAACAATAACTACAATAACAGTAACGGTGTTCGCCCAACCTGTATCACAGGCAGACAGAGTAAGCTATGCGGAGCTAGAGAGCCTAAATAGAGGAAAAGACATTCCGTATGCCTATTCCGATTTAGAGAAAACCATAGATGAAGCTGAATATATCTTGGATATATAAATGTAGCATATAGAAAGTGAGGTGATGCTATTTGTTCATGCGAGTAATTTCAACAGGAAGCACAAAGGGAAATTGTTACGCTTTGCAGTTAAGTACAGGCGAGATTGTTCTTCTTGACTGCGGATGCAAGTATAAAAAAATCCTCAGAAGAATTGGCTACCAGATAAACAATGTTTCCGGTGTACTTCTTTCACATGAACATGGCGATCACACCAAAGCTATTCATGAAATCATGAACGCCGGAATCACGGTCTATACCGGAGCAGAAACAATCAAAAACTTAGGCATAACGGACGGAACTATAAAAGCTGTTGCTGAAAAGAAATACTTAAAAATCGGCTCGTTCAGTGCAGTTCCGTTCAGCCTGCCGCATACATCTGCAAATAAAGAGCCGTGCCCGAACTTCGGGTATCTAGTGGAACATGAGGAAATGGGAAAGCTTCTTTACCTGACAGACTTTGAGCATTGCCGGTACAAATTCAAATCAATGGAACTTAATCACCTGATTATTGGTTGTAATTACTGTGAGGAACTGATAGACAGAAACAATCCGAAGTGGAAACACCAGATCACCGGGCATTGTTCTTTATCAACTTGTAAGCAATTCATTAAGGAAAACCTCACAGAATCGCTCAAAACGATAACACTGGTACATTTGAGTGGTGATGCTTCGGATGCTGAAAAAATGCTTAAAGAAGTCAAAGAAGTTGTTGGGGATGATGTTCTAGTTCAGATTGGACGAGCTGGACTGGAAGTTGATTTGAACTTGTTTCCATTTTGAAAGGAGAAGGAAATATGGAAATGATAGATTGTAGCAAGTGCAGATTTCGTTATTGCTGCACATTAGCTTGGGATTACGGTTCATTGTACTGCGATGATTATGAGGAGGAATGACAGGATGCAGATTTTGATCAATGCTCTGGACAAAATCAAAAAGGAAATCTCTCCAACATCCAGCTTGTACGACAGAGGATGGAATGATGCGCTGGAAAAGGCAAAGGAATATTTTACATCCTACAATCCGGTGATTGAATGGATTCCAACAGAATTAATGTTGCCGCCGGAGCCAGACGAAGATGTTGATATCGAGGAACTGCCGCAGTACACGGTAACAATCAAGGGTGCTGAATGGCCAACATCTCTGAGATACATTGGAAACGGAGAATGGGCGGATGTTGGAGTCGGAAGAGAGATAAAATATACGGTTTCGGCGTGGATGCCGATGCCTAAAGCTTATAAGGAGAAATAGCATGAACAAAGTAATTTTGATCGGTAGATTAGTGAAAGACCCGGACATACGTACCGGAACCAATAACATAACCATTGCCAGATACACTCTTGCAGTAGAAAGACAGTATCGTAAAGATAATGAACGAAAAGCAGATTTCATAAATTGTGTTGCCCTTGGTAAAAATGGAGATTTTGCTGAAAAATACCTGCATAAGGGAATGAAAATCGCAGTTATCGGCAGCTGGCAGACCGGAAACTATACGGACACTGATGGAAAGAAGATTTACACAAATGACTGTCTAGTGGAAACCCATGAGTTTGTGGAAAGCAAGGGTAGAAGCAACCAGCCTGAAAACATCGGTGTAGTTCCATCGTCAGCACCGGAAAGTGACACATTTGTTGAACCGGCTTACGATCCGGATTTACCGTTTAGCTAAGGAGTGATTATATGAAACCGATTTTAGAAAAAAGATTCAACTACAAAGGGCATCCATGCGTAGTTTTATTCATGCCTGGAGCGCACCGGTGCGGATATGTTGGAATCCCAAAAGCACATAAGTTAGCCAAGCATGGGGCCAATTTAGATTTAATCAGCTGTCATGGCGGAATCACCTATTCTGAATCTAAGCTGCATTGCTGTGATGATGAGGATACATGGTGGATCGGATTCGACTGTGCACATTTCGGCGACGGATACGACATTGAAACTGCAAAGCAGTATTTCGGAGATGATCCAGACTTCAAAATGAGCTTTTCGATAATGAAAGACCTGTGGGAAAGTACAAATGAAGAGCGTAAGTTCCAGTCGTTAAAAGACGTACAGGACGGATGCAAAAGAATCGTAGACCAGCTTGAAAGGATGTAGATTCGGATGGATTACAAAAAATTCAGACAGGCGAAAGCCATTGAAACTAGCAACAAGAAGAAACTTCTGAAAGTAAATCCGAAACTGGATGAAGGAACCGGAATATATATACTCTGGCGTACCGAAACCCATGGATATATCGGGCAGTCAGTAAAACTTCTTACCAGACTGGCGCAACACATGTCAGGATACGAACAGCATATTGATCGCTCCATGAAAGCACATGGGTTGTATTCGGAAGAAAATAAGAACGGATACAAGATTGACTTCTTTCACTGCCCGGCATCGCAGCTTGATGAAAAAGAGCGAGAATACATCCAGAAAGCCATTGATGCCGGATGGATTGTGAAAAACAAGACTGGCGGTGGACAGGATGAAGGAAAAGAAAAGATTGCTGATTACCGACCGGCAAAAGGATATCGTGATGGTATCCAACAAGGCAAGAAAACTCTGGCCCGTGATTTATCACATATCATCGACACCCACCTTCAGATATCTTTAAAACCCGAAAAGCAGAACAACAAAACTTCAATCAAAGCTTTCGAGAAATTCAAGGAAATGCTTGATGAAAGGAACTATGAGAAATGACCATACGTGAAATAAAGAGCAGAAAGCACATGGAATACAAACAGAATCGTAAAGATATTTATTATTTCATCGTAAAATATTCAAAGCGCAAAGGTGAGATGCCGCAGGTTAAAACGATAGCTAAAGAATTGGACTTAAGCCCCAGTGCAGTTCAGAGACATTTACGTCAGTTTGCGGATGATGGACTGATTGAATTTTCGGGGAGCAATTCTCACAGAAAATACCGGCTGATAAGAAAGAACGAAAGATGAAGCTTTACGATCTGTACACCTTAGATGGGACGTTCGTAGATACTCTTACCTGAAAAGAAGCCGTTGAAAGGTTCAGCCTTTCCGGGTGGGACTTCAAATCAAAAATAGACTACAGAGAACCTATCAATGGTGAATATTACCTGGATGATTCGGAAGACGATATCACTGTTAGAAAGCATAAGGACAAAGACATGCTTGCACAGTTTGACTTACTCACATCGAAGTTAAAAAAAATATTAAAAGTGGAGGGAAAATAATGGCAGAGAATTGCAATGAATGTAGTATCGCATGGATACGCGGAAGTGATTATGCTGAGGTATCGGCGTACAACGGAAGTACTTTAAAGAATCGGACGCTTAAACTGAAAGAAGAAAACCCGGAAGATGTGAAGGTTATCGCAATTAACAAAGATGGCTCGATTTTCGCTCATGTTCCGAGAAAATACGTGCCAAATTTACGAGCCCCGAGAAAACTGACAGAAGAGCAGAGGGCAGAACTGGTTGAGCGAGGAAAGAACATGTCGAAATGGAAAGTAACTGATGTAGAAGAAACGCCAGATTTCGATTTTGACGATGAGGATGAAGAAATCCTCGATAGTGAAGATAAAATCGGTTTTTAGGAGAAGAAATGAGAGTAGATGTTCAGATGAGGAATAATGCTATAACGATTCAAGAATTGAGAGTGTATCTGGCAGAAAGGTACGGGATCCGCAAAGGAAACCGTATCAAGTACACAGAACGCGGAGATGAAAAAGTGGAACACATTTATGAGGTCGATGCGATTTATCCGCATTGTGTGTTGCTGCGAGATATTTTCGATAACACAAGGATTTGTCCATGTTACGGAAAATTAAGAATGATGTTGAATGAAATTGAATAAGAATCTGGTCAAGAAAATGGGAGTTTAAAATGAAATTTATAGATTTTTTCGCAGGAATCGGAGGATTTCGCAGGGGAATGGAATTAGCGGGGCATGAATGCGTTGGTTTTTGCGAATTCGACAAATTTGCTAATGCGAGTTACATCTCAATGCACTTGCTGACAGAAGAACAGCGAAAGGCATTGGAAGATATTCCTATCAAGAAAAGGCAGAAAGAAATATTAAAGGAGGAATACAGAAATGGAGAATGGTATGCAAATGACATTAGAAGAGTGTATGCCGGAGACATTCCAAAAGCTGACTGCTAGTGCTTCGGATTCCCTTGCCAGGACATATCTGTTGCAGGAAAGCAAGCCGGATTTCAAGGAAACCGTTCAAGTCTGTTTTTCAGAGTTATGTACCTTGTCGGA
>ERZ780148.86-NODE-86-length-78478-cov-11.857363_pt1 | contig 78478 bp, 66 predicted proteins | sample MGYA00510984_ERZ780148 | MGnify/ENA primary metagenome ERZ780148 (study PRJEB29588, sample SAMEA2160902) | human gut metagenome | biome: human gut; feature: human-associated habitat; material: faeces | place: Denmark | collected 2008/2010 ...
TAGTCGGGAAGTTAGTCAACATACCACCCGGCCAACGCTCGATTACATAAGGCATGTTTACAGAAGCAGCTTTCTCAGCTACTACCTGTTTTGCTTGTTTTTTAGTAGCAACAAACAGGACTTTCTTTCCTGATTTTGCAATCTGCTTCAAAGCTTCAGCAGCTTCATCAACTTTAGCAACGGTTTTGTTCAGGTCGATGATATGGATTCCGTTGCGTTCCATGAAAATATAAGGAGCCATTGCAGGGTTCCACTTTCTCTTAAGGTGTCCGAAGTGGCAACCAGCCTCCAATAATGTATCAAAATTTACTCTTGACATTGTTTTAATCTTTAAATCGTTTACTTTCTTTTTTGTTAATTGAACCAACTGCCGGGTAGTTTCTCCGCAAACACTTGTAGGGAAAATCCCGACGGTTTAGATACTAAACGCTTTTTTAGTTGAGAGTTGAAAAGTGAAAGTTGAAAAAAATTAAGCAACTTGTCCGTTCCAACATTCCACCAACTCTTAACGTTTACTGAACTGGAATCTGCGACGTGCTTTTGGACGACCCGGTTTTTTACGTTCAACAGAACGAGGATCACGAGTCATGAAGCCTTCTGCACGAAGAGTCTTCTTGTCTTCAGGGTTAATTTTAACCAGTGCACGAGCGATAGCCAGACGCAAAGCCTGTGACTGACCTGTAAATCCACCACCGCACAAGTTAACTTTAATATCATATTTTTCAGCTACTTCCAGCTTATTCAAAGGCTGTTTTACTACATACTGCAGAATAGTTGATGGAAAGTACTGTGCAAGGTCTCTCTTGTTAATAGTAATCTTTCCTGTACCTTCGCTTACGAAAACGCGAGCAACTGCGCTTTTACGTCTGCCTAATGCATTTACTACTTCCATTCTTTATTATTTAAGTGTGTTAATATCAATTACTTTCGGAGTCTGAGCTTCATGCTTATGTTCAGCACCTTCGTATACATAAAGGTTGCCCAGCAACTTAGCTCCCAGACGATTTTTCGGAAGCATACCTTTTACTACTCTCTTCATCAATTTTTCAGCGCCGTTCGGTTTAGCCATCAAGCGAGCCGGAGTAATTTCGCGCTGACCGCCCGGATAACCGGTGTAGCTCAAGTAGATTTTATCATTCCACTTGTTTCCTGTAAATTTCACTTTGTCTGCATTGATGATAATAACGTTATCACCGCAGTCTACATGAGGGGTGAAGTTTGGTTTATACTTACCTCTCAACAACTTTGCAACTTTTGCACCGAGGCGACCTACCACCTGATCGGTAGCATCCACTACGACCCATTCTTTAGTCGCAGTTTCTTTGTTTGCAGAAATGGTCTTGTAACTTAAAGTATCCACTCTTAAATCTTTTTTAAAATGTTAACTACTAAAAAACAAATTCCTACAACTTACTCTTCCCGGACAAAGAAGATATAAAGCCTTCAGAATTAAACTTTTATCACTATTTGATAATAATCGGCTTGCAAAATTACTGCTTTTATCTGAACTGGCAAAGATTTTAAGATTTTTTTTCTACGCACAAGCCTCTGACTTAGGGGTAATTAGCGAATGATATTTTCAGGATAAGCAGAAGGCATCTCTACCCTTTTCCATATTTCATGACACCAAGAGTCTATTTTATTTCCATTACGGTCAGTTTTCAGATAATACTTTACAAGCATCAGGTTACCATTTTCCTCTAATTCAAACTGCATTACATTTTTTTCTCCATTCAGCTGCGGCAAATGCAGATTCTTCTCTACATATTCTGTATATGAATTCTCGGAATCCTGCTTATATGTACCATAGCCGATAACGATAGCGCCGGTCTGCATCATTACCAAATTAATAAAACGACCATCATCTGAAAGAATCTTAAGAGAGTTACCTGTCTTCAACTCACCTACGACATTAGGAGAACTAGAGCGGTAAAAACACATTTGCCATACACCATTCAATGTAGAAGGAATTTTTTCCTGAACATCCTGAGCCAACAAATTTGTAACGCCCCAAAAGAGGGATACTACCCAAAGGAATAAAGAACGTGTTTTCATAACAAATAAATTTAAGAGGTTAAACGAGAAATGAGTTGATATACAAATATATAAAATATATCGCATTAAAAGTTATAATTTCACGTTTTTATTTCACTATTCCTTACTACTTTACTTCATCCTGAAGAAACGGATTTTCACATGACAAGAAAAAAACAAGAGACAGAATTCTGTATTCAGAAATCCGTCTCTTGTTGTATTATGAATAAAAGCTTTTTTAGAATTCAGCATTACGCGGAGTACGCGGGAAAGGAATTACATCACGGATATTTGCCATACCTGTAACGAACAGCAGCAAACGTTCGAATCCCAATCCAAAGCCAGAATGAGGACATGAACCGTACTTACGTGTATCAAGATACCACCACATATCTTTCATCGGAATATTCAGTTCCTGAATACGAGTCAACAGCTTGTCATAATCAGCCTCACGTTCAGATCCACCGATAATCTCACCAATTTTCGGGAAGAGCACATCCATTGCACGAACAGTCTTACCATCTTCATTCTGTTTCATATAGAATGCCTTGATTTCCTTCGGATAATCTGTCAAGATAACAGGACGTTTGAAGTGTTCTTCTACCAGATAACGTTCATGTTCAGAAGCCAAGTCTACACCCCAATATACAGGGAATTCAAACTTGTGACCTTTAGCAACAGCATCTTCCAGAATCTTGATACCTTCTGTATAAGGCAAACGTACAAATTCTTCCTTCAACACACCCTGCAGACGTTCGATCAATCCCTTATCGAACATATCATTCAGGAATTTCACATCATCGTAGCAGTTATCAAGCGCCCACTGAACACAATACTTAATGAACTCTTCCGCCAAATCCATATTGTCATTGATATCATTGAAAGCAACTTCCGGCTCAATCATCCAGAACTCAGCCAAGTGACGTGGAGTGTTTGAATTTTCAGCACGGAATGTCGGACCAAATGTATAAATAGCACCCAATGCAGTAGCAGCCAATTCACCTTCCAGCTGACCAGAAACAGTCAAGCTAGCCTGTTTGCCGAAAAAGTCATTATCATAAATGATAGATCCATTTTCATCCTTTTTCAGATCGTACAGATTCATTGTTGTTACCTGGAACATCTGACCGGCACCTTCACAATCGGAAGCTGTAATAAGAGGTGTATGGAAATAGAAGAATCCACGTTCATGGAAGAACTTATGAATAGCTATAGCCATATTATGACGAATACGGAACACAGCTCCAAAAGTATTAGTACGTGGACGCAAATGAGCAATTTCACGCAAAAATTCCATAGAGTGTCCTTTCTTCTGAAGAGGATAAGTATTGTCACAAGTGCCCAACACTTCTATTTCACGAGCCTGAATTTCTGCAGCTTGTCCTGATCCTACCGATTCTACCAGTTCGCCATTTACGCTGATACATGCACCAGTAGTAATTTGTTTCAGTAACTCTTCATCAAAGTCTGCCAAATCGACAACGACCTGTACATTATTTATAGTAGAACCGTCATTCAAGGCAATGAAGTTTACCTGTTTGCTACCACGGCGAGTACGAACCCACCCTTTCACATTGACCATTGTCCCGAAGTCACGGCATTTCAAAAGGTCAACAATTTTTGTTCTACGAATTGTTTCCATGTTATTATTTCATTAACTAATTATTCAAAAGATCCCATACGGAGCATGTTTACTTCCTGCTCAGTCAGGTAACGCCAGTCACCGCGACGCAAGCCCTTCTTAGTCAGCCCTGCAAAATATACACGGTCCAGCTTAATTACACGATAGCCCAAAGCTTCGAAAATACGACGTACGATACGATTCTTTCCTGAGTGTATTTCGATACCAACCTGCGACTTATCTGTTTCTGAAGCATAGCTAACTGCGTCAGCATGAATTTCACCGTCATCCAGAGTAATACCAGATACGATCTGATCCAAATCAGCCTTAGTCACATTCTTATCGCAATAAACGTGATAGATTTTCTTCTTCAGATATTTTGGATGAGTCAGTTTCGAAGCCAAATCACCGTCATTGGTCAGCAGCAATACACCAGTTGTATTACGATCCAGACGTCCTACCGGATAAATACGTTCCTTACAAGCACCTTTTACAAAATCCATAACAGTCTTACGCTCCTGAGGGTCATCAGAAGTAGTAACACAATCCTTCGGCTTGTTCAACAAAACGTATACTTTACGTTCGATATTAACCGGCTGATCGTGGAACTTAATTTCGTCTGTACGTTTTACCTTTGTACCAAGTTCAGTAACCACTACTCCATTTACCGAAACAACTCCGGCAGTAATAAATTCATCAGCCTCACGACGAGAACAGATTCCAGCATTTGCCAAGAATTTATTCAAACGAATTGGTTCATCCGGATCAGTCAATACATCCTTGTATTCTATTTGCTTCTTTATGCTATACTTAGCATTCGGATTATAGTCGGCTGTACGAGGACGATATCCTCCACCCTGCTGGCGATTGTATCCTCCTTGCTGTCCGCCACCATTATTGAAACGAGGACGCTGCGGACGATATCCACCTTCGCCCTGCTGTGCATTATTGAAACGAGGGCGATATGAACGTTGCTCTCCACCTTCTCCATTATTGTTGTTATTATAACGAGAATTATACGGACGATGCGGACGAGCATTATTATTAAAGTTCGGATTGTATGAAGAACGTTCACCGTTATTATTATCGTACGACGGACGATTGCCATATGAGCGTTGCTGGCGATAACCACCTTCACCCTGCTGACCACCGTTAAAGCGCGGACGATACGAACGTTGTTCTCCACCGTCACCATTATTATTGTAACGAGAGTTGTAAGAACGCTGAGGACGCTCACCTCCTTCATTATTCGAAGCAAAGCGTGGACGACGTCCATAATTATTACCTCCCTCGTTACGGTTGTATCTGTTATAACCTTCTCTGTTGTAAGACTTGTAACCATCGCGGCCAGACTGAGTGTTTTCACCATCTTGTCTGTTTTCTCTTTCTGCCATAATTGTTGTTTTCTGTTTATAAATTAATAAATGCACCCTTCTCGGGCTAGACTTTTTTTATATTACATTCCTGTATAATTGTGCGGAGTTATCGCACGCAATTCCTTCTTAATATCTTCACTGACATTCAATGTTTCAATAAAATCTTTAATAGAAGCTTCGTTGATAGCCTGATTTGTACGAGTCAGCGCTTTCAATGCTTCATAAGGATGTGGATATGCCTCACGGCGGAGAATAGTCTGAATAGCTTCTGCCACAACACTCCAACAGTTATCCAAGTCCTCATAAATCTTATGCTCGTTCAACAGCAATTTACCGAGTCCTTTCAATGAGCTCTGGATAGCAATCACTGTATGTCCGAACGGAACACCGATGTTACGCAAAACCGTAGAGTCTGTCAAGTCACGCTGCAAACGTGATACAGGGAGTTTAGACGACAAATGTTCCAATACAGCATTTGCCATACCCAAGTTACCCTCTGCATTTTCAAAATCGATAGGATTTACCTTATGAGGCATCGCACTTGAACCAACTTCTCCCGCCTTGATTTTCTGTTTAAAGTATTCCATAGAAATATACTGCCAGAAATCACGATTCATATCAACCATAATCGTATTGATACGTTTCATAGCATCAAATATGGCACCAAGATTATCGTAATTAGAAATCTGAGTAGTATATTCTTCACGCTCCAGACCGAGCTTTTCTGCAACGAACTTATTTCCGAAGGCTTTCCAGTCAAACTCCGGATATGCTACATGATGAGCATTATAATTACCAGTAGCACCACCAAACTTAGCAGTAATAGGACATGCTTTCAGAACAGCCAACTGACGGTTCAAACGGTAAGCAAATACCATAATTTCTTTACCCAAACGAGTTGGAGATGCCGGTTGACCGTGTGTTTTAGCCAACATCGGAATATCTTTCCATTCTTCCGCATACGATGTCAGCTGATCAATCAGTTTCTGAATCTGCGGATAATAAACATCATTCAATGCATCTTTGATAGACAAAGGCACAGAAGTATTATTAATATCCTGAGAAGTCAGACCGAAATGAATAAATTCCTTATAAGATTCCAGACCTCCCAATTTATCAAACTGTTCCTTGATGAAATACTCAACAGCCTTTACATCATGGTTTGTAACACTTTCAATCTCTTTAATGCGCTGAGCGTCTGCTTCTGAGAAGTTACGATAAATATCACGCAATGATTCGAAACGTGCTGAATCGAAACTTTTCAGCTGCGGCAACGGCAATTCACACAAAGTTATAAAATATTCGATTTCAACCTGCACACGATATTTTATCAGTGCAAACTCTGAAAAATAAGCAGCCAAAGCACCGGCTTTGCTTCTGTATCGACCGTCAATAGGTGATATAGCTGTGAGTAAATCAAGCTCCATCATGTTTCACAAATACTTTTTGAGTCTATATAATGATCATTATTGAGAGTGCAAAGGTAATGTTTTTTCCCGAGTTGAAGGGAGTAACATTGAAAACTTTAGTATTTATTTTACAATTATTTCCGTTTTAAGAGCCCACATCCACACAAAAGTAACCGAAGTATGTTATATCTTGCTAATTATCGGAACAATGAAAGGCAAAATCATGTAATTTTGCACCCGCAAATAAAACAAACAACAAACATTATGGAATTACCTAAAGACCCGATGATGCTATTTAGCTTCATCAACATGAAACTTCGGGATTTCTATCCTTCTCTGGATGCGCTTTGCCAAGATATGCAGGTCAGCAAAGAAGAAATCGTAAACAAGCTAAAAGCTGTAGGATTTGAATACAATCCTGAACAAAACAAATTCTGGTGATCATTCATTTTGAACAATCACCTGAATTTTTGTTTTTATTCGTTCAAGCAATACCACATGCTTTAACTGTCATGATATATCTTCATTAGTCCGAGAGCTAATCTCCCTTTACAAAAGAAACTACCTAAGCCACGCAAGGCAACACCCAAATAGACTTTTATAAACTTCCGATTGGCAACACATCAACGATGTAACCAAAGTTCTGGATTCAATTTTTCAGTTTCTTTGCGAAGCTGGAAATGAAGAACCGTATTGCCGTCTTTATCGGTATTTACCTGACCAATAATATCGCGTGCCTTCAATACACTGCCTTTTTTCACCAGTACCGACGACAAGTTACAATATACTGAGATATAGCTACCATGACGGACGAGCACATTCGACAATCCGTTATATTGGAATACAGCCGAAACTTCTCCATCGAATATAGCACGAGCTTGTGCGCCATCTTTGCCTTTTATATCAATACCTTTATTGTCCAGACGTACGTTTCGCAGACCTTTGACCTGATACTGTCCAAAATGCCCTACTATCACATAAGGTCCGGTAATAGGAATCGGAAGCCGACCTTTATTTTGCGTAAAGACACCCGACAAGCGACGATCTTCTGAATCCACTTTATACTCTCCCATTTTCGACGGAGTAGTTTTAGACTTAGCACCTTTTTTACTTTCTCCGGTAGCCACAGCCTTTTCCTTGACCGTTCCAGCTTTCTTCTCAGCCTTACGCCGTGCTTCTTCTTCAGCTCTTTTACGCGCGTTTTCTATTTCTATTTCAATCAGGCGATCAATCTGTGCATTCAACCGATCTGCAGAACGACGCTTCTTCGAAATTTCAGACTGAATGCTCCGCTGTTTCTTTTGCAGAGAAGTAAGCAACGTTTTACGTTCCTTTTCCTGTTCTTCCAGCTTCAATCTTTCAGCTTCTCCCTGTTTCAGCATCTCTTCCTTAGCCTTTCTGCTAGCCAACAGCGTTTGTTGTTTTTCTGAAACCTGTTTCTGCTTCCTTTCCACTTGTAGTCCTTGCAAACGCTGATAATCAGCATATTCACGGGCATACCTTAACCGACGATACATCTGGCTTAAATTATCAGCAGAAAAAATAAACATCAGCTTCTCTTGTATCGACTTATTCTGATACATATACTTCACCGACTGTTCGTACTTTTTCTTCTTATCAGCCAGCTCTCGCTGCAAAGCTTTCAGTTCCACCTGTAAACGACTGACTTCTGTCTGTATAATCTTTACATCCTGCTCGATTGTTTCAATATATTTCTTGCGTTCATTAATCTGCCCCGACAATAAAGCTAAATTATCCAACTGACTTTTTACATCCTTCTTAGTCGACTGCAATAGGGTTTCCGATGCAGAAATCTGTTTCTGCAACTCCGCATGCTGTTTTTCCAATTCTCGGATTTTGCGCGTGCTTTGTGTAAATCCTTGTACACAGAGCAGGCAGACCATCAACAACACAAGTAATCGTTTCATTGCTTAAACAAAGTCTTTAGCAGTTCCTGCAATTCAATTTGTTGATAACGGGATGAAAGTTCAGTCTTTCCTTCCCAGTCTCCACCGACCGACAAGCGTGAAAATTTCATATCAAGTGAAAGAGTTTTTCCTGTTCCTTCTACAGCAAGCAACATATGACTAGGAAACAAACGATTGTCCAATGTTGTAAAATCATCATATTTCCAATTCAATGCATAAGGCGTATTCGACACTCCTATGCGACTTTCCTCCAGTAATCCACGATCGGCAGAAGTACGGAAACGATAAGATAGTCCCTTGGAAGGTTTCGCTTCCAGCAGGGCATAGCCATTTTCCAACGAAATACGGAAAGATTTCGCGTCAGAGACATCCAGCTGCACTTTTCCCGGTAAAAATAACTCATTCAAGAACAGCGATTGCAGAATATTAAAACTCAAGTCCGTATTCGCCAGGCGACTAAGTTCTTCGAACGAAACGTTAACATACCGTTTATTCAACCGGTCGACAGCCAACAATCCACCAGGAGTAATTTCCAGACGTGCAACTTCAATGCCCAATAACGGAGCTACAAGCAATTGTATAGACTCTCCGCGTTTCAGACGAAGCGTAGCACTTACCTTTGCATCTTTCTGCCCCTCCATATTCAAAGTCAGTGCAACCTTTCCACTAACAGTCTTCCACGAAGGCGAAAGTTCGATCACTTTTTCCATATATGCCTCACCGGTCAGTCCTCCAATCATGGGAGTCTTTTCCAGCTTTCGGGTAGACGAACACGAAGCTACCAGCACAAGGGCAACCAGTACATATAAATATCTTACAACCAATTTTATCATTCTGCAATATATTTCTTTTGAGCTATTTTTTGCTTCAAACGTTTCTTTTCCTTTTCCGTTGGAGGAGTAGACCCATCTTCAGGAGTTTCATCCATTGCGTCTGCTTTTTTCCAATACTCCAACGCTTTGCCTTTCTCTCCCGACATATAATAAATATCACCGGCATGCTCTACTATCGTACGGCTTTTATCTCCTTTATTACGTAAAGCTTGTTCAATATAAATACGCGCTTCAGTATATCTTCCTTTTTCGAACAGAATCCACGCATAAGTATCAAGATAAGTTTCATTATTCGGTTCAGCCTTTACCGTGCGATAACTCATTTCTTCTGCTTTATCCAAATTCTTACGTTCAACAGAAAGGAAATAAGCATAATTGTTCAGTGTCGCAATATTATCCGGATTGTACACCAAAGAAGAATCATAGGCAGCATAAGCTTCCGCATGCATTTCCTTGGAATGATACAAATCACCCAATATGGCGTAGAAGTCGGACGCAATACCTTTATCGCTCTTTTCGTTTATCTGTTTTACCCCTCGTGTAAAGACATCCAGAGCCTCATCATCCTCTCCTTTCTGATGATGGGCGATACCCAGATAATAATAGAACTCAAGCGACTCCGGATTATACTCCAATGCTGGCTTTGCTATCTGTATCACTTCATCCAGATTGTTATCACGTATAGCATAACTCAGCAACTGAAGACGTGCAGGTTTATTTTCCGGATCAAGTTTTAATATTTGGTGCAATACCGGAACGGCCTCTTTCTCCATTTTTTTTGTCAGCAAATACTGTGCACACAACATTGCCAGATCGGCATTTTGCTGCGGCCGCTTCAGTATATTCTGAAACAAAGAAACAATCTGCGTACTGTCCTTCGTTCCTTGTTCCGACTGAAGAATCAGCTGACGCATAATTTCCATTTTCGTATCCGACAGCACATTATCATTCAGCAGAATTGTATCAAGCTGCATCCGATACAAACTATCCTGTCCGGTCTTCTGATAATAAGAAGCCATCGATACCAAAGCAGGAGCATAACCTGGTTCTTCTTTCAATATACGTTGATAAATACCCAAAGCTTCCTGAGGCTTGTCATTATTCAAATACACATCCCCCAAAATAGTCTGATAGCGCATATCATAAGGATATTCTTTCGACAAGCTTTCTATTTCCGTAAATGCTTTTTCCTGATCACCCAACAGCAGATACATACGGAATTTTTCCATACTGATTTGCTCCGACTTTCCATCCAGTTCCTCCAAACGATTCAGTGTATTAATGACCTGCTGATAGCTTTTAGTCTGATTATACAAGTCAATCAAAGACATCAGCGGTTCCAGGCGAGAAGGAAACTGGTCTGCCATATTTTCATAAACTGTTATCGCTCTAGGTACGTTACGCTTCCGTTCGTAATAAGAAGCTAGCGTCTGCTTATACCAAAAATTGGACTCATCCGAACTGACAGCCTGCTTCAAAGCCTGTTCACCTTTTTCTTCTTGCCCCAAATACATATAAAATTGGGCTATTTCATACAGAGCAGCCCCCGAAGTCGGATAAATATCAAGGCAGTGCTGATAAAGTTCATAAGCCGCATCGTATTCTCCTTTTTGCTTCATGCGTACAGCTTCCAGAAAATAATAATCAAATTTTCTGCGCTGTTCAGGAGTAAGCGGATCTTTTACAAATTCGGCCTGCTGGCTTTTTGTTTTCGCCTGCTTGCCCGAAGTACCACAAGCGGCAAATCCCACCGCCATACAGAGTGATATGATATATATAATTTTTCGCATATCAATGACTATTAAAAATAAAGGAATCGCACATCATTCTATTTGACTCCTGTATGCCCAAATCCTCCAGCGCCACGTTCTGTATCTTCCAGCACTTCCACTTCCTGCCATTCAGCCTGTTCATAGCGAGCAATTACCATCTGTGCAATGCGCTCCCCGTCTTCTATTATAAAGTCTTCAGCAGAAAGATTGATCACGATTACACCTATTTCTCCACGATAATCAGCATCAATCGTACCTGGAGTATTCAGTAAAGTAATACCTTTTTTCAAGGCAAGTCCGCTCCTAGGACGTATTTGTGCTTCAAAACCTTCAGGAAGAGCGATATACAGTCCAGTAGGAACAAGACAACGTTGCAAAGATTTCAATACAATAGGATTATCCAAATTGGCACGCAAATCCATTCCGGCCGAACTACTTGTTGCATACTGAGGTAACGAATGCTTTGATTTATTTATAATCTGTACTTTCATTGTTTTATCATTTAATTTTGCGAAGTTAAACATTTCAGAGGACTTACAGTTTATGTTTATCATTTTTTATTATATTTCAGAATAGCAGGAAACAAATAACTATAAAGCCTATAAAAAAACAAGAGATTTACACAAAACTATTTCAAAGCTAAAAACAAAAAAACTTACGCATCTGTTTGTATTTATTTTTTCTTTAAGTTTGCAAAAACTATCACAATCGGTTATGAACTGGAAACAACTCATATCAAACAAACGCTTTGGACTGGAGGCTCTGCACGAAATAAGAAAAGAAGATAGAACCGAATTTCAGCGAGATTACGATCGCCTTATCTTCTCTGCTCCTTTCCGACGACTGCAAAACAAGACTCAGGTATTTCCCCTTCCAGGGAGTATCTTTGTGCACAATCGTCTGACACACAGCCTAGAGGTTTCTTGTGTAGGGAGATCGCTAGGAAACGACATTGCAGCCAGCTTATTACAAAAGCATCCGGAATTATCCGATTCTCACTTATCAGAAATAGGAGCAATCGTTTCGGCAGCCTGCCTTGCACACGATTTAGGAAACCCACCTTTCGGTCATTCGGGTGAAAAAGCTATCGGCACATATTTTTCGGAAGGAAAAGGGCTTGCCCTCAAACCCCTGCTTTCGGAGGCTGAGTGGGAGGATCTCACCCATTTCGAAGGAAATGCAAATGCATTCCGTCTGCTAACTCATCAATTCGAAGGAAGGCGTCCGGGAGGTTTTGTCATGACATATTCTACTCTTGCTTCTATTGTAAAATATCCGTTTTCATCACGACTTGCCGGCAAAAAGCAAAAATTTGGCTTCTTCCTGAGCGAAGAAGAAGACTACAAGCGCATTGCCGAAGAGTTAGGTATTATCAAATTAAGTAAAGATGGTGAGCCCACACGCTATGCACGCCATCCGCTTGTTTATCTGGTAGAAGCAGCAGACGATATTTGTTATCAGATGATGGATATTGAAGATGCGCATAAGCTAAAGATTCTGACTACTCAGGAAACAAAAGAACTATACCTGCAGTTTTTCACAGAATCCAGACTGAAACGAATCAATGAGATATGTAAACTGGTGACCGACACAAACGAACAAATAGCCTACTTGCGTACATCTGCCATCGGAGTACTGATAAAGGCATGCACACAGGTCTTTGTAGACAATGAAGAAGATATACTGAATGGTACATTCGAGGGAGCCCTCATCAAGCATATGGACAAACCCATAAGACAAGCATATGAGAATTGTTCAAAAACAGCTTTTGCCAAAATCTATTGCTCAAAAGATGTACTGGACATTGAGCTGGCAGGTTATCAGGTTATCACAACCCTGATAGACTTGATGATAGAAGCAGTACGCTATCCAGACAAAGCCTATTCGAAGCTACTCATCAACCGTGTATCCAAGCAATATGAAGTACATGCTCCTACATTATATGGGAAAATCCAGGCAGTACTGGATTACATTTCTGGAATGACCGATGTATATGCCCTTGACCTTTATAGGAAAATCAATGGGAATAGCTTGCCTGCTGTTTAATCCTGCAGAATAAGAAAGAACTCAAAAAATGTAAGCATTCGGTAAGCCACGTATTTTCGTCTCCAACTTCCATCATTAACTTTACGTCCAAAAATCCAAGTTATGATGACACGAGAAGAAGTGGTAGAGATAATGAACTACAGCAAAGAGCACAAAGTGACTTATAAGTCAAGATTAGAGGAACTCAATATCCCTGTATGGCGGTTTTATGACAGCAAATCCCGTTATGCCGCCGAACAATCATCTGGTAAAACGACTCAAGGTGAGTTTATCGAGCTTCCGCACAGCGGATCTTTTGTTCCGATTCCTTCATTTGCCGGTACAACCGGACGGAAGCAGAAAAGTACACCCACCACACCAAGCGGATTAAAAGAGATAGAAATACGTACACCTGCCGGTAGTACCATGTGAGCTAAATGAAATTCGCCTACGAATAGTACCGATTCACAAATTTGCAACGTGGTTTATCGAATGCTTACAAAAAAATTATTACTGTCCGATAAAAATTTTGCAAATCTATAAAATTAGGGCTGACTTCATTGGCGAGGTCAGCCCATTTTCGTTAGATTTCAGTCGTCAAACAATAAAATCTAATCATGGGTTAAAGTACACATTTTAGCGGACAGCCGCAAAAACAAAGATACAGCCTGAATGAAATGTCTTCAGATTATTGATTCCACCACTATCACTCTGTTCTCCAATCTCCTGTTCAAGGGTGTGGGACGTCATCCCAAGACTGGCAAGAAGAAAGGAGGTATAAAGGTACACACTGTCATACACGTTAACGAAGGGATCCCTTCAGACATAAAGTTCACTTCGGCAGCAACCAACGATTCTCTCATGTTAAGACCTCAGTACTGAACAAAGGTGACATAATGTGCATACATTGATTATGAGAAATTGGAAACACTTACACAAAGAGAGGTTATGTATGTGACAAAAATGAAGAAGAACCTGAAATACAACATTATAGAAGACTGTATGCACCAGACTTACGAAGGTCTTATAGAGGTACATATACAAAATGTAACATTCTCTAAAACGCTGAAGGATGGTACAATTCTGACTCATCATGCCCGTATCATTACCTATGTTGATATTAAAAACATTGCTTACAAACGATATAGAATCTGATCCAAAAGAAATTATAGAAATCTACCGCAAACGTTGGGAGATAGAAATGCTAGTCAAGTAGACATAAAACAGAACTTCCCTTTGAATAAGATTTTATTGACCAACATATTATTGTATAATACTCATCTCCAACGCTTCCCCACTATCAGGAACAAGCACATTTAAAATTTGCATTTCCTTGTCATAACTCCATATTACAGCATCAGCAAATATATTTTCCTGTTCTTGTAGTTTGTCAGGCTTTACCTTCTTTTGTTTTTTTCCAGCTATTACAACTTTCTTAGGCGATTCTTCTATATAAAATCGGAAAATCATATTCCGCTTAGACGGTAGCTGGTAGCTACTACCCTTACGTGGGGAAATAGCAATTTCAAACCCTTCAACTGTAGTTTTCACATTAATCGGAGTCTTCAAGAACTCGTCTTTTAAATATCCCAAATCGGTCCCTTCATCTTCATACAAAAGGAAAGAAGCACTCTGACCTTCTACTGCTGGAAAGACTTCAAATATAACAGGATATTCGGGATGTTCACCAATATAATTCATCACTGGCATAGTAGGAATGATTGATCCTTGCTTTACAAACATTGGGATACATGACAATGGTGCATCCACTGTCAACCATTGTTCTCCCGAGTAAAGCGTCCTTTTATCATTATAGTTCAACCAGTTACCCTCTGGTAAATACAAGTTCTTAGTTTTCGCATTTTTCTTTACGACTGGAGCTATAAGCAATTCTTTACCAAACATAAACTGTGCATCCGTATCAAATGTTTCCACATCATAAGGATATTCAAGAAACATTGGACGCATAATTGGCAATCCTGCATCATGAGCTTCGCGAGCATACGTATAGATATAAGGAATCAATGAATATTTCAATTCTATAGCTTTTTTCACATTCTGTTCTGCTTCTTCCCCAAAAATCCATGGTTCAACTGCATTGTTACCTTCATGATGAATACGACTTAACGGATTAAAAGCTCCCATCTGTACCCAACGTGTATAAAGTTCAGCCATTGCTGAATAATCTTTAATATCTCCACAATATCCTGATATATCAGTTGTAGTAAAAGGTATCAAGCCTAATCCTGCAGAAAGTAATACAGGAATCTGATTAGCCATCTGCGACCATCCCTGCGTTACATCGTCACAGTTCCCACTATCACCAGTCCAACCAAAAGTATAACGCTGCAATCCTGCATAAGCAGCACGAGTCATTTGAAATACACGACGATTGGGATTACGTTTTTCAAACTGCTCTTTCACAACTTTGTCCCAAGTTAATCCATACACATTGTGAATCTCACGATGCATTCCCAAATGATGTTTCATCACCAAACGATCCACATCCTCTTCATTACTCCAAGCAGGCTCACCCATATCCGTCCAAAATCCACTGATACCGTCATTTATAGGCTTTTGCTGATATGCTCCCCACCAATCTGCTACCTCAGGCTTTGTAAAATCTACCACACCACAGTTTCCACCCCATGGCCAAGGCATATCATAAGTTTTGCCTGTTGTTGAATCAGTTACAAAATAACCAAGACTATCAGCCTCCTGCCACTGTTTTTTATTAGATTGAGAAATAACAGGATCTTGTGAAACTACAACCTTAAAACCTTGTGATTTCAAATCTGCCAGCATCTGTTTAGGATTCTCATAATTGCCTTTACGCCATTCAAAATCTTGCAAGTTCTGAGTCCAACCAATATCTTGATAAATAATATCGCAAGGAATACCACGCTTTCTATATCCAGTCGCAATCTCCCGTGTTAAATCCTCACGAGTGAGCATTCCACGACATTGAGCAAATCCCAAAGCCCATTTGGGCGGCATAATTGGCTTTCCTGTCAGCCCTATATAATGTCCCATAATTTCCTTATAGTCCTTGCCAAACATGAAATAATATATCATTTCACCACCTGGAGCTTCAAAACTATAATAATCTCGACTCTCTGTTCCAAACTTAAACTCTGTTTTATAAGTATTATCTAAAAATATACCATAGCGATAATTACTCATAAAAAACGGAATACTCTTATATAAAGGATCATCAGCTACACCATAGCAAGGCCGATCACTATTCCACATTTTATATGTTTCCCCTCGTCGATCTAATTTACCGGTTTTTTCTCCCAATCCAAAAAAATGCTCATCACGCCTCAGCATTTTATATTCTACCTTCTTTTCACCTTCACAAGTCCGGCCATCACCATAATCACTAAAAATAAGCTTTTGATATTTATCAAAAACCTGAAGTTTCAAGGGGGATTTATTAACGCGTATTCTCAATACAGGTGTAAAAATCTCATAACAAGACGCTTCCTCATTCACATTGACTACTCCCACATCTTCCAGTTCTTCATTAATAACAGCAAACGAAGAATTTAACCGTTGTAATTTCCCGTCTGGAGAGTACCATATCCGAACTACGGATTGCCCACACAATTTCAATTGAAAAGCTGCACCATTATCCAAATGAAATGTTACTTCACGCCCTTGTTGCGAAAATGACTTACAAATAGGTACTGCAGCTTGCACTACGACTGACACAGCTAGGAACAACCATCCAACAATATATCTAAACATAGGCTTATGATTTATAATTATAATTCTCTAACTTTACAATCTATCCAAGACTCAATTAATTTACTTCATCCTAAAAAAAGAATAAGCACCTCTGTAAATCTAACCTCACAGAGGTGCTAACATCAAAGTTCTAATTAGTTATATCAACCTTTATAATAAATATTATTTTATAGGCGATACAGATAGCTTTTTCAACCCCTTCATTTCGTCTGAATTTGTAACCTCAAATAGACTTACAGCATATCCACCTGCTTCTACCGTATTTATTTTTAGTTTGTTCTTAGAGTTAACAAGTCCTTTTACAATCTGATATGATTGAGGATTTAACTTATAATCAGTATCTTTAGTATCAGCATATATGGTAGCTATATAATTCTTCCCTTTTTCCAAAAAATCAAGTGAAATAACTGATTGATGATTAGCATTACCTGTAGCACTACCAATAAACCAATTATTCGTTCCCTTTTCTTTTCGAGCCACAGTTACATATTTCCCTGGTTCTGCTTCAAGATAAATACTATTATCCCAATCAACCGGTACATCTTTTATAAATTGAAAAGCATCCATAAAACGCTCATAATTTTCTGGAAGATCTGCAGCCATCTGAAGAGGGCTATACATCGTTACATACAATGCTAATTGATTTGCCAATGTAGCATTTACGTGTGAGCTATTACTTGGATTTAATTTGGAAATATTCATTTCAAAAATACCTGGTGTATAATCCATCGGCCCTCCTTGAAGTCTCGTAAAAGGCAAGACTGTCGTATGAAATGTTTTACTGCCACCAAAAGCCTGATACTCCGTTCCACGTGCAGATTCATTTCCAATCAGATTAGGATATGTACGACAAAGTCCTGTAGGACGAACTGCTTCGTGAGCATTCACCATTATTTTATGTTTAGCAGCCTCTACAACACAATACAAATAATGATTATTCATCCACTGCCCATAATGGTGTTCACCATAAGGCAAGATATTTCCCACATACCCACTTTTTACAGCTGTATAGCCATATTTATTCATTAACTGATAAGCCTGTTCAAGATGTCTCTCATAATTACGAGATGAACCAGATGTTTCATGATGCATCATCAACCTTATTCCTTTATCATGTGCGTATCTATTCAACTGTTCAATATCAAAATCAGGATAAGGAGTCACAAAATCAAAAACATAATCTTTTTGATTTCCAAACCAATCTTCCCAACCAACATTCCATCCTTCTACCAACAACTGATCGAATCCATGTTTCGCAGCGAAATCAATATACTTCTTCACATTTCTTGTATTAGCAGGATGATTACCATTAGATTTTACTTTCCGATAATCCGTTTCTCCAAGCTTCACGGACGGAATATCATTAGTATAGCTCCATGGCTTCCCTCCAGCAATCATCTCCCACCATACACCCATATATTTTACAGGTTTAATCCAAGAAGTATCCTCAATTTTACATGGCTCATTCAAATTCAAAATCAAATGAGATGACAAAATATCACATGCATCATCAGAGACCATAACTGTACGCCATGGAGAATGACATGGAGTTTGTAAACGTCCTTTGAATCCGTCTGCATCAGGAGTAAGCCATGACTCAAATACCATGTTTTTGTCATCCAAATTCAAATGCATACAAGAATAATTCACCAAAGCTGCTTCATGCAAATTAATATACAACCCCTCATCTGTTTTCATCTGCAATGATGTTTGCACTCCTGTTGGGGAAAATACAGTTTGAGAAGCATTAGAAGTTACCGCATTAGACAATAATGAACGTATTTCTGACAATTTAGATTCTGTATAATCATATTCTTGTGTATCATAATCCCCAGGAATCCACCAAGCCGTATGATCACCAGTCATAGCAAACTGACTATGCTCCTCTTTTATTACAAAATAAACTAAATTTTTTTGCTGGGGAAATTCATAACGGAATCCAACCCCATCGTCATATACCCGAAAACGAATATTCATATAACGATCTGTTGATGGCTGCTTCAACTCTGCAAGAAGTTCATTATAATGATTACGTATTTCTTTGACCTCACCCCATACAGGCTGCCAAGTTTCATCAAAAGTAGATGTAGTAGCATTAAGTTGTTCAAAGCCATCCATCAAATTCTTTCCATCACGTAATTCCAGACCTAATCTACTTTCTTTAATTACAGGTTTACCTTTGTAATCTACTTTATAAGTAGGTATCCCATTCTTTAACTGGAAATCAATTGAAACGATTCCATTAGGTGATGTTACCACATCAGCATCAACATTTAATGCTGAAAATAATAATGCAGATACAATTAATTTTAGCTTCATACTGTTTTTTATTCTTATTTATATTCAACAACCAACATGTTCCAATATTTTAATGAAGGCAAAGTAAACTCTAAACGGTTCCCATTTACCTTAAATGCAATTGGGATTACGGCTCCTCCGGCATAATCAGGTGATGCCATCCAAAGACCTTTCACAGAACGTGAAGGACAAATACTAAAGGAAGGGCTTTCAATTGTATTTGGTTCCGGCATAGTTCCATAATCATCACGCCATTCATCACTATCAGCTTGTGATAAGTTCAACAAATGAATAACATCCTGATTTTCCAGACTACGCCCTATCGTACATAACTTTCCTTTAACCGGTGGCCAGGATTGCACCTCAAATTTACCGTCAACAGATGCAATATCGACATTAGTTGTCAATGAACCACCATCACGCAGCACATTCTGATAAGCAGTCATAAAATCATAATAATGAATTATATCCTTTTTTAAAGCCTCCGTCATTTTCAAGTTGTCATTAGGGAAATACTCCTTACACAACATGTGAGGACCAAGTTCCAAATGCGAACCTCCCAACGCAAACATCACCGCATCAGTCAACAAGATTCCAGGAGTATTAAATTCACCTACATTTTCAGCCAACCAATAGTTCATATAGGCTGCAAATACGGTATTCAACTGATTGCCAGAATATTCATTATTTTCATCTATAATTGTTTTCAGATGATTAAATTTTGCCTCAGTACGGTCATTATCTTTACCCCATACTTCATTATATAAAAAATCAACCTTTCCTGTTTTGGCTATCTGTTCTGCTCCATAGCGACTGACAGCATTCATAATCAACCTCTTATCTGGATGTGCTTGCTTCATTGCCTTTATAAATGACGCATAACCTTGTGGCAAATCAACTTCCTTACCATAGACATTAAATACGGTTCCTCTGTTTCCCAACTGGTCTATCTGATAACCATCAAAAGCAAAATGATTATATACGTCTGTATTACGTTGTATCAAATAGTCCTGCCATGCCTTATTCCCCGGATCTGTCAAATAAATATTACTTTTCCAACTATCAGGCAATTCATGGCAATCACGGGTTTTTGCCTTATAATCTTTGAAAAGCCCCCAGCTATCTTTCACACCATCCAAATTCGCATCATCTAAAGCACCAAAACAAAGATTATAAAAAATGGACTTCATCCCCAAAGCATGCTGCACCTCAATATACTTTTCCACAATTTCTGTATATACATCACGATTGGCAACATCCTTATACACAGGCATAATCTGTCCATCACGAGTACTTCCTAAAGGCCAATGATGCTTATTATGCCAGTCTTGAAATTGTACACCATTAATGTGGCAACGGCTCAAATAAGACATCTCATCCTTTATATCTTCATCCGATTTCTGACCAAACTCTGCCACAAATCCATACCGAGGAAATCGTTTCCAATCGCTAGAAGCATCAACCGCAATCGTGCCGTAAATAACTTCCTTATCATCCGACGATGCATAAATATCAACCATATAGCCTGTAAAATCTACAGTTGGAAGAGTCCAAGTCCATGACGAGCTAGCCAAAGGTTGTTCTTCAATTACTTCATCCAAATGACGATAACGAATTCTTGCGTTCGACGGAATATCACCTAAAATTGCAAAACTTACTGTTTCTCCTGGTGCATAACAAGCTTTATCCGTAAATAAAGAAATACCAGTTCCTTCCTCTATTTTAATAGAAACTTCCCCTCCTTCATATTCCACATTTGCCATTCCTACTCCGTCGCCGTTATTACATGCAGTAAAAAGGGAAAAAATTCCTGCCAAGTAAATTATTTTTTTCATGATAAACAATTCTAAATTAATCAATTCTTCTGAACTAAGAGTTTTTCTGTAGCTTGATTCAGGGTAATCGTATAGTTTCCCGGATCGGTCACAACCCATTTATTATCTAAGCTTCCATAACCATAATCTGGATTTGTTTTATCAATCCAATACATATCATATTCACCTGCTTCAAACGTAAGACCATTTTCTACAGCCATAAACCAAGCTCCCATCCAATCAGACTGGTTATCACAGGTAAACTTAATTTCACCTGTTGTCAGATTTCCAGTCCACTGATAAGTATATTCGTCAATCTTTGTCATTGGAGCAGAAGAAGGCAAAGTCCAACCTGCAGGAGTAGCAGCACCTATCAAAGAAATTTCCGTATAAGGTTCAAAAGGAGCCATCACCATTTTTTCCTGGCCTGTTGTTATGTCTAGACGAATCTTATAGGTCTTTCCGCATTCTTCTTCTTTCAAAACCCATTTCTGATCTGTACCACCCAATTTTACATTAGTATCCGTATACGGAGCTTTATCTTGAGTTGCCACATACATATTATCCCAACTTCCATCCATGGTTCCAAACTTAAACTCACCATCAGGAGTCCATGTAAATACATCACCATATAAAAATACGAACGGATTCACAGGATCTTGCTTCATCGGTTTAAAAGTCCAATTAGTAAAGCTACCGACAAAATACAAAGTATTAAAAGCTGGAGCCACTGGAGTACTCTTGACTATATTCAGAGTATTGTTCAACAAATCAATCGTAAGCTTATAGGTTCCGGTTTCTGTTACCTGAAATTTCAAGTCCTCTACCGTATCATCAACTTTTTGAATAATATTTGTGGTCATACCATCACTTAATATTTGTTCTCCATCAGGAGCACAAACATAAGCAATAGAAGAAAGGTCCATTTGAGTAAAGAACTTAAAATCCTTACCCTCGGTCAATGTTGCAGTAATATTAAAAATACCAGGTTGCTGGTTATCAACCAGACTGCACACTCCCATTTGTTCTACATACCATCCACCTTCCGTCGCATCACCACAAATATATAATGTCTCAGAAACCGGTTCATAAGTAGTCACTTTAAAAGAAACAGAAGAATTCTGCTCATAGTCTTCATAACCAACGACCTCTGCAATCACAGTTGCTTCAACTTCCACTGTTTCACCGTATGTCAAACTAATTCCAGCAGCATGCAAATAATCATTTAATTCTCTAACTGTAAAAGCATAAGAAAGTTCCTGATCATTAAATCGCTTATTTAACAATGGTTCTGTAGGTTCAGTACTTCCTTTCTCCCGCAGCTCCAACTTATAATTCAACCGTGCTCCTGTCCCATAATTTGTACCACTAGTCCACTTTAATGTTAGAGCTGTCAAAGCTGCATCATTTTCATTAAGATTAATCACCTCCTTATCAGCAGTCAATGTCAGCACATCATAGCCTTTATTTATTTCAGTCAAATCCTCTGAACAAGAATTTAACGTAAAAACACAACAAAGCAATATAGATAAATAAAAAAATATATTTTGAGTTCTCATAATCTATAAGTTTAAGTTATTAATAACCAGGGTTCTGTACCATCAATGCATTCGCATCCATTTCTACTTGTGGAATAGGAAGTAACATACGGTCCTTAGTTGCATTTACCTTGCCAGTAGAATTAAAGAACTTTAAAGCATAATCACCCCCATCAATACGGATTAAATCAAACCAGCGATGACCTTCGAATGCAAGTTCCATCCGGCGCTCATGAATGATTTTCTCCTTCATTTCCTCCTTATTAGTTGACAGAAAGTCTCCTAATCCGGCGCGACGTCGTACTATATTCAATGGAGTTTGTGCCTGAACCGTTTCACCCAATTCATTCAAAGCCTCCGCCTTCATCAATAATACATCCGCATAACGGTAAGCTATAAAGTTCTGAGGACTTGTCTCTGCATCCTGATATAAATTTAAAGAAATAGGAACAATAAATTTACGCACATTACGTCCAGTCATAAAAGCATAACTTGCCTTATAGGACTTTCCATCAAAATCCGGACATCCTTCATAAAATACGGTAATATCTTTACGTTTATCACCTTCTTCATACGATTCAAAGAATTCATCAGTAGGTTGATTCCACCCATAAGAACCATAAGTAAATCCAGAGCTACGAGGCCCCATAAATGTTGAACACCAGGATGACTGTCCATCATTTGCCCAAAAACCGCCCGTTCCTGCATTCTCTCCAGAATATTGTATTTCAAAAATAGATTCTGCACTATTCTTATTTTTAATTAAATTCTCATTCCATAAAGAAGCATAATCACAAGCTGCCAAATCATATCCCATCGTAGCGATCTCATCACATAAATCAACAACTGCCTGATAAAATCCTTCTTCGGGTGCTAAAGATGCATAGGTATTACCGTATGAAGCAAGAGTCAAATAAACTTTTGCTAACTGAGTGCAAGCAGCATCCTTAGTAGCACGTCCTAAGTCAGCTGGAGCTAACTCATTTTTTTGAGGTAAGCGTTCTATAGCCTCCTTACAATCTTTTATAATCAGGTCATAGACTTCTGTTACTGTATTACGGGCAATGTCTTTAGGGTCACTAACTTTAGCCGGTTCTGTACGAATAGGAACTCCTCCAAAACAACGAACCAAGATAAAATAATAATGCGCACGTAAAAAATAAGCCTCACCCAAAGAACGGGTCAATATTTCCGGAGAAATATTATCCGCATTAGCTGATAAAGACTGAATGGCTGTATTGCAATTACCGATGCCAGTATATCCTCCTCTCCATAACCCAACTGCAAGATTATTACTTGGAGTTGCATAGAAATTAGCAACTTCTTTTGTTTCAACTCCATCAGTACCTGTAGAAGGGTCTCCCCCCGCTTCGCTATCACCGGCACAAATATCCATACTCCAGATACGCTGATTATAAAGATTCATAGACTGTAAAGACTGATAACATCCGTTAGTCATAGCTACAGCCAAATCATCGCTCACAGGAATAGTAGTACTAGGAGAATCCTTAGGATACTTTTCCAAAAAATCGCTGCAAGAAGAACAAGTCAGCAAGGCAGATGCCAATATTATATAAGTAATATGTTTCATAATAATTGTTTTTTCAGATTAGAAATTAAAGTTGACTCCTAAACTAAGAGTTCGTGAAATAGGATAACGATTATTATCTATCCCATTAATATCTACTTCTGGGTCAAAACCAGAATATCCAGTAATAGTGGCCACATTATCGCAAGAAACAAACAGACGTGCATTCTCCAAGGTTAACTTCTTTATCCATTTTTGGGGGAAATTATATCCTAACGTAATATTCTTTATACGCAAATAAGAGCCGTCCTCAACCCAACGGTCAGAAACACGATTATTCTTAGCTGGGTCATTCAGTACCGCACGAGGCATAACATAACTTGTTCCTTCCCCTGTCCAACGGTTCAAAACTGCCGTAGTTTGGTTCGCAGCCCCAGCCATTCCCTCATTCGTTATATTATTTGCATTAAAAATATCATTTCCACTCACTCCCTGCAAATAAATAGACAAATCAAATCCTTTATAACTCAGGTTATTATTCATTGAAAATATCCACTTAGGAGATGGATTACCAATGACAGTACGGTCATCTTCATTAATTTTTCCATCATTATTCAAATCTTTAAAACAAATATCACCCGGACTAGTTTCCGTACTTTGGAATGCATGTGAATTAACTTCCTCCCAATTTTGGAAAATACCATCAGTCACATACCCATAAAAAGTATTTATCGGAAATCCATTAGCCAAACGAATTACATTTTCACCGGCAATCTCATTACGGAACATCGGTATGTTGCTATTTAAATCTACAATCTCATTGGTATTATAAGTCAAATTCAAACTAGTATCCCAATTAAAATCCCCTCCGACAAAGTTATAAGTATGTAAAGCCAACTCAATACCTTTATTACGGACCTTTCCGGCATTAGTCTGACAACTTGAAACGGTCTCATCAAAGCCTGCAGTAATAGGGACTGAAGCTGAAACTAACATATCCTTCGTATTCTTTACATAGGCATCTAAGGATAGATTTACACGCGAGTTAAATAAACTTAAGTCAACTCCGATATTGGCCTGATGAATAGCCTCCCAACGGATATCAGGATTATACAAACTTGTTGTGGTCAACGCATCAACAACCTTTCCACCAAAAGCATATTTACGGATATCAAACAGTGCTGCAAAATCATAATTACCAATTGAAGCCTGGTTACCAGTTACTCCATATCCTGCACGTAATTTTAAATCGGACACGACCTCACTTTGTGGAAACCAAGATTCTTTGGATATACGCCATGCCAATGATACAGAAGGAAATGTACCCCAACGATTATTTTCTCCAAAACGTGAAGAACCATCACGTCGTACAGTTGCCGTAACCAAATATTTATCATCAAATGAATAGTTGACACGAGCCATATACGAAAGTAAAGCCCATTCACTCATGGAGCCCGTCAAGCTTGTTATTTCCTTCGCATTGGTCAACTGGCTAAATTCATTAAATAAAAAGCCAGATACATTACCATTCATGTAATTATATTTATTCCACTGTGCAGAACTACCTACCATAGCATCTAAATGATGCTTTCCAAAATCTTTATTAAAAGTAAAATAGTTATCCCATAAGTAAGTAAAAGATTTATCACTACTTTGATACTTACTTGTTTCACCGGCTTCTCCAGAAGCAGTCCAGTCATACTTTGGATAAAGGTCCTCATTAAACCAAAATTTAGCATCATAGCCAAATGTTGACTTAAATTGCAACCAGTCACAAAACTTTATCTCTGCTGAAATATTAGCCAAAAAATTATATCCATCCGTCCGCCTGCTATCATTGTATATAGGCCCAATAGGATTACGCATTGTTCCGTACCAGTTAGCCTGTGAACGATTGTCGTAGTCCGGATAACCAGGATAGCTCCAGTCACCCTCATCTGTTTTAACCGGCTGTGTAGGAAGTGCCTTCATTGCACCGGCCACATCATAGCTTCCTGAAGTTTTAGTATCAGTAGAAAATGTCAAGTTATTTGAGAACTTCAACCAATTCAAAACCTGAGAGTCCGTGTTGGCTTGAAACGTAAAACGACGATATTTAACGCTCTCTACCACACCTTTTTGCTCTAAAAATCCACCCGAGACATAATAATGAGACCTTTCACTCCCTCCAGAGTAACTAACTGTATAATTTTGTGATAGTCCTGTACGGAACATTTCACCAAGCCAATCAGTACTTGAAGTCAATGAAGAAGGATTTGCCCATAAGGGATTTGTTGTTTGCCCAGCTGCAGAAAGCATATCATTGCTATAAGCTGCATACTGGCTCGCATTCAACATCTCTGGTTGATTCATAACATTCTGTACAGCCCAATTAGCACTGAAAGAAAGCTTACCTTTCCCATTTTCTCCTTTTCTCGTAGTAACCATAACTACACCATTAGCACCGCGAGAACCATAAATAGCTGTAGCAGAAGCATCTTTTAGAACATCAACACGCTCAACATCTGCCATATTGATAGAATTAAGTCCTAAATCTGTAGGTACTCCATCAATTACTATCAACGGATTACTATCATTGATAGAACCAATACCACGTACTCGAATAGTAACATTATCTCCGGGTTTACCACTATCTATAATTTGCAATCCTGCAACTTTACCTTGCAGTGCCTGACCTACGTTAGATATTGGAGAGTTCTTCATATCCTTCGCTCCGACAGAACCTACTGCTCCTGTCAGGTCACTCTTTTTCATCGTACCATATCCCACAACAACTACCTCGTCCAATAGTTCCGTGTCATCTTTCAAAGTAATAACAAGCGGCTGGTTACCTGTCACTGTTACATTCTGACTTGCGTATCCTATATAAGAAATAACCAAAACCGATCCTTTAGGAATACTTAAAGAGAATTTTCCATCAATATCCGTTATAGAGCCATTCGACGTTCCTTCCTGGATAACATTTGCCCCAATAACAGGTTCTCCTGTAACATCTTTTACAGTACCTGTTACCGTAAGATTCTGACCAAATACACTCGCTGTAATAAATAGCCCTCCTAAAAGAGAAAGCGCTCGCTTCTTTTGTAGAAACCTTGAAGTGTTGTTTTGCATAAATTAGACTTTTAATTAATAAATTAGATGCAATATTACTACATCCTTTTCTAGCAATGCAAAAGTATTATGCTAATATAAAAACTTCAAGGCAACCAAATATAAAAGTAGTAATTTAAAGTATTCAAATAATCATAACATTCTAATTATTATAATATTAAAAAATTATCTCAATGTTAAAAAAGTAGTAATCCAATAAATGAAAAGCAAGACGCTACTGCTCTAAACTACCAATTTGCATGACATATTTTTCAAATTCATCCCGATTGCAAGCCGCCTTATTCCGTGCCTTAGTTCGATAATTATAAATGGTAGTAACCGAATAACGAAGGAACTGAGCTATTTTTACACTATCTGTAATACCTAACCGAATCAATGCAAAAATACGCAACTCCGTATTAAGCCGTTCATTCGGCTTTAAATGAACTTTCTCACCTTCAATAAATAGTTTATTAAAATCATCAACAAAAGTTGGAAACAGCAACAAAAAGGTATCATCAAAACTCGCATAAAAATCTTTTAATTCTTTATCAACCAGTCGAGAAGACTTCAACTGATGATATAGTTCCTCTACCTTTCCAACCGCAGCTAATTTGGCTAAACTTTTACGGTATTCATCCAATTTCTCGATATACGTTGAACATTGATCAAGATAACGTCCTATGTAAATTTCTTTTAAATAAGTATTCTCACTCAATGCGTGATTTAATTCCTTCAATTTTGCATTCGATAGGCACAAGTCATTATTTAAGTCCTGAAGTTTCCGATTCGCATCTATTACTTGACGTCGCGCTACCGCCAAACGCTTCATCTGGCAATACATATAATAGACTCCTCCCAATAAAATAAATAACAAGAGACAAATACAGATAAACATTATCTGTAACTTTTTTTGCCGTTTTGCTTTTTCTAAATGATAAGCCTCATTTATCACCGGAAATATTTTCAAGGTTTCTATAATCCGTAAACGGGCATTACACATAGCTGCATCTTCCATACAAAGTTTCAAATATGAATAAGCACGATCGAGGTCTCCTTCTTGATAAAGTAACACAGCCAGTTCTCTCAAGGAAGCGTATTCTCTAACCCCCGATTTCATATCAGCTATAGCAGAAAGCAACAAACAGCGTTTCTGGTTCTCTTTATCTCCAATTAAAGAATAAGAGTTTGATAATGTATAATAAAGTATAGCCTCATCATGAACTTCCATTTTATGTCTATTAGTATAGTCTTCAAGCATTGCAATAGCTTCCTTACATTGACCATGAACATTATAACGATCAGCCTTAACAATTTGACAAGTAACAGACTCCTGATTATTTACCATCAGAATAGAATCTCTATAAGAATCCGTTAATCTATTATATTGACCTTTTTGGGCAACAGAAACCGTATAATCAGCCATATTCCCATAGACCGTACGATAAACATGATAATAATAAGGTCGCAAATAATCAGGCAACCGTTCCCGATTAACTTTTTTCATCAAATCCAGAGATTCTTTAAACATACCAGCAACTCCAGAAATCTCCGCCATATTCATTAAAGCATTTATCTGATAATCCTCATTCTGGATACGTTGGGCAACTTCATAAATAGCACGAGCAACATGCAATGAAGAGTCAGCGTTAAAAGAAGAATATCCAGAATATAACTCTCCTAAGATATGATAACGTTGTTCATTCGTTTCTGAATTATCTAACATTTTGTTCAAACGCTCCAAGTATTCCAAACGCTTCTTTATGTACAAAGGACGTTCTTTAATTGCTTTATCAAGCTCTGATAACAACATAGGCATCTCATCTGCCATAGAAACAATAGCAAAAAAAAGTAGAAATAACGAAATCAAGAATTTCTTCATTTTAGATATAATAGCTATAAATTAAACCAAATTCAAATCTATCGTATGAACACAAAATTAATCAATTAAATGAAACAATAAATATTTCTTTCCCAAATTATAACTGATTTGAATATACCATAAAAATTTATTTCAATGCTCCAGCCACCTTCAGCTCATAATAAGATAAATTACTGAAATATAGATTATCGATCACATATACTGGTAAGTCAGATTCTGCTGTTGCCCCTGTTGGGAATTCTCTCATTCTCTTCTTTCTGGACTATCAAGGAGGTCTTCGAACAGCACGAACGCATGCTGAAAGGCTGGTTCCCGATGAATCCGAAGCGGAAGAAGGAATATGAATAGTAAATCATACCCCAACACTGCTGTTCGGAAAAATTTTACCACAGCGTAAACTACCTAAGACCATCACCCTCCGGAACATTAGCCGTGAGATTAGTTTGATTAAATATATCTTTGATGCCGCCTCTTTTGAAGAGGACTTGACTAATAGAGTTTAAAATGGAATGAAGACTTGGATTCAACATATAATGTTTCTTAGCAATGATAAGTAGAAGACAGTCACAGATGGAATCCATATCTGTGCGAACACGGCATTCCTGATATTTTCAAAGAATGTCTTTATGTGCAGATGCTGCTTTATCCACTTGAAGAACAGTTCAATTTGCCATCTCTCCCTGTACAACTTAACAACAGTTGAATGCCTCAATCTTGAAGTTATTGGTGAGAAAACGGTAAACTGTATTTGTGCTGAAGTCTTCATACACAACAAGTCTAATAGGATCGGGATGCTTCTTGGAGGTGAGTGGCCTAGTCAATTTGATTGTTTCATCAGAGAAAAGTCCAGTAAATTGGTCTACCTCTCTACTATCAAGAACCTCGTAAAGCATATTTTCTTTTGCTCTTATTACAAAAAAAGCATTATTAAGATGAAAATGCGGGAACAAAAAGTTTAACATATCCTTTGTCCATAAGATAGTAAGAGTTGGCTTCTACAGGTATCTTATCCTGAATTTTGGAATTGTGAACTGCCCTTTCTGTCAGATGAACAAATGTTGGGATGACCCCTAAGTTCCATCAAGGTATGCATCTTGATTGCTCCTCTCTCATGATAAAACTTAGCCCATGGACAAAGCTTCAGACACAACTCTATAGTGCTACAGTCAAAGGCGTAGACCATTTCATCCAAGTCAAGTCTAAGTTTCTGTCCCTTATATGTATCCTTTGCTTGCCGTATCAGTACTTGTGCAAAGTCCTGATAGATACGCCAATCCTTCTTTCCATTGGCTTTAACCAAGGTGGATTTGGGGATTACCTTGATACCAGAACGCTAAAGGTCAGCATAATCAAGGTTAAATGTAGTCTCTATGTCTTTCAACCCGGATCTGTCCGTGAACTGCGCAAAGCTCATTACCATGAACTGGTCACAGTAAATGAACTTAATGGCGTGCCTGTCACCCTTATAGCAGTTGACGCACTTCTTACTATTATTTCTAATCGAAAATTTTATCATCTTCATAACCTATTAATTATTAATTAGTAATAGTTATCCTGGTTAATTTTCTCCAGACAGCAATGATACTCCAAATAAAAATAGAAGAGGCTCAAAATAAGTTTGCGATAGTTTCTATTGTTTCATTTCAGATTGAAGTCATTTGTATTTTTTCAAAAAGAGGAGTTTACAAGCTTATTTTTGAAGATTTTATCCATTCAAACTGTTTTTTCGTTACCATAGGCCTTCTAAGAGGCTACTTTTACAAGATTATGTGCAATGGTCAGCAAGCCGAACTCAATTTCAACCTTCTTAAGCCCACGAAGATGAAACCTCTTGAAGTGCTTGTTGTTCTTGAGGCTCCAAATACGGCTTCTACATCCTGCGGTCGCAGGCTGCGATATCTCAGACCTTCATCAGAGAGCCGCTTTTCACGTTCTCTTGCCTTGATTTTCCTCAGACGGTGATTTACCTGTACAATTCTTTTCCGAGCGGCTTCTGTGACACCGGCATTTCAGCGGGCAGCCCTTGCAGTTACGTGCCCTGTATCTGGAGATGGTCTGTACAAAACCGTTGTCTGTCGTCCGCTTTATATCGGAAAGTCTTTCCATTCTCTGTCCCATAGGGCAATACATGCCGTCGGTTTCTTCATTATAATAAACGTGAATTCGATATAAGAAAAAATATATTTTACTAATAATTAGAAACATAGCGATAAAATCATTAAATTTATAGTATCCAATTATAATATTTAAACGATTACCACTATGTCTCCAGAGTCTAAAGTTACAGAGATTTATTGTACGACCGATGATTTTTGCAAAGAATTTACATTACAACAGGAAAAATATATGATTGAGGATAAGAAAACCAGGCATCGTAACAACCCCAACCGTATGAGTGATGCAGAGATCATGGTTATTCTAATCCTGTTTCACTCCGGTGGCTTCCGTTGTTTCAAGCATTACTACAAGGAGTATGTCTGTAAACATTTGAGACATCTTTTTCCACGACAGGTTTCCTATAACCGTTTTGTGGAACTGGAGAAAGTATTGCTTCCCATGACCATCTTCATCAAAAAGTACTGCTGGGGAGCTGCACCGGCATCAGTTTTGCTGACTCCACTCCTTCACATGTCTGTCGTAACCAAAGAATCCTTATTCATAAGACATTTAAGAGACTTGCCGAACTTAGAAACTGTTCAATGGGGTGGTTCTTTGGATTCAAGCTGCATCTGATAATCAATGACAAGGGTGAGATTCTCAATTTTATGTTCACGCCTGGAAACGTGGATGACCGGGAACCCTTGAAACAAGGTAAGTTTCTGGAGAATATCAAAACTATGTGCAGACAAGGGATATATCGGTCAGGCTCTGTTTGAGAACCTCTTCATTAATGATATACAACTTGTCACTAAAGTCAAAAACAAGTATGAAGTGATGAGTATTGCCGACAAGATTCTGCTCAGAAAAAGAGCATTAATTGAAACTGTCAATGATGAATGGAAGAACATTGCAAAGATAGAACATCCAGACACCGTCCATTCAATAACTTTATAGCCAACTCTTTGTCGGCTATCGCAGCATACTGCTTTTTTGAAAAGAAGCCCGCCATTGACGTAAATTTTGTCAATGACGGACAAACTGTCTATTTTCTAATTTTATTTCGAATTCACGTTAATAAAAGTTGGCAGACAGAAACGGGGGCATTCCTGAAGTTCCTTTTCTGTTCCTTATGGAAATAATTGTACTTTATAAAGGTTTCAATGCCATGTCTGAAGGCATACAGGTAGCTTCCACTCCATTCAGGGTATCATCTATCTGCCCGAGTGCCTTTTCTACTTTCTCCGGGGTAATATCCTGATACGTAACCGGAGTGGAATCACGCTGCTTCTGCTTGGTGACGGACTCGGCGTACCGGCATATCTCCTCAAGTTGTTCAGCGATTATGGATATGCGGGTAATATGGACTTGCCCCAGACGAGCGTATAACGGTTGGCGTTCGCCTCCATCTTCGTTCCGTCGGTACAGACCACATCCAGACTTACAAAACCTTACGCCACGAAGAACTTTACAATGGTGGCAAATATTGTCTTCAGCACATCCTTCAGCCGGCTGCCACGGAAACAGTTGATGGTATTATGATCAGGAGTCAAATTGCCGGTAAGCCACATGAAGCGGATGTCATTGCGACAGGACTCTTCTATGCGACGGTTGGAATAGATATTACGCAGATAAGCATAGACAATAATCTGAAGCATCATGCGCGGGTGGTACGCAGAACAGTCTGTAGGAGAATACCTGCGGTAAAGTTCTTCAAGGTTTATCTGTTCAATGATACGGTGAACAACCCGAATCGGATCGTTCAGGGAAATAAAATCGCCTAAACATGGAGGCAAAAGCAGATTATCGTTGGATGTGTAACTTTTAAACATTATCTTTGGGATTCTTACTTGTTTCCTAAGATACAAAAAATTAGGGAAACGGGCAAGTTCTGGCTGAGCGAAGTTAAGATTTGTCCGTTTTTTTGCAGACACAAAAAAGACCATCTCTAAGTTTATTTAATACAGTTTCTTCGGGGAAACTATCTAAAAACACAAAAAGCCAACTAAATTACAATACTTTGTGTATGAATTAGTTGACTGATTTTATATTATTTACTGAATGTCCCTAAGTAGAAAAATAAAACCAGTGACAATTGTTTGTTGCTTACAGCAACGACAATTGTCACTGGTTTTATTTTTCTACTTATCTGAGAATCAATTTTTCGAAAGAACCGGATTGGCTCCCGAAGTTATCTGGAGAGCTTCCGGATGTTCCTTAATATACGACTCAATATGACGTATACGTTTTTCTTCCAAAATTTCATCTACAGCTATCAGAATACCGGTTTCTTCTACATCTCCAAAACCATCGTTAATAGCTGTACCAAACATACGCATCGTAGGTGACAGACTCATATACGCATTAACCAAAGGAGGTATATTATAACCTAACTTACGGACTTCTGTATTCAAGACTTTATAATCCTCCTTAAATTTATCATAACAGAACAGCTTTTCCAGAATAGCCGGGTCGGTTTCTATCTCCAACGGTACCATTGGGGTTATCAAGCCATCCTTATCCGAAAAATGCTTCTTCAGGAAGAAGAGAATCATATCGCGGCCGAAACGATTATAACTAGGATACATAGTCATTTTACCGAAGAAATATTTTACATTCGATTTTATGACGGTCAACGCACCCAAACCATCCCAAAGATTATCAAGCGCAAACAAGCCCTTTGAACCGGCACGAGTAGACTGATACTCCAAAGTTACAAACGAACGTCCTAGCTCCACGGTAGTAGGAAGATATTCCCTCAAGAACTTTTCCGAGAAATTGAACATATGTGCTGTTGCCAGGACAGGCTTGCCATGTTTGTCAAATTCCACCTCATCGCCCAATATATAACGATAACCTCCAAGAATTTCTTCCGCATCCGGATTCCATACTACCAACTGCTGATATGGATTTTCCATCAAGTCATATTCATCCAAATCCAGCGGCTGTCCAGTTCCTCCTCCGGCAGCACGAAAAGCTATTTCACGCAAACGGCCAATCTCCTTCAGTACATTGGGAGCATTTTTCCAGTTCACGATATAAATTTCGTTATGGCTTTTATTTGTCGATCTCAAACGTCTTTCGGCGGTAAGTTCCGACTTTAATAACTCTCTGTCAATCGGTGCAATAATATCTTCCATATATGTAGTTAAAATCTTCCTAAATTACAGCTTATATACCAACTCTCTGACATACTCTGCCCATTCGGCCGGAGATTTAGATTTATCAAACGTATGCCATGGTATAGGCTTTCCTATTGTTACACGGAATGTTTTATGACGGTTCTTAAACATTTCATCTGCCAGATAAAGCATGGCTATATTGAATTTTATTCCAAAAAACTTACAAGCATTGGCCAGATTATAAAAGAAATTGGAATTTCGGCCTTCAAAATGTATAGGAACCACGTAACGACGTGTTTCAATGCTTTTAGTTATAAATGTTTTTTTCCATGCCAGATCTTTTATCACTCCATGCTGACGCCGGGAACATATTCCCGCAGGAAACATGATTATATGGCTGTCCGAACGAAATCCTTCCTCTACCATTTTCGGAAAGTCGCGCGACTGCGAACCGGTTTTATTTATCGGAATACAGAGAGGAGCCAGTCCATGCAGATTCATAAGCAAATCATTCACCAGATATTTGATACGTCCGTTATAATGCGTTCCCAGCAAATATCCTAATGCAACTCCATCCTGTCCTCCCAGCGGATGATTTGATACAAAGGTACACAATCCATCTTCAGGCAAATTTTCCAGACCATGTACATCCAGTTTCGCATCCAGAAAATCCATACATGCAGCCAGAAAATCAACTCCGCTCTTGTCTGTCACACTTTTCAGAAATGTATTTATCTCTTCCTGATGTACGATATGCTTCAGATAAGATACGAAAAAACGAGGAATCCGTTTGGCTTTTCTTCCTGCCTTATCCCTTAATATTTTATCAATATCTATTAAAAAAATCGAATCACTAGCCATTCTTCATTTACACATTTCTCTGCAAAAGTAATCTATCTTTTGAAAAGTCGCTCATCTATACTGGAAAAATGTAACATTGAAAGAAGAAAAAAAGAGTATAATGAATTAAAATGTAACAGAATTGCACAAAGCCACATTCTCATGTGCATATTTTTAAGACTATCTTATAAAGATAGATCTGACAGAAGCAGTAAATAGCATAAGAACAACACCTTAGCGTCTTCGTGAAAAATTGTACATATTTCAAATTTATTTGTACGATTTTTCATGAAAAATTCAGCAAGTTTTTCCTAAAAGATGCTGATGTTTTTCTAAAACATGATGACATTCTCACAGCACCTCTCAGACCTGTTGATAACTTCCTCAAATATTTTCACAAAACTATACCTACTAATTGTTGAGAAATATGTAATTTTACCCCTCAATATATATAAGGTGTAAAACCTATTAAAGTGACAGCATGATAATGAACGAATCAGAACAAACATATCATATACCGGTACTGCTGAATGAAAGTATCGACGGCATGAATTTACACCCTGCCGGAATATATGCAGACATGACTTTCGGAGGCGGAGGACACTCGAAAGAGATTCTGCGCAGAATGGATAAAAACAGCCACCTGTATAGTTTCGACCAGGATGAAGATGCCGAAAAAAATATTGTCGATGACTCCCGATTTACGTTTGTGCGAAGCAATTTCCGATACTTACACAACTTCTTGCGCTATTATGGTGTAGAGGAAGTAGATGCCATTCTTGCCGATCTGGGAGTATCATCACACCATTTTGATGATTCTGAACGCGGCTTTTCGTTCCGCTTCGACGGCAAACTGGACATGCGAATGAACAAACGCGCCGGAATGACTGCGGCAGACATCGTAAACAACTATGAGGAGGAACGACTGGCGAATGTGTTCTACCTGTACGGAGAGCTGAAAAACAGCCGTAAGCTGGCTTCGGTACTAGTAAAGGCACGTACACAAAAGCAAATCGTAACTATAGGCGACTTTCTGGAAATTATAAAACCGTTGTTTGGCAAGGAGCGGGAAAAGAAAGAACTGGCAAAAGTATTTCAAGCCCTGCGCATAGAGGTGAACCAAGAAATGGAGGCTTTGAAAGAAATGCTTTATGCCGCAACCGAAGCTTTAAAACCGGGAGGCCGACTTGTTATCATTACCTATCATTCGCTGGAAGACCGCATCGTAAAGAACCTAATCAAGACAGGCAATGTAGAGGGTAAGGTGGAACAAGATTTTTTCGGTAATGTGCAGACACCTTTCCGGGCAGTAAACAATAAAGTTATTGTCCCTAGCGATGAAGAAATAGCACGTAACCCTCGCTCACGAAGTGCAAAATTACGAATAGCAGAAAAGAAAGAGTAAAAATCATGGAACAGCAAAATACAACATCACAACAAGAAAGCGATTCACACATCACACTGAAGAGTATTCTGGGAGGAGATATTCTGGCCCACAGTTTTCTGAAGCGACAGGCGAATTTGCTCATTCTGATTGTTCTCCTTACCATCCTGTATATCGACAACCGCTATTCAAGCCAGCAGGAGCTGATTGAAATCGACCGGCTGAAAAAGGAACTGACAGACATCAAGTATGATGCGCTGACTATTTCTTCTGAACTTACAGAACGAAGCCGTCAGTCACGCATCGAAGAATATATTGCAACCGAGGGAACTCCGCTGCAAACAGCGGCAACACCTCCATATCTGATTAAAAAAGAGGATTGATACAATGATACCCGGACTGAAAAACATCATGCTGCGCTACACGTTTATTGTAGTGATTATGCTTGTGTTGGCTATATTGATTATAGTCAAGGCGGGATTCATCATGTTTGCCGAACGGCAATACTGGAAGGATGTAGCCGACCGTTTTGTAAAAGAAAACGTAATAATTCCTCCAACACGAGGAAATATTATTTCTTCTGATGGCAAACTGATGGCAAGCAGTCTGCCTGAATACCGCATCTACATGGACTTTCGCGCTGGCGGAACGGAAAAAGACACTATGCTGATGAACCATCTGGCAGAAATCAGCCAAGGACTACACGAAATTTTTCCGGACAAGAGCGCACAGGAATTTCGCAAACATTTGCTGAAAGGACGCCGTTCGAAAAGCCGCCACTTCCTGATTTATCCGAAACGAATTTCCTATATCGAATATAAAGAAGTGAAAAGACTGCCTGTATTCGAGTTAAGCCCGAACAAAGGTGGACTGCATGTAGAAAAGTTCAACCAACGTAAAAAGCCGTTCGGTTCACTCGCCATGCGTACATTGGGGGATATGTATCCCGACATAGCACAAGGAGCTAAGAACGGACTGGAACTGACATACGACTCTATTCTGAAAGGACAAAACGGTATTACTCATCGACAGAAAGTCATGAACAAATACCTGAACATTATCGATAAACCCGCCGTTGACGGATGTGATATTATCACAACCATCGATGTCGATATGCAAGATATCGCAGAGAAAGCATTGGTAGACCAATTGAAAAACCTTGAAGCCATATCAGGTGTAGCAGTTCTGATGGAGGTAAAAACCGGTGAGGTAAAGGCCAACGTAAACATGACCAGAGGAAACGATGGGAATTATTATGAAATGCGAAATGCAGCAGTCAGCAACTTGATGGAACCAGGATCTACTTTCAAAACGGCATCTATCATGGTGGCGATGGAGGATAAATATATCACTCCAGATTATGAAGTAGATACTGGAAACGGACAAGTTAACATGTATGGCAGCTGGATGAAGGACTGGAACTGGTATAAAGGCGGATACGGTAAAATAGATGTAACGAAAATTTTGGAGGTTTCATCGAATGTAGGAGTATCTATCATCATAGACAAGTTCTATAAAAATAATCCTCAAAAGTTTGTCGACGGTCTGAAACGTATGAGCATCGATACACCGCTAAATCTGGGATTCGTGGGAGAAGCTAATCCCCGCATACTCGGACCGAAAGAGCGTTATTTTGCAAAAACAACTCTTCCGTGGATGAGTATCGGTTATGAAACAATGATTCCTCCCATCTACATTCTGAATTTCTATAATGCTATAGCCAATGATGGTGTAATGGTGAAACCTAAATTCGTAAAAGCGATAACCAAAGACGGAGATATACTGGAAGAAATTCCGACAGAGATTGTTAATCCTAAAATTTGTTCGGATACGACACTTACCATGATTCGCGCCATTTTGCGGAAAGTGGTTTCGGAAGGACTTGCCAAGCCGGCAGGAAGCAAGCAATTCAGCGTATCTGGAAAGACAGGAACAGCCCAAATCTCTCAAGGTAAGGCAGGTTATAAATCCGGAGGTGTAAGTTATCTGGTTAGTTTCTGTGGCTATTTCCCCTCAGAAGCTCCCAAATATAGCTGCATTGTTTCAATACAAATTCCTCACGGACCAGCTTCCGGAGGATTGCAGGCAGGAAGTGTGTTCAGCCGTATTGCCGAACGTATTTATGCCAAACACCTGTTCCGCGATTTGGCTCATGCCAAAGATTCAACGGCAGTCCTTATTCCGGGCGTAAAAAATGGAGATATAAATGAATCGGCATATGTACTGCGTGCACTGAACGTACCAGGAAACAGCAGTTCCATCCCCTATTCTGCCCAGCCACTTTGGGGAAAAGCTTCGTGCACAGACAGCTATGCAGATTTAAAGACTACCAAAATGAATAAAAAACTGGCTCCCAATGTACTGAATATGGGCGCAAAAGATGCTGTTTATCTGCTGGAAAGTTACGGACTGAAAGTACGTATCACAGGTATAGGCAAAGTAAGAGCTCAAAGTATAGCCGCCGGATCTACTATTCATAGAGGACAAACAATTACATTAACATTAAGGTAACAGAAATAACATAAAAACATGAAACTGGAAAATATCATTAAATCCGTCAACGTCTGCGAAATAAAAGGTAATGTTGACAAAGAAATAGCAGGTATCCAAATGGACTCACGTTTGGTTGAAGCCGGACATTTGTTTGTTGCCGTTAAAGGAACTCAGACAGACGGACACGCTTATATTGAAAAGGCTATTGAAAAAGGAGCCTCTGCAATTGTCTGCGAAACACTTCCTGACACACTGAATGAACATGTAACGTACATAAGAGTAGCTGATACCGAAGATGCAGTAGGCAAACTGGCTACCACTTTTTATGGAGATCCAACTTCCAAACTCGATCTGGTAGGAGTAACCGGAACAAACGGAAAAACTACAATCGCCACCTTATTATATAATATGTTCCGCAAATTCGGATATAAGGTAGGATTATTGTCTACCGTTTGCAATTATATCGACGGTGAAGCAATCCCGACCGACCATACTACTCCCGACCCTATCACATTAAACCGTCTGCTGGGACGTATGGCTGATGAAGGATGTAAATATGCATTCATGGAAGTAAGCTCACATTCTGTCGCACAGAAGCGTATCGGAGGACTGAAGTTTGCTGGAGGTATTTTTACCAACATCACACGCGATCATCTGGACTATCACAAGACATTCGAAAATTACCTGAAAGCTAAAAAGGCATTTTTCGACAATCTTCCCAAGACTGCATTTGCTCTGACCAATGCTGACGACAAGAATGGCAGTGTAATGGTACAGAATACAAAGGCGAAAATTGCGACTTACTCTTTGCGTACGCTTTGCGAATTCAAGGGAAAAGTTCTGGAAGATGGCTTCGAAGGTATGCTGATGGATATAAACAATCGTGAAGTCAACGTACAGTTCATCGGTCGTTTCAATGCATCGAACCTGCTTGCTGTATATGGAGCGGCATGTTTATTAGGCAAACAGCCTGAAGATGTCCTGCTGATACTGAGCACACTGCGTCCGGTAGCGGGACGTTTCGACGCTTTGCGCTCGAAAAAAGGCTATACAGCAATAATCGATTATGCACATACTCCTGACGCATTAGTAAATGTACTGAACGCCATACACGAAGTTCTGAAAGGAAGAGGACGAGTGATAACAGTGGTAGGTGCAGGAGGTAACCGGGATAAGGGTAAACGCCCCATCATGGCACAAGAGGCAGCTAAACAAAGCGATCGTGTAATCATCACATCTGACAATCCTCGCTTCGAAGAACCTCAGGATATCATCAACGATATGCTGGCCGGACTGACAAAAGAAGATATGAACAAAGTTCTTTCCATAGCCGACCGTAAAGAAGCTATACGCACAGCCTGCATGCTGGCACAAGCTGGTGACGTAATTCTCGTAGCAGGAAAAGGACACGAAAATTATCAGGAAATCAAAGGAGTAAAGCATCATTTTGATGACAAAGAAGTGTTAGCAGAGATTTTTGACAACGAATAATACAAGTACAACATGTTATATTACTTATTTAATTATCTGGAGCAGCTTGATTTTCCCGGAGCACGTATGTTCGGATACGTATCGTTCCGTTCGCTTATGGCTATCATCCTGTCTTTGCTGATATCAGCGATATTCGGAGAATATTTTATCAAGTTACTCAAGCGGAAACAAATTACGGAAACGCAGCGTGATGCTTCGATTGACCCGTTTAATGTAAATAAAATCGGAGTTCCTACGATGGGAGGAATTATCATTATCGTCGCCATTCTTATTCCTTGCCTTTTGCTGGGTAAGCTGCACAATATATACATGATATTGATGCTGATAACAACGATATGGCTAGGCAGTCTAGGATTTGCCGACGACTATATCAAGGTCTTCCGCAAAGACAAAGAAGGACTTCACGGAAAGTTTAAGATCATCGGGCAGGTAGGACTTGGTCTGATTGTCGGTCTGACGCTCTACCTCAGTCCTAATGTAGTAATCCGAGAAAACGTCGAAATCCAGAAAGACGGACATGTAGTTGATGTGGTACACAAAAGTCAAGACGAAAAATCGACAAAAACTACAATTCCTTTCTTCAAGAACAACAACCTGGATTATGCAGACTTTGTAGGTTTTATGGGAGAAAGTGCACAGTCGGCTGGATGGATTGTTTTTGTATTAGTTACTATTTTTGTAGTAACCGCTGTATCCAACGGAGCAAACCTGAACGACGGTATGGATGGTATGGCCGCAGGAAACTCAGCTATCATCGGAGTTACGCTGGGAATACTGGCTTACGTGTCCAGTCACATAGAGTATGCCAGCTACCTGAACATCATGTACATTCCAGGAAGCGAAGAGCTGGTTATCTTCATATGTGCTTTCATCGGAGCTCTGATAGGTTTTCTCTGGTACAATGCTTTCCCGGCACAAGTATTCATGGGCGATACAGGCAGCTTGACTATTGGAGGTATCATAGCAGTATTTGCTATTATCATTCATAAGGAACTGTTGATTCCTATATTATGCGGTATCTTCCTTGTAGAAAACTTATCGGTTATTCTTCAAGTAAGATATTTCAAGAGTGGCAAGAAGAAAGGACTTAAACGCCGAATCTTTAAGCGTACTCCTATACACGATCACTTCCGTACTACACTATCACAACTTGATCCGAACTGTACGTATCTGATAACATCTCCAAGTAGCGTCTTTCACGAATCGAAAATTACTGTTCGGTTCTGGATTGTCACTATTGTATTAGCAGCAATAACAATTATAACTTTAAAGATAAGATAAGAGATCATGGCAAAAAGAATTGTCATTTTAGGAGCTGGCGAAAGCGGTGCGGGAGCAGCCGTGCTGGCACAGAAACAAGGTTTCGATACATTTGTTTCTGACATGTCTTTAATAAAAGACAAATATAAGAATATGTTAAACGAACGAGGCATTCAGTGGGAGGAAGGCCGCCATACAGAAGAGCTGATCCTGAATGCAGACGAAGTCATCAAGAGTCCGGGAATACCTAACGACGCACCGATGATCTTGAAACTGAAGGAACAAGGTACTCCGATTATTTCAGAAATCGAATTTGCCGGACGATACACCAATGCTAAGATGATTTGTATCACAGGAAGCAACGGAAAGACTACTACTACTTCTCTTATTTATCACATTTTTAAGAAAGCAGGATTAAACGTTGGACTGGCAGGAAATATCGGACAAAGTCTGGCTTATCAAGTTGCAGAATGTAATTATGACTATTATGTTATCGAACTAAGCAGTTTCCAACTGGACAATATGTATAAGTTCCATGCTAATATTGCTGTCCTGATGAATATCACCCCCGACCATCTGGACCGTTACGATTATAAAATGCAGAACTATGTGGATGCCAAGTTCCGTATTATCCAGAACCAGACAGATAATGATGCATTCATTTTCTGGAACGACGACCCAGTCATCCAAAAAGAATTGCATAAATATGGAATACACGGACACTACTATCCGTTTGCCGAAAAGAAAGAAGAAGGACTGGCTGCTTTCGTAGAACAAAATAAAGTCTACTTTACCAAGCCAATTGAATTTAACATGGAACAAGAGGAACTTGCCCTGACAGGTACTCACAACTTGTTCAACTCAATGGCTGCCGGTATTTCAGCCAATATTGCTGGCATCCGAAAAGAATGTATCCGCGAAGCACTGAGTGATTTTAAAGGGGTTGAACACCGTCTAGAAAAAGTAACACGCGTACGTGGAGTAGATTATATCAACGACTCAAAAGCAACTAATGTCAACTCTTGCTGGTATGCACTCAACAGTATGAAAACTAAGACAGTGCTTATCTTAGGAGGCAAAGACAAAGGAAATGACTATAACGAAATAGCCGATCTGGTGAAAGAAAAATGCTCCGGATTAATATTCCTTGGACTCCACAACGAGAAACTACATGATTTCTTTGATGGATTTGGATTGCCTATCGCCGATGTACAAAGCATGAAAGATGCAGTAGATGCCGCATACCGTATGGCGAAAAAAGGAGAAACCGTACTTCTGAGTCCATGCTGCGCTAGCTTCGATTTATTCAAAAGTTATGAAGACCGTGGCGACCAGTTTAAAGAATGTGTGAGAAATTTATAATAAAATTATCCTGATAAAATGGATTTGCTAAAAAACTTATTCAAAGGCGACAAAGTAATATGGATTATATTCCTATTACTTTGCCTTGTTTCTATCATTGAAGTATTCAGCGCCTCTAGTACATTGACTTACAAAAGCGGTGATCACTGGAGACCTATTACCATGCACATGATATTAATGGCGGTAGGAGCTATTGTAGTACTTATCGTCCACAATATTCCTTGCCGCTGGTTTAAAACATTCATTATACTATTGCCGATATCATGGCTATTACTGATTGCCGTGTTTATAATAGGAGCTTTGACTAATGGAGCAAAACGCTGGATAGATTTGGGATTTATTCAATTCCAGCCTTCTGAAGTAGCAAAAATGGCAACAATCATAACTGTTGCATTCATCTTGTCGAAAATGCAAGAGGAAAAACAAGCAAATCCCAAAGCTTTTAAATACATACTGTGGGTTACGGGTATAACCTGCATACTTATCATTACCGAGAATCTTTCCACAGCCGTATTGTTATGTGGAAGCGTATTTCTCATGATGTATGTCGGACGAGTTCCTCTCCGGCAAATGGCTATGCTTGTGGGCATATGCGGTGGAGCTCTAATCTTTGCTTTATGCACAATTAAATATGTTCCTTCTGAGACATGGGATAAAATAGGTTTACATCGTATGGTAACCTGGCAAAGCCGTTTGGATAACCATTTTGACACGTCGACGGTTCCTCCTGAGAAATTCGATATCGACGGGGACGGACAGATTGCCCATGCCAATATAGCCATAGCAACAAGTAACATTCTAGGAAAAGGTCCAGGCAATAGTGTACAGCGCGATTTTCTTTCACAAGCTTTTTCAGATTTTATTTATGCCATCATCATAGAAGAATTGGGACTGATAGGCGGAGGCATCGTTGCCTTTCTGTACATATGGCTTTTAATGAGGATAGGAAAAATTGCGAGAAACTGCGACAAGTCGTACTACTCCTTTTTAATCATGGGCATCGGTTTACTTCTTGTAACACAGGCAATGTTTAACATGCTGGTGGCCGTCGGCATCATGCCGGTAACCGGACAACCTCTCCCTTTAATCAGTAAAGGAGGTACTTCCACGCTGGTCAACTGTGCATACATCGGCATCATATTAAGCATCAGCCGTCACGTAAATGAATTGAAGAAACAACAAGAACAGGAAGAAGCAGAAAAGCAAAAACAAATACAAGAAGCTGCAGTTACATTGCTGCAAAATGCAGCTAATCTTGCAAAAGAACAAACATTAAATGAATCGCAGAATAAAGAGCAAAATGGAGAAATCTAAAAAAGAATAGAGCTTTTTATCCCTGTAATTTTGCAGCTAAATAAAATAGAAACAGAATAATTATTTTTACAAGTTTATTCCTAACTTTGCAGGAAAATACAAAATTATGAAAGATAATTTGAGGATTATAATCAGCGGAGGAGGTACTGGAGGTCACATCTTTCCAGCAGTATCCATAGCCAATGCAATCAAGGAACAGCATCCCGATACGGAAATTCTGTTTGTTGGTGCAGAAGGGCGTATGGAAATGCAACGTGTGCCAGCCGCAGGATATAAAATAATAGGCTTACCTGTTGCCGGATTCGACAGAAAAAACTTATTGAAGAACTTTAGTGTTCTCATAAAACTGTTTCGCAGTCAGTTGAAAGCACGTCAAATTATCAAAGAGTTCAAACCACATGCCGCAGTGGGAGTTGGCGGATATGCCAGTGGTCCCACCCTTAAAATGGCAGGCATGATGGGTATCCCGACGCTGATTCAAGAACAAAATTCTTATGCAGGAGTAACCAACAAACTGCTTGCAAAGAAAGCATGCAAGATTTGTGTTGCTTATGAAGGTATGGAACGTTTTTTTGATAAAGAAAAAATCATCCTTACCGGTAATCCGGTACGACAAGGGTTATTAAACAGCTCCATCGACCGTGAAAAAGCAATTCAATCGTTTGGATTAGATCCGCAGAAGAAAACAATATTAATTGTCGGAGGTAGTCTGGGTGCACGCACAATAAACAATTGTGTTATGCAAGGGCTGGAAAAGATTAAAAACTCCGGAGTTCAGTTTATCTGGCAAACCGGTAAGTTTTACATTAACGAAGCTAAAGCTACAGTAGCGAAAGCTGGAGAAATTCCGATGTTGCACACTACTGATTTCATATCAGACATGGCAGCGGCATATACCGCAGCCGATTTGGTTATCAGCCGTGCTGGAGCAGGATCGATTTCTGAGTTTTGCCTACTGCAAAAACCTGTCATACTCGTTCCCTCGCCGAATGTAGCCGAAGACCACCAGACTAAAAATGCACTTGCTTTAGTCAACAAAGGGGCAGCTCTATATGTTAAAGACTCAGAAGCTACACAAAAGCTCCTCGACCTGGCAATAGCAACTGTATCGCAGCCGGACACATTAAAAAATTTAAGTATGAACATAGCCAAGCTGGCGTTTAAGGATTCTGCAAATGTCATTGCAAACGAAGTCTATAAGCTAGCTGTAAAATATAAAAAAGAACATGAACGTTAATACACTGAAAGCTGTTTATTTCATCGGAGCAGGAGGTATAGGTATGAGTGCTCTGGTTCGCTACTTTTTATCAAAAGGTAAAAAGATAGGCGGCTACGACCGTACACCAAGTGAACTGACCGAAACATTAATTAAAGAAGGAGCAGCTATTCATTATGAAGAAAACGTTTCACTCATTCCAGATGATTTTCTGAATCCGGAAACGACTTTGATTGTATATACTCCTGCAATTCCTGCTGACCACAAAGAGCTTAACTATTTTCGTGAACATGGATTTGAAATACAAAAACGTGCTCAAGTATTGGGTATGCTTACACGTACAGAAAAAGGACTCTGTGTAGCGGGTACCCATGGAAAGACAACAACTTCCACAATGACCGCCTATCTGCTGGATCATTCTCATGTAGGATGTAATGCCTTTCTTGGAGGAATATCAAAGAATTATCACACAAATCTGTTGCTGTCCGATAAAAGCGACTTTGTTGTTATCGAAGCCGATGAATTCGACCGTTCATTCCATTGGCTGACTCCATATGCGACTGTTATCACTGCAACAGACTCAGATCATTTGGATATATACGGTACTCACGAAGCATATGTAGAAAGTTTTCAGAAATATACCTCTCTAATTCAGCCGGAAGGTTACCTTATCATAAAAAAAGGGATCGATCTCAACCCAGCTGTACAACCAGGAGTGACGGTATATACCTATTCCACAGAAGAGGGGGATTTCCATGCAGAAAACATCCGGATCGAAAACGGAGAAATTTATTTCGACTTCATTTCTCCATTGGGTAATATAGAAGGAATACAATTAGGAGTTCCTGTCTACGTCAATATCGAAAATGGAATAGCTGCAATGGCCTTGGCACAAATAGGAGGAGCTACAAACGAGGAGATCAAACAGGCGATGCCTGGTTTCCGGGGAGTAGACCGCCGATTTGACTTCAAGCTGAAAAATGACCGAATCGTGTTTATCAGTGACTATGCCCATCATCCGGCAGAAATCAAGCAAAGCATATCTTCTGTACGAATGCTTTATCCTGATAAAAAGATAACAGCTGTTTTCCAGCCTCATCTATATACACGTACTCGCGATTTCTATAAAGATTTTGCAGACAGTTTGTCACTTCTCGACGAAGTTATCCTGCTTGATATTTATCCGGCACGCGAATTACCGATAGAAGGTATAACCAGCAAATTAATTTATGATAACCTACGCCCTGATATCGAAAAAAGTATGTGTTCTAAAGAAAATTTACTGGAAGTCATAAAACACAAAAAGACTGATGTTCTTATAACATTAGGAGCCGGAGATATAGAAAACTATGTACCACAGATATACGAATTATTAAAAGACAAATGATAAAACGAATTTTCATACTCTGCACATTATTACTGGCAACAGCTTATTTAATATTAGCCGTTACCACATTTAATAGCAAGCCTGCCGATCAGGTTTGCAAGGGTATGGAATTGACTGTCAAAGATAGTATTGATTACGGCTTTATTACGGATAAAGAAGTCAAAGAGATTCTGAAAAAAGGAAAGATATACCCTGAGGGCAAGCAACTCTCAAGCATAAATGTGCGCCAGCTGGAGGAATTTCTTTCCAACCATCCCTTTATCGAAAATGCAGAGTGCTATCTTACATCAGGAGGCAAGGTGGCTATTGACATTTATCAAAGAGTTCCTGTCATGCGAGTCATGAGCAGCAACGGAGACAATTACTATTTAGATAATGCCGGAAAAATAATGACCGCAGCCGGGAAATCGGTTCATGTAGTTGTTGCAACCGGATTCATAGACCGCAAGTTTGCCCAAACAGAATTATACCCGTTGGGAAAATTCCTACAATCGGACAAATTCTGGGAATCACAAATTGAGCAAATCAATGTAACTCCCAAACAAGAACTGGAATTGGTTCCCCGAGTAGGTGAACATATACTCTTTTTAGGGAAACCTGGAAATTATAAAGAAAAATTCAGTAAATTGCGAACATTCTACCAAAGTGCGCTGAACCGGGTAGGATGGAACAAATACGAACGGATCAGCATTGAATTTAACAATCAGATTATTTGTACCAAAAAGGAGAAATAAGATATGGCAGCAACAGACTTTATAGCAGCAATAGAGCTGGGATCGGCAAAAATAACAGGTATTGCGGGAAAGAAGAATGCTGACGGAAGCATCCAGGTTCTTGCATATGCCAGCGAACGCTCATCCGATTGTATCAAGAAAGGAGCAATATACAATCTGGACAAAACGACGCAATGCCTCAGTGCAGTAATCTGTCAATTGGAAGAGACTTTACATGCATCTATAAAAAAAGTGTATGTGGGTATCGGAGGACAGTCGGTAAGAAGCATTCGACATACAGAAACAAAGCAACTGACAGAAGAAACTAAAATATCTCAGGCTCTCATCGATGCTATTATGGAAAGCAACCGTGAAATAACATTGATGGATCAGGAAATATTAGCTGTCGAACCTCAAGAATATAAACTGGGAAACAACCAGCTTACTACAGAACCGGTGGGTATTCAGACAGACCGCATCGAAGGAAACTTTCTGAATATTATTGCACGTAACTCACTAAAGAGCAACATACGTCAATGTTTCCGCCAAACCGGATATGAAGTTGCCGAATATTTACTTTCTCCATTGGCAGCGGCCAACGCTGTACTCACCGGAAGTGAGAAACGTTCTGGCTGTGCCCTCGTAGATTTTGGTGCAGATACAACTACTGTATCGGTTTATAAAAACAACTTGCTTCGCCATCTGGCTGTCATACCTTTGGGAAGCAGCAATATAACAAAAGATATCTGTAGCCTGCAAATAGAAGAAGAAGATGCAGAGCAACTTAAGCTTCATTATGCTTGTGCTTACACAGAACCTAGTGAAAATGAAGATGAGTTAGGCAAAGAATACAGCATCGACGGAAAATGCAGTATCCGTGCTCATAAACTCGAAGACATCGTCGAAGCACGTGTTAAGGAAATACTGGAAAATGTATGGAATCAGATTATCCTATCAGAATATAGCGATAAATTGCTGGCCGGTGTCATACTGACAGGAGGAGCCTCCAAGTTACCTAATCTGGACAAAGCTTTCTTCAATATCACAAAGATTGAGAAGATACGAATTGCGCAAAATGGAGCTATCGAACTGAGAGGGGACATTAATATTCCGCAAGATGGAAGCTGTAATACATTGATTGGACTTCTGGCTGCAGGAAAAGATAACTGCTGTAAGATAGATCCACGCAAAGGACATCAGTTAGACTTTATCGACGACTTGCAAAAGAAAGAAGAAGAAGCTCGCCTGAAAGCTGAAGCAGAGCGTAAAGCAGCTGAAGAAAAAGCAGCCAAAGAAGCCGAGGCAGAACGTATCCGCCAATTGGAAGAAGCTAAGATACGTCAGGAGTTAGAACGGGCTCAGAAACGTCTGCACGATTGCGAAACGCTGATTACTGAAGCACACCGTCAGATGAATCGCAAGAAATACAAAGACGCACTTGCCAAGTTGGAACAGGCCCGTAGCCTGAACGTGCAGGAAAAGGATGAAGAAATAACATCCATGATAGCTGAAATAGAAAAACTTAAAGAGGATAATCCGTTTAAGCGACTGCTAAACGCTTTAAAAAACGGAGCAGACGAGATGATGAAAGATTAAATATTCACCGCATAAAGAAAAGGAAGAATTATGTCTGACGAAACAATTATGCCATTCGATTTCCAAAGTGGATCACCGAGTATCATTAAAGTAATCGGTGTAGGCGGTGGTGGCGGTAACGCAGTCAACCACATGTATAGAGAAGGAATCCACGATGTCACATTCGTGGTTTGCAATACAGATAATCAGGCACTCGACGAGTCGCCTGTACCTATAAAACTTCAATTGGGACGTGAAGGCCTTGGAGCGGGAAACCGACCGGAGCGAGCACGCGATGCAGCCAACGAAAGTCTGGAAGACGTAAAAAACATGCTGAATGATGGCTGTAAGATGGCTTTTATTACAGCAGGTATGGGAGGAGGAACCGGAACGGGTGCTGCTCCAATTATTGCTAAGACTGCCAAGGATATGGGAATCCTTACTGTCGGCATTGTTACCATTCCATTCCTTTTTGAAGGAAATAAAAAGATAGATCAGGCACTCGACGGTGTAGAAGAAATGAGTAAGCACGTCGATGCGTTGCTCGTTATCAATAACGAACGCCTGCGCGATGTGTATTCCGACCTGAGCGTAATGAATGCCTTCGGAAAAGCAGATGATACCCTTTCTGTTGCAGCCAAAAGTATTGCAGAAATCATTACAATACGTGGTAAAATCAACCTCGACTTCAATGATGTGAAAACAGTATTGAAAGATGGAGGTGTGGCTATTATGAGTACAGGATACGGATATGGAGAAGGAAGAGTTACCCAAGCCATTACTGATGCTCTGCACTCACCATTACTGAACAACAACGATATCTTCAACTCTAAGAAAGTTCTTTTCAACATCTCATATAGCAGCAACAGCGACCTGATGATGGAGGAAATGAATGAGGTACACGAATTCATGAGCCGCTTCGGCAAAGATGTAGAAACGAAATGGGGATTGTACATCGACGACAATCTGGAAGATAAGGTGAAGTTTACCATCCTTGCAACCGGATTTGGCATCAAAGACGTGCCGGGAATGAACAACAAGCTTTCTGCAGAAGAACAAAAACGTCAGGAAGAATTAGAGGAAGAAGAACAAAAGAAGGCCGAACGCCGTGATGATTTCTATCCGGGAAGTTATAAAAACAACCGGAAGAAAGGAAACTACAAAATCTATATCTTCACACAAGAAGATCTGGACAATGATGATATCATCAGCATGGTAGAAACAACTCCTACCTACAAACGTTCAAAAGCTGTACTCGAAAGTATCCAGTCGAGAGCCGTTGCCGAAGAAAGCTCAACCCCTAAGCTGGACAATAGCGAGAATGGCTCTATGACCATCACTTTCTAAACAAGAAACGAACTACAATTTTATAACTATATTACTATGGATTTATTCGAACAAATCAGCAACGATATCAAAGAGGCAATGAAAGCCAAAGACAAGGTCAGACTGGAAACCTTGCGCAATGTCAAAAAGTGCTTCCTGGAAGCTAAAACAGCTCCGGGAGCAAATGATACACTGACCGATGAAGCTGCACTGAAAATTATGCAGAAGCTGGTAAAACAAGGAAAAGATTCTGCTGCCGTTTACGAAGGACAAGGCCGTGCAGATCTCGCAGAAGAAGAAATGGCTCAGGTACGTGTCATCGAAGCATACCTTCCCAAACAACTTTCAGCTGAAGAACTGGAAGCTAAATTGAAAGAAATCATTGCACGTGTTGGTGCAACTAGCGGAAAGGATATGGGAAAAGTTATGGGTGTTGCCAGCAAAGAACTAGCCGGACTTGCCGAAGGACGTGCTATTTCTGCAAAAGTAAAAGAATTGTTGCAGTAATTCTCCTCCATACAGAAAAGTTAGACTAAACCTTATACAAGATACGGAACTCTCATGGAAAGTTCCGTATCTTTTTTTATTGCTTAGAAAACGAGGTGTTATGTCTTATATAGCGAAAGCAAATAAGTCAACGAAAAGGTCATAAAAAAGTGTTCTTTTTTTGTACAATTTTTCAAAAAAGTTCCCGATGAATTTCCGAAAAATTCACGATATTTTTCTAAAACTTCCTGTTATTTTATCCGAGTTATTTCCAAAGGCTATATATCTAAAACAATTCTTGCAAAACAGGAAGCGATTTCAACTCCGGAAAGTCAGGTAAATGTAAACGATAATATTCATTGATGATATCCAGACAACGATTCCGCTCCATCCGGTTCATAGCAAACAGATGCATTGTTTCATAATTCATACGCATCAAAGTACGTATATGAGAAGCCTCTTCCGGACGAACAAACATGCCATGATAAGGCCGAGAAGAAACAAAGCAAGCATTCAGCAAATCAAAATAGTCGCTGGAAGAATACTCTTCAACGTTGGGATAAAGCCCAAGAAAACGGGAAAGTCGCATTAAAAAGACCAGATGAAAATTGGCAAAACTGGTTTCACAAACATCCAGCCACTGTACAGAGTGAACCAGATAGGCAAATAAAGGAACATTGGTAGTTTCCTCCTTCAATGCACGATAAAGGAATTCTGCCAGAAACATGGCTATTGCCGATTTGTAAGGATCATAAGGCAATGACGTAAAGACGTACCAGGCTTTTGCCTCCTTGATGGGATGAATACCGGAACGAGGACGCATATCCGCCTCAAATTCCACGACAGACAAAGGCTGGAAAAGCACTTGCTTTACAGCTGATTTACGAGAACGCTGTACCGGAATCAGAAAAGACATTCTGCCCGACTGCTCGGTATAGACATGCACGATATTTGCCTTGTCGTTATACTTTACCGTATGAAGAACTATGCCAACGTATTTTTGCAACATAACGGAGGCAAAGATACACATAATGCAAAAATCCCTGCATGCAAATAACAGCAATTATTTATCATGCAGGGCAACCATTTTATAAAAACTTTAATAAGAGAGAGAGCGACTTCAGATTTTCAGAGCCTCTCCTATTCTTTCTTCGAAGAAACCGGGCACTCTGATATATTGCAAATATACACGCTTTCAATAATCAAACTAAACCAGCTCAGCTGTATAAAAGGAATAAACGGTTGTTTTCCATGACCAAACGAGTAAAAATCGCACCTATCCGAACCAAAATTTCACGTACCCCGACAAACTGCAAATGATTTAATAAAAAAAATCACAGAAAGTTTTGCAGGAATGAAAATTCTTCATACCTTTGCATCCGCAATCGAGAGAGATATATCCTCGAAAAGCAAGTCAGGAATAATCCTGAATCTAAGGATGGCCCGTTCGTCTATCGGTTAGGACGCAAGATTTTCATTCTTGAAAGGGGGGTTCGATTCCCCCACGGGCTACATAATAAACAAAATCACGAACAATATTAAAGATTAGTCGAGATGGCAAATCACAAATCATCTATCAAAAGAATCAGACAAGAAGAAAAGAGAAGACTTCACAACAGATATTATGCTAAGACTATGCGTAACGCAGTGAAGAAACTTCGTGCAACTACTGACAAAGCAGAAGCTGTAGCTCTGTTCCCTAACGTACAGAAAATGTTGGATAAATTGGCTAAACGTAACATTATCCACAAGAACAAAGCTGCTAACTTGAAGTCAAAATTGGCTGCTCACATCAGCAAATTGGCTTAAGTAATTGCTCACTTTAAGGATATTAAGGCTGAATCGAAATGATTCGGCCTTTTGTCGTTTATACCTCACAACACCCCTTTTCTTCTGCCCGGAGATATTCGCAAGTTCATTTCACCTCCGATTCCTATATCAGACCTACACTTCAGAGCATCCTAAGCTCCTCTCAATTCATACAGAAGGACAGTCTATAAAAACATATAATCACTTTTTTCTTAAAAAAAAAAAAAGCACTATATTGCAACTGAAAAGGAATAGTCTTTCCGAAAAGTTGCAATCAGTTTCCGAAAAGAGCCTCTGAAAACGCAAAACTCTAAAAGTTATCGACAACCTGTTTTTTTGCTTCACCTATTAAAAACCAATGATGTATGAAAGCCACAGCTTCTCTCTTTTTGTTTGTTACCATTCTTTTGTTGGGAAGCGGATACAAAACCACAAACCTTGCAACCGAAAAAGTAAGCCATGAACAGGCAATACAAGCCCTGGAACAACACAGCTTCAAAATTGTAATAGAAGAAATCTACGACAAAAGCACTTCCAGAAGACGTCCGAAGCAACGATTCGCATCCGACTGCTACTTCAGCATGCAAGGCAATGAGGTTTCTTACTACATCTCACCCGAAGATATAGGCAGCCGGACTAAAAGATCTCCCCGACATGAATGTGGACTTACAGCCAAGGAGAAAAGCAAAAGAACGGAGACATTCATTACGAATTAAAGACCAATGGAGAGGCAACAGAGTTTCCACCATGCTGATAATTCTTTATAAGGACACCAACCGATGCTTCGTCCGGCTGAGCAAAAGTTTTTTAGGGAGTAATTATAACTTTACGGGACATATCTTACCCCTATAAAACATTTCATCTGCCACGGACTGCCGCCGGACTGAAAACGACGGCAGTCCGTATTGCATTCACACAAAGAATAAGCATAGAAGTTCACCATTTCCTATCCGAATTTCAAGTTTTTTAGAATCATAAGTTCGGTTATATCACGCTTTTTTAGTAATTTTGAACACTTAAAAAACTAGAAGTAAAAAGAGATGAGTGAAGAACTGATACCAAGCAGCGGAAACAATTACTCGGCAAGCAGCATCCAGGTGTTGGAAGGACTGGAAGCCGTACGTAAACGTCCCGCCATGTATATCGGCGATATTAGTGAAAAGGGATTGCACCATCTGGTGTATGAGGTAGTAGACAACTCTATCGATGAAGCCCTGGCCGGTTATTGTACCCATATAGAAGTAACAATCAACGAAGACAATTCAATCACCGTACAGGATAACGGTCGCGGTATTCCTGTCGATTTCCATGAAAAAGAGAAAAAATCGGCATTGGAAGTAGTTATGACTGTGCTGCATGCCGGAGGTAAATTCGACAAAGGTTCATACAAGGTATCCGGAGGTTTGCACGGTGTAGGTGTATCGTGTGTAAATGCTCTTTCTACACACATGACAACAAACGTATTCCGAAACGGAAAAATCTACCAGCAGGAATATGCATGCGGAAAGCCGCTCTATGCCGTAAAGGAAGTGGGTACTACCGATATCACCGGAACCCGACAGACTTTCTGGCCCGATGGAAGCATTTTCACTACCACCGAATATAAATATAATATCCTACAGGCACGTATGCGTGAACTGGCATACCTGAATAAAGGTATCACCATTACGCTGACCGACAAGCGCGAGAAAGAAGAAGACGGATCGTTCAAACAAGAAATTTTCCACTCAGAAGAAGGTGTAAAAGAGTTTGTCCGTTTCCTGAACTCGACAAACACTCCGCTTATCGACGATGTGATTTACCTGAATACAGAGAAACAGGGTATCCCTATCGAATGTGCTATCATGTACAATACAGGCTTCCGCGAAAACCTGCACTCGTATGTGAATAACATCAACACCATAGAAGGTGGTACACACGAAGCGGGCTTCCGTACAGCTTTGACTCGTGTACTGAAAAAATATGCTGAAGAAAGCAAGGCGCTGGAAAAAGCAAAAGTAGAAATATCTGGTGAAGACTTCCGCGAAGGACTGATTGCCGTTATTTCAGTAAAAGTAGCAGAGCCACAGTTCGAAGGACAGACCAAGACCAAACTGGGTAACAACGAGGTAAGCGGTGCTGTAAATCAGGCTGTAGGTGAAGCCCTTACTTACTATCTGGAAGAACATCCGAAGGAAGCAAAAACGATTGTCGACAAAGTTGTTCTTGCGGCAACAGCACGTATCGCTGCCCGTAAGGCACGTGAATCGGTACAACGCAAGAGCCCGATGGGTGGAGGCGGTCTGCCAGGAAAGCTTGCCGACTGTTCAAGCCGTACGGCAGAAGAATGTGAATTGTTCCTTGTCGAGGGTGACTCAGCAGGTGGTTCTGCAAAACAGGGACGCAGCCGCCAGTTCCAGGCCATTCTTCCGTTGCGTGGTAAGATCCTGAATGTAGAGAAAGCCATGTGGCATAAAGCATTCGAAAGCGATGAGGTAAACAATATCATCCAGGCACTGGGGGTACGTTTCGGTGTAGACGGAACTGAAGATAGCAAGAAAGCGAACATCGACAAGCTCCGTTATCACAAGGTGATCATCATGACCGATGCCGATGTCGATGGTTCTCACATCGACACCCTTATCATGACATTGTTCTACCGCTATATGCCTGAAGTAATTCAGGGCGGACACCTTTACATCGCCAACCCGCCTCTGTACAAATGCTCGAAAGGTAAAATCAGCGAATATTGTTACACTGATGAAGAACGTCAGGCATTTATGCAGAAATATGGTGACGGAACAGAAACCGGTATTCACACACAGCGCTACAAAGGTTTGGGTGAAATGAATCCGGAACAGTTGTGGGAAACAACCATGAATCCGGAAACACGTATACTGAAACAGGTAAGCATTGAAAATGCGGCTGAAGCCGACTATATATTCTCCATGTTGATGGGGGACGATGTTGCTCCGCGCCGTGAATTTATTGAGAAACATGCTACCTACGCTAACATTGATGCGTAGTGCATTTTTTTATAAACCAAATTTTTAAACCCATCCTCACATCTTACAATGAGGAAAGCTCCGGAAACAATTTCCGGAGCTTTTTTATTTTCAGGGCTTGCCTCAGAATCTCACAAAAAGGAAAATCCAATCCCTCTCCGAATAAAAATTACACAGGGGATAAAAGCGTTTTTTCGGTTTTATTGTTTATTTTTGAAAAGACAATTAAACTAATACTTCGAAACAAGATGAAACTGATATTCCGAATCCAGTATCGTACGCTATGGGGAGAAGAAGTACGCATCATCTTCGATGAAGATGAGAATCAGTCAGTAGCCCTGTCTACCCGCGACGGCGTCGAATGGCAAGGCAGTTGCGACTACCAGTTGTCACCATGCGACGCACCTCTCACCTACCGGTACGCTATATATAGAGATAATTCATGTACACGTAAAGAACTGGGAGCCATCGCCCACATCATCTATCCGGGCAATGCCCAGCAGAGTTGTTATATTATAGACGACTGCTGGCGTGACTTACCAGAAAACAATTACCGGTACAGCTCTGCGTTCAACGGGAAATATACTCCGGTCAGTCCTGTCAGGCTGAACGACAATGTAGGAAGTTGCATAACATTCCGTGCCTTATGTCCGGGACTGAGCAGCAAAGAACAATCGCTCGGTCTTATAGGCAGTTGCAATGCCTTGGGCAACTGGGAATACTGCCGTCCCATACGTATGCGTGAAGTCCGCCCTAACGTATGGCAACTGACGGTAGACGCCTCATCGCTGAAATTTCCTTTCGAATATAAATTCGTAGCAGTCAGCAACAAAACCGGAGCCGTAGTGGCATGGGAAACACGAAACAACCGGATATTCCATACACAACCCTTACAGCGGGGAGAAACATATTTTCCACCTGAAACAGAAGTTTTTTTCAACACTCGCAGCTTGCGTGTAGCCGGATGTGCCATACCGGTATTTTCGCTTCGCTCGGAAGGGAGTTTCGGTGTAGGCGACTTTGGCGACCTGAAGACATTCATTACATGGGCATCGGCTACAAAACAGAAAGTCGTACAGATACTTCCGATCAACGATACGACAATGACAGATACATGGATGGATTCATATCCATACAACAGTATATCCATTTATGCTTTCCACCCGATGTATATTGACCTGCGCCAACTTCCTGCATTGCAGAACGAAGAAGCCAGCCAAATGTTCGAAGAGCAGCGTATCCGCCTGAACAGTCTTCCGCAAGTAGACTATGAAGAGGTGAACAAACAGAAAAGAAGTTATCTGAGAATGCTTTTCGAACAAGAGTCAGAAAATATTCTAACATCTGAAAGCTTTGAAGCCTTTTTCCGCGACAACAAAGAATGGCTCATTCCATATGCAGCATACAGCTACCTGCGTGATCTGAATCACACTTCCGACTTCAACAACTGGGGCGAATATAGCAGATACGACAAAGAACAAATCCAGGAGTTATGTAATCCGGACAGTACTGCATACAGTAAAATAGCATTCTACTACTTCCTGCAATATGAATTGCATGTGCAGTTGCTTGCCACTTCCGACTATGCACGAAGCAAAGGAGTCATTATCAAAGGAGATATTCCTATCGGTATCAGCCGTACAAGTGTAGAAGCATGGGTAGAACCGTATTACTTCAACATGAACGGACAGGCTGGAGCACCACCAGACGCATTCTCTACCAACGGACAGAATTGGGGTATGCCGACATACAACTGGGACGTGATGGCAAAAGATAACTACAGCTGGTGGCAAAAACGTTTCCGGAAAATGGCGGAATACTTTACCGCTTACCGTATCGACCATATACTGGGCTTCTTCCGTATCTGGGAAATCCCCTATCATTCAGTACACGGTTTGCTGGGACAGTTTGTACCTTCCCTCCCGATGAGTAAAGAAGAAATTCAGAGTTTCGGACTGGCTTTCAGCCGGGAGACAATGACACGTCCGTTTATCAATGATTATATACTGAATACAGTATTCGGCGAACATAGTGAGGAGGTAAAAGAAACCTTCGTAAAACGGTTGCATCATGATATTTACGTCATGCGACCTGAATTTGATACACAACGGAAGGTGGAAGCTTACTTTACTGACAAACCTGATACTGAAAGTCAGGACATAAAAGAAAAGCTTTACGCACTGATCAGTGATGTACTTTTCATCCCCGACCGTGACAACCCGGAAATGTATCATCCACGAATCGCCGTTCAAAATGATTATATCTTCAAGCAGCTAAGAGAACAGGATCAGGAAGCGTTCAACCATCTGTACAATCATTACTATTACCAGCGACATAATGAGTTCTGGTATCACGAAGCAATGAAAAAACTTCCTGTTCTGACACAGGCTACATCGATGCTGGTATGTGGAGAAGATCTCGGAATGGTTCCCGACTGTGTACCATGGGTTATGAACCAGCTGCAAATTCTGTCACTTGAGATCCAGCGAATGCCCAAGAGCCCGGCACACGAATTCGGACAGGTACACGGATATCCTTTCCAGTCTGTATGTACGATAGGTACACATGATATGTCTACTTTCAGAGGCTGGTGGGAAGAAGATAAAGAACTGACCGAACGCTTCTACCATCAGGAACTGGGACATTGGGGCAATGTTCCTGAACACGCACCAGAGTGGCTGTGCGAGGAAGTTATACGCCAGCATTTGGAGAGTCCGTCTATGCTCTGTATACTGACATGGCAAGACTGGACTTCGATGGACGGTGCACTTCGTAATCCGGATATCAACATCGAACGAATCAATGTTCCTGCCGATCCGCGTCATTACTGGCGCTGGCGTATGCATATCACGCTGGAAGAGCTGATGAAACAGGATGAATTTAATGAATACATACGCTCGATGATTGAAGAGAGCGGAAGAAGTGTTTCGGAACAAACCGAAGATGCAGAATAAGAAAATTTATATCTGATACACCGAATACTCAATATCAATTTTTAAAAGGCTCTATCACTTTTCCGGAACGGAATTTGATAGAGCCTTTTATATTGCTTATTAGAATCTGTAAATCTTTAGAACTATTCTGTACGATTATTCTTTGATACGAATCAGCAAGTTGGCAAGAATAGCAGTCAGTCCACCGGTTGTAATACCTGACGCAAAAATATTATGCAATGTTTCCGGCAACTGACAAAGTATATCGGGCACCAGTTCTACACTCAGACCAAAAGAGAAACTCAAAGCCATAACCAGTGTAGCTTTACGGTCAATCTTCTGTGCAGCAATGATACGGATACCGGCTGCAGCTACTGTACCGAACATCAACAAAGTAGCTCCACCAAGCACAGGCTCGGGCATCAGCGAAAATACAAGTCCTACAGCTGGGAACAAGCCAAGAACAATCAGGAAGCCGGCAATGTAATAACCTACATAGCGGCTGGCCACTCCTGTAAGCTGTATCATACCGTTGTTCTGTGCAAAAATTGAATTTGGGAAAGAATTGAAGAAACCAGCCAACATAGAGTTGAATCCATCTGCCAGAATACCTCCAGAAGCGCGTTTCACAAAAGTTTCCCCTTCTACCGGTTCACCCGAAATCAGAGAATTGGCAGTGATATCACCATAAGCCTCTATTGCAGTAATCAGATAAACCAATGCCAATGCAATGATAGAAGAAATATCGAACGAAATACCATAGCGGAAAGGTACAGGTATATTGAAACCACCATAACTCTGTACAGCCGAGAAATCTACCATTCCCAATGCCCATGCCGTGATATAGCCGATAACCAGACCAATAACAATGGAGCTCATACGCAGATAGCGGTTTGAACTTCGGTTAAATATGATAATCAATATCAGAACAAGAGCAGCAAGACCAACATGTTCTATCGCTCCAAATGTTCCATTTGCTTGCGCAACAGCACCTCCGCCACATGCAGAAATACCTACTTTTATCAGACTCATACCGATAAGCGTCACAACAATACCCGAAACCAGCGGAGTAATAACACGGCGAGTATATTTCAATACACGGCTAATAAGCATCTCTACCGAAGAAGCAACGATACATGCTCCAAAAATAGCAGAAAGACCTCCTGTCAGTCCGGCTGAGATGATAGGTCCGATAAACGAGAAACTGGTTCCCTGAATACAAAGTAATCCACAGCCGATCGGTCCTACCCGACGGCACTGAATAAATGTAGAAACACCAGATGCAAACAAAGCCATAGAAACGAGAAAACCAGTTGTTTCCAAATCAAGTTTTAACGCACCGGCAATAATCAACGGAGGAGTAATAATAGCAACAAAGATAGCCAACAGATGTTGCAAAGCAGCAAAAATTGTTTCTTTCACAGGCGGACGGTCATTCAGTCCGTAAATCAGCCCCGCCTCCGGAGTTTGTGTCTGTTCTTTTTCCATTAAAACTAATACTAACTTTTTAAAATATGAAAAATAAAAAAATGAAGGAACTGTATTCCAGACTCAGAAATACAGTTCCTCCACGAAAAATTACTCTTTTATTTTAATTTCGCAATGATCCAAGCTTTCGATAATAGCCAATGATTCTACATGAATACCTTGTGCACGCAAGTAGTCACCACCATGCTGGAATGACTTCTCTATCAAAAATCCCATACCCACAAGTTCTGCTCCTGCCTTTTGTACCAGGTCTATGATTCCTTTTGCCGCATTACCATTTGCAAGGAAATCATCGATAAACAATACCTTATCTCCTGGACACAAATAGTCACTGCTGACACATACCTCATACGAACGGTCTTTTGTAAACGAATACACCGTAGTAGTAAGCATGTTTTCCATTGTACTGGGTTTCTTTTTCTTTGCAAAGACAACAGGAAGCTCGAGCAAATATCCTACCATTATAGCCGGAGCAATACCACTGGCCTCGATAGTCAGTATTTTATTGATTTTTGTACTAGCAAAACGGCGTACAAACTCTACCGCCATAGATTTCATCAGAATCGGGTCCATCTGATGATTAATAAAATTATCTACTTTTAATATTCCTCCCTCAAAACATTTACCATCGCGCAAGATACGTTCCTTGAGTGCCTTCATATACCAAAAAGAGCTTTAATTGTTTTATATTTTAAATATTTTGCAAATTTACACGTTTTTATCTTATTTCCGGCAATGCTTGAGGGAGAGATATTATGCAAAAACTAAAAATTATTCAACTTTAGGTACGTCGTTCACTGTTATATCTTCTGTTTCACCATCTGTTTGCCAGTCTGAAATATCACTGCCTTCAATGATCAGGCTTTCCTTTTCTATTTTCACTTTATACTTATAACATTTTCCTCCTACCAGATGTCCTTTCATTGCTTCAGTATAAGCTTCGTACGCAAATCCATCACGTTCATATGAAATAGAAAACTTCAATGTACCATCTTCTGATGTCGGATTCAGCAAAACGGCTATCTCATAGCCTTCTTCTGTAATAACTACTCCTTCCGGCTCCATATCCAACAAGAGTTTATTGACTTCCGGACTTTCGACCACTGGCTGCATCTTTCCTTCCGTAAAATTATAGATATATTTCGAAACAATTCCTTTTCCTTCAAAACCAGCAGTCTTCAATGTTGTTTCAGCATCTTTTTCATTCTTTACGAGAGTGACCAGTACCAGACTGCAAGTATGTTTAAACGCAGATTCATCAGTAAAAGATACCTTACCAGAATTGGTCTGATAATTGCAAGTTTTATTGGCTACCAGAAAATCCCATTTTCCGATATTCTCCAACGTTCCATCCTGCTCGCTCAAATCTGGCATAGGCACATTGGCACGCTGAGCTCCTTCTGCATATGGATAAAAGGCACAAAAATCATAATTATTCTTCTGGTCCGGCCAAAACAAAGGAGTATCCGGCTGCCAGACACTCTCACCCAATGTCCACAAAATCGCATCATCCCCTTCGGGCATGAAAAATCCTATCTTATCACCTTGCACGAACGTTGTATGTCCGTCTTGTTGAGTAGTCGTTCTTGATATAATTTCTCCCGCAACAGAAGCTTGTAAGTTCAAAGCCAAAGAATCTGATGAAATACCCTCTGATAAATCTCTCTGCTGACATGATGCCAGTACCCCAATGGCCAGACACGACCATTTTACCAATGTCTTCTTCATAATAATAAATATTAATTTATAAAATCATTAATCCATTAACGCATACCATTTTCTTTTTATACCATTTTTGTACAATATTTACTTTCATGAAGCCAGAAACGAAAAAGTAATCAAAATGTATTTTGTTATAGAAATGAAAAAACATTGTAGCAACAATTGAAACAGGAAGAACATTTAAGTTTCGGTTTACACAAATAAGAATAAATAATTTCGACTTTACAGAATTATATCGTAAGTTTGTACAAATCAATAATAGCTAAAAACATGAAGAAACTTTCATTATTATTATCTTTTCTTCTCCTCGTCTTGTCGGGCTATGCACAACAAGCGAAATATGTATTTTATTTCATCGGTGATGGAATGGGAGTAAACCAAGTTCAAGGTACAGAATTATACCGTGGTGAACTGGAAGGTAAAATAGGTATTACACCTATCTGGTTCACACAGTTTCCTTACGCAACTACCGCCACTACTTTTTCGGCAACTAACGGAGTTACTGACTCTGCCGCAGCCGGTACAGCTCTTGCAACAGGAAACAAGACTCAAAACGGTACGATAGGGATGAAGCAAGATTTGCAGACCGAAGTCAGCAGTGTCGCTGTATGGGCAAAAAATAAAGGTTGCCGGGTAGGTGTGACAACTAATGTAAGTGTAGACCACGCAACTCCAGCAGCTTTCTATGCTCACGATCCCAGCCGTGGAAGTTATTATAAAATAGGTACAGATTTATATAAAGCCGGATTTGACTTTTATGCAGGTTCAGACTTTATCGATCCGAATAATAAAGACAACAAGGATGGCAATTCTGAAAATCTGTACACTATGGCCGAAAAAAATGGTTATACAATTGCCAGAGGATATAAAGACTATCTGAAAAAATGCAAGAAGGCAGACAAAATGATTCTGTTCCAGTCGGAAAAAGCTTCAGAAAAAGACCGTACAGCCATTCCATATGCAATCGACCGCACTAAAGACGACTTGACTCTTGCAGACATAACCCGTTCGGCAATAAATTTCCTGTCGAAAGATTTGTCTAAAGGATTTTTCCTGATGGTAGAAGGGGGAAAAATAGACTGGGCATGCCATAGCAATGATGCAGCTACTGCCTTCCATGAAGTAGCCGACATGGATGAAGCGGTAAAGGTTGCTTATGAGTTTTATTCTCAGCATCCAGACGAAACACTTATCGTAGTTACTGCCGACCATGAGACAGGAGGATTTGTGTTGGGTACCGGAGCCTACAAACTAAATTTGCAAGTTCTTAAGAACCAGAAAGTGAGTGAAAGCGGTTTTACCCGTATTCTGAACGAATTGCGCAAAAAGTACAACAACAATGTTTCTTGGGAAAAAGTACAACAGGCTCTGAAAGAAAATTTCGGTTTCTGGGACAAAGTAAAACTTAACGAAAAGCAGGAAGAACGTCTGTTGGCTAAATACAACGACACGTTCAAGGGTAAAGAAGCCAAATTAGAAAAGAGCGAATATGCACAAGACGAACCTTTGGCAGCAGAAGCTAAACGTATTATCGATGAAATCGCTTTGGTTGGCTGGACCAGCGGAGGACATTCAGCCGGATATGTACCTGTATTTGCAATCGGTGCCGGAGCAGACCTCTTCCAAGGAAGAATTGACAATACAGAAATACCTATAAAGATAGCTAAGGCAGCCGGATATACAGCTGAATAACCCAATCACTCGAAAGTTAGATAGGGAGATAATCTTTTCAGGTCTTTCTCGGTAAACTCCTCAAACATGGAGAGCTGAGAAAGACCTTTTATTTTACCTCGTTTACGGCGATACTCCATAATGGCTTTAGCCTTATAAAAGTCCATATAAGGATGTGATCTCAATTTATCCAAAGAGGCACTATTTACCTGAATCTTATGTAAACCAGCAGGTGTAACGACAAACCACTTATTCAGTTCAACTCCAACATGAGGTACTTCCTGTAGTTGTGACACATCATAGAAACCTCCAAGGCGCTGCCGGTAAACTACAATCATACGTGCCAATGTACTCCCAATGCCGGGAATACGCTTCAGGATGGAAGTATCTACTTTGTTCAAATCGACTATTGTTCCCTCCTTATATTTGGGCACATAAGGTATTGTATCTTTTAATTGTCTAAAAGTATCTGTACGAACATGACTGACTGATACAAGTGGAGCAATCGTAATATAAGGCTTCAGCTTCTGATACACTTCTTCCTTTAAGCCATATATGCGGGAAAAAGACTCCGGTGAACGGAAGACTCCTCCTTTCGCTCGATACTTCAGTATATTACGAACAATATAAACCGGAAGTCCTAACTGACGTAATAATACGGAATCTGCGGTATTCGGATCGAAGGGTTGCAATACGACAGATATTTCATTCTTTGGAGTGTGACTCTTACGTATTTTTTCCTGTTCTTCCAGATTTGCAAGAAATGAATCGATTTCCTCACTTTCGGACAACGTAACAGGTACCTCCACCGGACGTAAGTATTCCGTAATAGCCCATATTCCCAACAATAATAAAGCTATAGCCAGCAAGAGAAGAATTACCCGCCGCTCCGATTTAGTATAATAAAAGAAATCTTTCCACATCGGTTTATCCTAACAGTCCGAGTTCATTCATAAAAATTAAAGCAATACCAATAGGAGCTATAAACTTTAAAATAAAAATATAAACAGGGTAAAATGTAGCTTTCAATGTTCCATAATTAGTCACTTCATCACGTACTATACGGCGATCGATAACCCAACCGACAAATATAGCAGCAAACATACCACCCAAAGGAAGCATAATTTTTGCTGTCAGGAAATCCAATGCATCAAATAAATTCATTCCAGCTATCGTATAACTACTCCAATCGCCCAATGCCAATGAAGAAACAATTCCAATCAGCAGACTGGATACAGTGATGATAGTTGCAGCTTTACTACGGGTAAAATGAAATTTCTCATGCAAAAATGCTGTAGAAACTTCATGCAGTGAAATTGTAGAGGTCAAAGCTGCCAATGCCAACAATACATAAAACAGAATGGAACAAACATACGCTAGCAACGGAACTCCACTAAATGCCTGTTGAAAGACATTCGGCAATGTAATAAAGATAAGTGAAGGACCTGCATCGGGCTCTATACCTACGGAAAAAGCAGCCGGAAAGATTATCAGTCCTGCCAGTACAGCCACAAATGTATCAATGAGTCCGACACTCATTGCTGTATGTCCCAAACGGGTTTCTTTCCCAAAATAGGACGCATATGTAGACAGACATCCCATGCCTAGACTTAAAGAAAAGAAGGCCTGTCCCATGGCACCAAGAAAAACATCAGGTGTTATTTTACTAAAATCTGGAGTCAGCAAGAACTCTATACCTTTTTCTGCACCAGGAAGCATAACCGAACAAACTGCCAGTACAACAACCAGAATAAAGAGTAAAGGCATCAATACTTTAGAGGAACGTTCAATTCCTTTCTGTACCCCTTTTACAATCACAAAATGAGTAAGTAGCATAAAAACTGTCAGCCATATCAAAGGGCGTATAGGATTCTGAGAAAACTGCTGAAACATCGAAACAAATTCAGATGAGGATTTACCGGCAAACTGTCCGGTCGCAGCTTCAAAAACATATTCCAACGTCCATCCTGCTACAACAGAATAATATCCTAATATCAGAAAGCCTGTCAGTACACCTAAATATCCGACCCACTTCCAATAACCTTTTGGCGCCAAAACCTTAAAAGCCTCTCCGGTACTAGCCTTCGAATGCCGTCCAATAGTAAACTCGGCAATCATAATCGGAAGACCTAAAATAAAAATGCATCCTAAGTATATCAAAATAAAGACAGCTCCCCCATGGTTTCCTGTTTCATATGGGAAGCGCCATATATTACCTAACCCAACTGCCGAACCAGCAGCTGCTAAAATAGCTCCTAACCTACTGCCAAAACTTACTCGATCATTATGATGCATAAGACTTTTTGTTATAGTTTGTACAATTATAAGGCGCAAAAATACAAAAAATATCGTATTTTCGCGCTAAATATAAAAAATTAGCATATTATGTATTACATAAGGACTTATCCTCTATCTATAATAACAATCATCGTAATCTGGTATTTATCTTTCTTTACTCCTCCTCAAACAGAATTAAACAACGTTCCGTTTATTGATAAAATAGTGCATATTTGTATGTATGGAGGCCTGACCATGGTCATTTGGTTCGAATACCTAAGACTGCATAAGTTCATCGTATGGAAAAAACTAATCACAGGAGGTATTATATTGCCAATCTTCATGAGCGGATGTATTGAACTGTTACAAGCTGCATGCACAGACAACCGAAGTGGTGACTGGCTAGATTTTCTAGCCAACAGCCTGGGAGTAGGATTAGCATTGCCAGTCAGCTATTATATACTCCGCCCTATAATAAAGAGATTCCTGCAAAAATGAGAAACTCCGGGAACTTCACAGCCCCCGGAGTCAATGAAAAACGTTATTAATTATTTTTAAAGATAGAGAGTTTTTTCACAATTTCAACGGAAGTCCTTCAGTTCTTCCTGCAACTTTTGCCGGGTAAAATAAATACGGCTCTTTACAGTACCAAGTGGAAGCCCCAGCTTATCTGCTATCTCACGATACTTGAACCCTGATACGTACATAGAAAATGGGATGCGATATTCCTTAGGCAAAGCATTAACTATGCGACGCATTTCCTTCAAATCATAAGAACCTTCAGTTGAATCACCTTCAATGTCTATATTCTGATTCAAATAAAATTGATTATCGGTCTGGTCTACATAAATCTGATCGCGTAAAGCCTTACGATAATTATTAATAAAGATATTACGCATGATGGTATAGATCCATCCCTTGAAATTTGTTTCAGCTGTATATTTATCTTCATTGTCTAAAGCCTTCAATGAAGTTTCCTGAAGGAGGTCATTTGCTTCTTCGCGATCTGCTGTCAACTTATAAGCAAAATTCAATAGTTCTGTCTGAACGCTCAACAGATCCTGAGCAAAATTAGCAGTTCTCATAATTTTATAATTGGTGTTTGAGATTAATATTCTTGTTTCGTTTGGTACTGCAATATTAGCTCATAAACGGACAAGCAATTTCATAAAATCAGATAATACACAGGGGAATATCTATCATATAACAGTTTTTACCCCCTTCTGTAACAGTTTACAGGTGGTTTTTGAAGGTTTCAGAAAAAATAAACTGTTATTTTTTCCATGTAGAGTATGGTTCTTTCATCAGAAAAGAATTGTAATATCTCACCTGCCCTGTCACTTCTTCTCCAAGAAAAGCAGGAGATGAGAATGTTTCTTCCGCGGTAGAGAGTTCCACTTCGGCAACAACGAGTCCATCATTTTCGCCATAAAACTCATCTACCTCGAAAGTATAATTATCAAAGTTTACCAAATAACGTGTCTTATCGATGAGTCCAGGCTCGCAAAGTTTCATCAATTCTTCTGCTTCGTGAAGCGGAATCTGACGTTCCCACTCATAGCGACTTAACCCCGACTCATCCGAGGGCCCTTTTATTGTAAGGAAACCTTCCTTATCGCGGATACGTACTCTCACAGTTCTCCCACGAGCACTACAAATATAACCTTGCTTTATCCGGCTTTTACTGTCAGCCAGCTGACGATAGGAAGCATCCTTCACCAAAAACTTACGTTCTATTTCCTGTGCCATCGCGGTTATCGTTTTTTAAGACAATGAATAAAGGGTCATAATCAAGACAGCCAAAATAATTAAAGCTACACACAAATACTTTATCAAACGATTTGCTTTTTCTTCTTCACGCTTGCTGCAATCTTGCTTCTTGTTATGTTTTTTATTTCCCATAGCTAGTATATTTAGATTAAACTTTAAATTTGAATGTGCGACATATTATATCAAAAAGAATCTATTCTTCTTATGCCTCGCTATCGGAGAATTCCATCAGATATGCCTTGATGAAACCATCAATTTTACCATCCATAACTCCATTCACATCGGATGTCTGGTAGTTAGTACGATGATCTTTTACACGACGGTCGTCAAATACATAACTGCGAATCTGTGATCCCCATTCGATCTTTTTCTTTCCGGCCTCAACCTTTGCCTGTTCTTCCATACGATGCTGCAATTCTTTATCGTACAAAATAGAACGCAACTGACGCATTGCATTTTCTTTATTCTTAGGCTGGTCGCGAGTTTCGGTATTTTCAATCAAAATTTCTTCTTCCTCACCAGTATAAGGATCTTTATACTGATAACGCAAACGTACTCCTGATTCTACCTTATTGACGTTCTGTCCACCGGCACCTCCACTTCGGAAAGTATCCCATGACAAACGAGCAGGTTCTACAACTACTTCAATGGAGTCATCTACCAATGGAGTAACAAATACCGATGCAAAAGAAGTCATTCGCTTACCCTGAGCATTATAAGGTGAAACACGAACCAAACGATGTACACCATTCTCTCCTTTCAGATAGCCATAAGCATATGCACCTTCTATATTCATGGTAACAGTCTTAATTCCAGCTTCATCACCTTCCTGTAAGTTTGCTACCGAAAGCTTGTAGCCGTTACTTTCAGCCCAACGCATATACATACGCATCAGCATAGACGACCAGTCCTGACTTTCTGTACCGCCAGCTCCTGAATTGATTTTCAATACACAATCCATCTGATCGGCCTCAGAACGAAGCATATTTTTCAATTCCAATTCTTCAAGAGCCTGTAAAGATTTAGCATAAGCCTCATCAACTTCCTCTTCAGTCACTAATTCATCTTTATAAAAATCGAAAGCCAGTTCCAGTTCATCTGTCAATGTCTTTACTGCATTATAGCCTTCAATCCATCCCTGCAAGCTCTTCACCTTTTTCATCTGTGCTTCTGCTTTCTTAGCATCATCCCAAAATCCTGGAGCTTGCGTACGAAGTTGTTCTTCTTCTACCTGTACCTTTTTATTTTCTATATCCAAATAACGATAAAGGGCTTCAGTACGTGTCTTTACATCTTTTAGCTGTTCTATTGTTATCATATTGAATCTCTTGTCTTTTATTCGAATTGCAAAATTACATATTTCGTCTGTTAAGTAAAAACAGAAGATAAAGATTTTGGCAGCCCTAAAAACAAACCGGTTTTATTGCAGCCTTACATCCTTTACTCTTCGTACATTTTTTCTATTTCCTTAGCATAATTTTTCATCAATACCGGACGCTTTATTTTCAGCGTATTAGTAAGTTCACCCTTTTCCATACTAAAAGGTTCTGGCAGCAGAGTGAAACGTTTTATCTGCTCGTAGTGGGCGAACTCCTGTTGCAATGTATCAATACGCAAACGGAACAAATCCAGTATTTCCTGCTTCTGCAACAAATCTTTCATATCAGTATACGCTATATGATGTTCTTCCGCATACTTCTTTACTTGCCCATATTCAGGTACAATCAAAGCCGAAACAAATTTACGCTGGTCAGCTATAATAGATATCTGATCTATATAACGATCTACGACCAATTTTGTTTCGATGGCCTGGGGGGCAATATACTTTCCGTTAGAGGTTTTAAACAAATCTTTAATACGTTCTGTCAAAAATAAGAAGCCGTCTTCGATATAACCGGCATCCCCTGTATGAAACCATCCATCTTCAGTCAACACTTGACGTGTCATTGCTTCTTTCCGATAATAACCTTTTGTTACTGTCTCACCCCGAAGAAGAATCTCATTGTTTTCCCCTATCTTTATTTCCAGATTTGGCATGACACGACCTACAGAACCAATACGGAAACTATCAAACCAACAACAAGATACTGTAGCCGTAGTTTCTGTAAGTCCATAACCTGCAATCATATTTATGCCTACTGAATGAACGAATTCTTCCACCGCATGCGGAATGGCAGCTCCTGCAGTCGGGAAGAAATTTCCATTTTCAATACCAATTGTCTTTTTCAGTAAGCTATAAATTGTTTTTTCATAGAACTTATATTTCATATGCAACAATGGAGGAGGAGTCTTACCATTCATCAGATAAGTTATATTATGCTCTTTTCCCACCTTTAAAGCATCAAGCATTAAACTCTTCTTCAACCCTGTTGTTTCATTTATTTTTTCCTGAACTCCTGCATATACTTTCTCCCAAAAACGAGGAACACTGCACATTGCAGTAGGACGAATCTCCTTAATAGTTTTCTGTATATCCTGCGGACGTAGATTAATACAAAGTAAACATCCCTTATTTATACAATAATAACTCCAAGCACGTTCGAAAATATGAGTAAAAGGAAGAAAATTCATAACGACATCCGATTCTCCTAAGGTCGTCAGCCGACCATCATGTGCCGCAAAAGCAGCTTCATAACACGAATGATGCAACATGACTCCCTTCGACTCTCCTGTTGTTCCAGAAGTATAAAGGATATTGACCAAATCTCCGTTTCCCGACTCAGAGGTGCGTTTGTCTACTTCTGCCTGGAACTTTCTCTCCATTCCTAACTTCAGGAAATCCGAATAATATATAGAATTTGTATCAGAAGCAGAGCGCTTTACCTTCGGATCGAATATAATAATCTGTTTCAGTGTTTTACATAAATTCTGTACACGACAGGCTACGTCATACTGGTATTGTTCTCCCACAAATAAAAAACGGATTCCAGCATCCTGCAATATATAGTGTACCTGTGCTTCCGAACTCGTAGCATATAATGGAATGGTAACAATCCGGCTTCCGAACGCACCAAAATCCGTATACAAGCATTCTGGCATATTCTGAGAAAAAACGCCGATATTTTCCTGAACTTCTGCCCCCAATGCAATCAAAGCATTCGAAACCCAATTTACCTTTTCAGCAAACTGATTCCATGAAACAGATATCCATCTTTCAGTTTCATAGTCACGATATTTTAAGGCTATACGATCACCATATTTTTTTGCCTGCCGGCAAATCAAAGTAGATAAACAAGAATTACTCATTTAAAATTTAGTTATTTTATTATCGCTGAATGCAAAGATAGAGTTTAATTTGGAATAAATGAAGTATCTTTGCTGCACAAAACAGAATCTTTTTTTATGTTAGACATTGGTTACTACACATCTGAAGCATTAACATTACTTCAAGCTCTAATCGGTATCCCTTCTATCAGCAGGGAAGAAGAAGCTGCTGCCGATTTTTTACAAAACTATATAGAAGAAACCGGTATCATGACCGGCAGATCAGGAAATAATATCTGGTGTATCAGCCCGATGTTCAATACTCAACGCCCAACTATATTGCTTAACTCGCATATAGATACCGTAAAACCGGTTAACGGCTGGCGCAAACAACCTTTTACTCCTAAAATGGAAAACGGTAAGCTCTACGGTCTGGGAAGCAACGATGCTGGCGCCAGTCTGGTATCTTTATTTCAAGCATACCGGTACTTGTGTGCGACTGAGCAAAATTACAACCTTATCTTCCTTGCTTCATGCGAAGAAGAGGTTTCCGGCAAAAACGGAATAGAAAGTGTTTTACCACAATTACCTCCTATTACATTGGGAGTCGTTGGTGAGCCGACAGAAATGAATCCTGCTATTGCAGAAAAGGGATTGATGGTACTTGATGTTACTGCACGTGGAAAAGCCGGTCATGCAGCACGCAAAGAAGGCGATAATGCAATATATAAAGTACTGAGCGATATAGAATGGTTTCGCACGTTCCGCTTCCCTAAAGAATCTTCTTTACTGGGACCTGTCAAAATGAGTGTTACACAGATTAATGCAGGTACACAACATAACGTTGTGCCAGACATATGTACTTTCGTTGTTGATATCCGAAGTAATGAATTTTATTCTAATGAGGAACTATTCAAAGAAATCACTTCTCATATCAGCTGCGAGGCAAAAGCACGTTCATTCCGTCTCAACTCCTCACGTATAGACATTAATCATCCGTTTGTACAACGGGCTGTTGAACTTGGAAAAACACCTTTCGGATCTCCTACTCTTTCCGATCAGGCACTTATGCCTTTCCCTTCGGTAAAAATAGGTCCGGGCAAATCTTCACGTTCGCACACTGCTGATGAATATATTATGGTAGCCGAAATAGAAGAAGCTATCGGCAACTATATTTCAATATTGGACGGACTAAAATTATAAACCACTCATTTAAAAAGAAAACTATGCAATTACTCCGAAAGATATTCAATTTGTTTTATCTGTTGTTGGCAGGAATACTCCTTCTTACAGCTTGTGGCAGCAGTAACAATAAGAATAGCCAAGAAAACGAAAACAACAGTACGCCCTTAGTCAAAGCTCCTGACTTCAATGCTGACAGTGCCTACATCTATGTAAAAAAACAAGTAGATTTTGGTCCCCGTGTTCCAAACACGGAAGCCCATCGTGCCTGCGGTGATTATTTGGCTAAACAATTGGAGAGTTTCGGAGCTAAGGTTTACAACCAATACGCCGACCTTATGGCCTACAACGGCACAATATTGAAATCACGCAATATTATTGGAGTGTATAATCCTGATACTAAAAAGCGTGTTCTGTTATTTGCACACTGGGACACTCGCCCGTATGCAGATGCTGGCGAAGAAAGACATCACCATACTCCTATCGATGGAGCAAACGATGGAGCCAGCGGTGTTGGTGTTTTACTGGAAATAGCACGCCATTTACAACAGCAGGCTCCAGCCATCGGAATCGATATCATATTTTTTGATTCGGAAGATTACGGCACTCCAGATTTCTATGACGGTCCTTATAAAGCAGACACATGGTGTCTGGGATCCCAATATTGGGGACGCATTCCACATACTCCCGACTATAAGGCACGCTTCGGTATATTGCTTGACATGGTAGGAGGGAAAAATGCGACATTCTATTACGAAGGATATTCCAAACGTACAGCCAGCCAGCCAATGCAAAAGATTTGGGATATAGCCCACAACCTAGGATACTCCAAACATTTCATCAAAAATGACGGTGGAGAAGTAACCGATGACCATGTATATGTAAATCGTTTCAGACAGATACCATGCGTAGATATCATTGACTTCAATCCTAATAATGGAGAAGGTTTTAATCCTACCTGGCACACCATAAACGACAACATGGATAATATTGACAAAGCAACTTTACAAGCTGTTGGTCAGACTGTCATGACAGTAGTATATAACGAAAAATAATAACAAGAATAAAGTATGAAAACAATCAACGAACTTCAAGACGAGGTAATCGAAGAATTCAGTGACTTCGACGACTGGATGGATAAATACCAGTTACTTATCGACTTGGGAAATGAACAAGAACCACTCGATGAAAAATATAAAACAGAGCAAAATCTGATAGATGGCTGTCAAAGCCGTGTATGGCTTCAGGCTGATATGGAAGATGGAAATGTAGTCTTTCAGGCAGAAAGCGATGCCTTGATAGTAAAAGGTATCATTGCTTTATTAATCAAAGTTGTATCAGGACATACCCCCGATGAAATTTTAAATTCCGATCTCTATTTTATTGAAAAGATCGGGTTAAAAGAACATTTGTCACCAACTCGTAGCAATGGCTTACTGGCTATGGTAAAACAAATGCGTATGTATGCTCTGGCCTTCAAAGCAAAACAAGCTGAATAAATATAATCAATCTTCAAGACAATAAAAATGCCGCTTTTCATTTTAGATAGAAAAGCGGCATTTTTATTGTCAGCTAATATTCTTTTCAGAGTTAAGTTTCTCACATTTAATCAATACTTTATCTCCATTGGCAAGAGTTGTGGCAAATAGATAAACATCCCCACCCTCTTTTAGCTTCAGCTTCTTACGGAGCTCGGCCACCGTAGAAGGGAAATTACGTACTGTCAGGTTTGCCTTCTCTACACCTTGCAAAAAACTTTTCAATTCCTTTTTCCCAAATCCCGATGCAGCCAATACCCGGAAACAACGACCGGGAAAATCTACTTCTACATCCGAAGTATACAAATGACTATTAGCGTGAAGTTTTTTCACACCATATCTCTCTGACAAAATACGGTAAGCTCCTGCTTTCAATAAAGCGGCTCCCGGTTCATAAAGATAGCTCTCTACCTTTTCAGCCAACGTACATACAGCTTTCTTCTCCTCCGAAATCGTAAAATCGAGGTGTTGATGAACAAAGTTATTAACAACCTGTTCACAGCTTATAACAATCTCACTATCAATACATTTACCTTCGATCCTCCCCTTATCAAGAATAATTATCAACTCTTTACACTCGTTATTAACAGCTACAATATGTATTTCACTCACATACTTCAGTTCGTTTAATGCCGAAGCCATATCAAGCATTGGAGAAAGCTTTATCATTACCGTATGCGCTCGTTCAACTAACAAATCCTCGAGTGCACATACATCCGGTTCACAATCAGCAATCAAAACAGTCTTACCACCATTACTGTCGCGACGAGCTGGATCAAGAAACAAACAATCTACTGGTTTCATTGTTTTAAGGAACTCAGTTCCATCTGCTTGATGTATCCTCACATGGTTCAGACCTAACAACAGGAAATTATGCTGTGCCAGCTCACACAATACTTCCTGTCGTTCTACATAGTCCGCCTGATTAAAGTTACGAGCTATAAACGAAAAATCTACTCCTAAACCTGCTGTTAAATCTGCAAAGCTATCTCCTTTTACTAATGAAGCCTTATATCGTGCAGTAACTTCCGATGAACATTGTTCCATTGACAAATGCTGCGGATAACGTACCCCTTCGGTCTGCGCCCATAGAGGAATCTTCTTTTCAGCAATCTGCCATCCCGCTATCTGTATAACAGCCTCAGCCATATTTACATCTGGGTACTTTGAAGCTTGTAAAGCAAGTTGCCGTACATCTTCATGACGATTTTTACAAATAAAACAGGATGTTTCAGGAGATATTTCTTTCATTTGATTTTATGTTTTCAGAGAAATAAAACAACTTCACTTTTCCAATAAAAGTAACAAATAAAAAATATCCCACTAAAAATAATTTTTAGCGGGATATATAAAAACAGGAACGGAAGTATACACTTCCTTAATATTCTTCCTCGTTGAAGAAAAAATCTTCTTTACTCGGATAATCCGGCCAAATATCTTCTATGCTTTCATAAATTTCGTCTTCATCTTCCATCTCCTGCAAGTTTTCAATAACTTCCAGCGGTGCTCCTGAACGCATAGCGTAGTCGATTAACTCATCTTTTGTTGCAGGCCATGGTGCATCTTCCAGCTTTGAGGCCAATTCCAATGTCCAATACATAGTATCTTAGTTTTAAAAAGTTTTACATTCTATTATTGAGCCACAAAAGTATAACAAATTCTTTCATTTGCAACTCTTATCCCAATAAATTTCATCATGCTGTGTTAATTGATTTAACTTTCTGGAAAGAATAAACAAATAATCAGACAATCTGTTCACAAATTGCTTTATTTCAGGATCAATTATACAATTTTCATGTTCTTCCAGTGCCAATATTCTACGCTCAGCACGGCGACATACCGTACGGCAAACATGACACAACGATGCAGAGAATGCTCCTCCCGGAAGAACAAATGCCTTCAATGAGGGCAAAGAGTTATCCAGTTCGTCAATAGCAGTCTCCAAACGCTTTATTGCTTCAGCAGAAATCTGACTTTCTACATGCAGTTCAGTCACAGACTGGTCTGTTGCCAAATAGGCCCCGAGTGAAAAAAGCTTGTGCTGGATATATAAAAGAAAGTCACAAATCGCAACATCCTCTACACAGGTTGCTAAAACACCAATATTAGCATTCAGCTCATCCACTGTACCATATGCTTCCAAACGTATATGTGTTTTAGGAACTCTCATTCCTCCAACCAGCGAAGTTGTTCCACCATCTCCCGTCCGGGTATAAATTACACTCTTTTTCATAGTACAAATATGTTATTAAAGGAAATTCACAATGCGATGTTCTTTTATCCTTTTTTTATCAAAAAAGACCAAGCCCACATCATACAAGTCGAACGTCACTCCAGTTCTTGAATCAGCTACAACCTGCTTCCACCATTGACGTTTTTCTTTAGTTGCATAAGGCGAGCCTATAAAAAAACAAGTCCTTGAAGTAACATAAGGAAGAAACATGTCAAATGCTTCCTTATAATAAGGAGTAAAAGCAATATGCACGATATCCGGACAAGGCTGTCCCTCTACACGACTTCTCAACAGAGAGAGGACGTTTCCGCAACGATAATCTACCTCAGGAACATCTTTCAGCAAAGATATAACTTCTTCGTGTTCTTTCCCTTCATCAAATGTACACAAAGACACATGCTTCGCTTCACTCATATACCTAGCCGATAAACCACTACCAGTTCCTACTTCAAGCATATTCCGAGGCTGCAAATGATTTACTAAACGAAATAACAACCGATCCGTTTTTTCACGATAATGAGGCAAGTGTTCAACTTGTTTTCTTTTGGCATGCAACAAATTATAGGCATAAAATGCCAAACGCTCATAAACGACAAAAGTTATCAGAAAAAAATCGGAAGGAGAATGTACTCCATATCCACACCGATGGCGGAAACGACAGCACCAATTCCATCCACGTAAAAACAGGTTCGGCATAAATTATCTTCTTTAGTACGGTGAACAAAGATAGAAAAAATATTGCCATCCGAAAATTATCGGATGGCAATATATCAATAGACTAAAAAAACAATCTACATCTTTTTTACTTGCGTGAGCCCAGTTTATCATCCAGATACAAAATACCTGCATGGTCACCGCATTTCTTCAGCTTTTCAACGATACCCTGAGCTGTAGCTTCTTCTTCTACCTGTTCACGAACATATCCCCATAAGAAATCTTGAGAAGCCTTATCTTTAACCTCAGAAGCTACATTTACCAAATTGTCAATCAATTCAGAAACGTGACATTCATGTTTGTAAACATGTTCGAACACTTCGAGTACGCTACCCCATCCTTGTGGAACAACATCGATTTTATCAACCAACGCAACTCCACCACGTTTTGCTACATAATCAGCAAGATCATAAGCGTGTTGCAACTCTTCCTGAGATTGTAGCTTCATCCAATGTGCAAAGCCATCAAAACCTTCTTTCTTCAAATAGAAAGACATAGACAAATAAAGATTAGACGACCACATTTCAGCTGTAATCTGATCGTTGATTGCTTTTTGTAATTTTTCTGAGATCATAATATCTTTAATTTTAAAAGTAGTAATCTTACACTACTTTACAAACAAATGAAATGCCAACAATCTTTCTCTACAGTAAGTTTTTATGAAATATTAAGTCACCAAGGTTATCTTTGAACAATTCTGCCAAGTTGTCACAATTCAATCTGAAAAAAAGACAACAGAGGTTTGACAAAAAGGCACGGCAGAGAAAGACAAACAGAGAAGAAATATCCCATCATCAAATGACAGGATATTTCAAGATACAAATAGTCTTAGCGCACGTCATTGTCATTAACCAGCAACTTACCTTGATATTCACCGGTTAATGTATGCAGGAATGCAACAAGCTGCTTAACTTCCTGATCATTCAAATCGACACCTATTTCATATTTAGCCATTGCCTTGACGGCTTCATCAAGAGTAGCCTGTGTTCCATCATGGAAATAAGGAGCAGTCAGAGCTACATTACGCAAGCCAGGTACTTTGAAACGATGTCTGTCTCTTTCATTTTTTGTTTCCTTAAAACGTCCATTATCCTCAATGGTCAACTCAGTACCTCTGTCTGCGAAATAGTCATGCTTAATACCCAGCAATTCATACGATTGTCCTCCCATATTTTCTCCAACATGAAAAGTGGCACAGTTATATTTCTTGAACAAATCGTAGCCAGCCAGTTCATCTGCAGTCATAGCAGTTTCATCTCCTTTCAGGTATTTATCGAAACGAGAGTTAGGAGTAAGCAATGTTCTTTCAAATTCCTGAATAGCATCGGTAATATTCGCCTGATTAAAGCCGTCAGGATATACTTCCTTAAAAGCTTTCGAGAAGTCAGCATCTGCATTCAATTTTTCACAAATCTCATCAAACGAAGTACTCGCCATTTCCACAGGGTTCAAAGGAGGACCAGCCGCCTGATCAGCCAAAGTTACTGCACGTCCATCCCAAAACTGCACAAAATTATCATGTGCATTATATACCGAAGGAGCATTTACACCACCAAATTGTCCACCAACTCCTTCAGAATATTGCTTATTATCCACTCCTCCAGTATTCAGACCATGACAAGAAGAACAAGAAACCGTATTGTCTGAAGACAAACGTACATCATGGAAAAGCAAATTTCCTAATATAACTTTACGAATATCGACAGCCACTGAATCCTGAATCGGGCGAATGGTTTCATTATTCCATTTCGCATCAGCAAGTAAATTCGGATAAAAAGCAGCACGCTGTTCTTTCGCCCAATTTAATGCCATCTGCTTTTCAGTATCACTCAGTGAAGCTCCCCAATGTATCAAATAACTAAAGTTTCCCACCCCCAATAAAGAGGGTGGAAAGTAACAGTAATTCAAATTTTCTTCGTAAATTAGAGGTGCTTAATCAGCTGATTTACAATGGAAAATAAGAATACTATTATAGAAGCAAAAATAGGT
>ERZ780148.138-NODE-138-length-62602-cov-11.112843_pt1 | contig 62602 bp, 77 predicted proteins | sample MGYA00510984_ERZ780148 | MGnify/ENA primary metagenome ERZ780148 (study PRJEB29588, sample SAMEA2160902) | human gut metagenome | biome: human gut; feature: human-associated habitat; material: faeces | place: Denmark | collected 2008/2010 ...
CGTGATGCCAGTAATCGTGTACCAAAACAAATACTTTTTTACTCATAAGTTATACATCCTTTCATCACCGTTTTATGGCTACGTTTTTGTGAATTCTCGTTTTTTAGATGTGCGTTAAATTCCGATTTATCGGGCAGATTATCTGCCTTTATAAAACCATTATACCACGCAACTCCACTTTTTTCAACCACTTTTCCAATCAAATCCCCATAGGCACAACCTCGTCAATATCCGCTTCACGCTTAGGTTTAGCAATGCCCATAAACTGCTTATGGCACTCCCACAGATCCATCAGAAACCCGAACGGCATAAGCCACACCTCTTCCGAAGCGAGGTGCAGCTGAGCCGCGCCGTAATAGAACAGCCGGGTGAACAGTTCTGCGTCATTCACTCGGCTGTTACTGCATTTTTTGAGGTATCTTCACTTTCGATATTCCGCTTCGTGCCTTTCAGCATAGCTTCGGTGATAGCGTCCTTGTACTCGGCAAGCTCGCTGGGAGAGGTCAGAAGCTCCACGGTTTCCTCGGTGAGAAGCGGCTTTTTCTCGCTGTTTCTGAGATTATATATCTCAATGCTCTGATTGCAAAGCAGCGTTATCAGCCAGATTATCTCATCAAGCGCCATCTCCATATTCTCAGACCTCATCAGCTTGTCACCGAGGTTATCCAGTCCACCATAGCGATTAGAAATAGCCTTTGTCGCTCTGGTGGTGAGGATCATCTCGTACTGCTCACCGCCGATGGTTATTAAAGAACTGCGTTCATTCGTCATTGCTCATACCTCCGTTACTTGCCTGTTTCAGCGGACTTTGCCGTGAATGTTGGTTCATATACAGACTTGTACCAACCCGTGATTACACTGTCAGGAACGTTCTTCTCGCCCTCGGTCGCTTCCGCTTTCCATGGGTGCTTTCCGCTGCCGTCCGGCTTATTTCTGCGTAAGACCGTTCCTTCAATTGTAGGCGTGGAAAACGTAATGCTGTCACCCTTTGTTGCAAGCGAGGTTGACGGAATACCGAACTTCACTCTGTACAGCCAGAAATAGCGATATTTGCCGTTGGATTTTTTCGCCCGAAACCCGATAGCCACGGGCTTGCCGCCGTCCTCGCTTGTTGAAATAACTACGTTGTTGCTGTCGATAGTCGCGCCCGTCAGAACCGAAGCCGCGTCATTGCCTATATCGTCAATGCCAAGTGAAAGCGTTCCGCTTTTGAACTCCTTGACGATTTCCGAAGCGCCGTCATCGGCATATAACGTTGCTTCCGCAAGCTCCACGGAGAGGTCTGCCGAAATTGCCTTTGCAAGCGAAGCGGGAACTCCGTAGGTTTCGCTGCCGTCGCTGTCCTCGGTTATTTCAGCGTAGAACAGCTTGTCAAGACCTATTGTTGCCATTTATATCTCCTCCATTTCATAGTTTTTCGCCGTATCAACGGCGTAATGATGATAGCCAGTTTCGTCCTCATAACCGACATACTTTCGGGCGGTTACGGTAATATCCGCGCTGAGCAGAACCTTTACAATCCTGCTCACAGTACGGGTGTAACTGCTTTTCGTAAACAGAGAAATCCGTACTTCCTGCACATCGGCAGTCGGCGCATTGTCTGCGTGAAGTTCAAAGCTGTCGTACAGCGGAGTGAATACCAGATATTCATCGGGAGCCTTTCCTGAATACATCGCAGTCTGCGCCGGGATTTTCAGCTTTTTAGCTATCGCAGAGAGTTCCGAAAGCAAACTCACAGCCCCTCGACCTCCTTTTCAAACGCGGATTTCATGGCTTCCACACACTGCTTTTTCACAGCTGATTTCGCAGGTTTCAGAAAAGGTTTCGCTGACTGACTGCTTGTGCCGTATTCGAGGATATTCGCTATTTTAGCGTTACTGCCGCCGTCCGTTCTCGGCTCGGAAAATCCTACCTTGATGTCATGATTTCCGTTTTTGTCGACCATAACGGGAGATAAGCCGAGCGACCGTTCAAGTCCTCCTGTGGAGCGGGATTTACTTTTCGTTCCCGAACCTACAACGGATTTCAGATTGCTTTTGACCTTTGCGAGAGCGACCTCGCCGCCCGCCTGCAATACCTTTTCGGCAATGCTGTCGGTCTGCGCTCCAAGCCGAGAAATCCTCGCAAGAAATTCATCGGGCATTTTTACATCAGCCTTAGCCACTCGGCTGCACCTCCTTTGCAAGCACTTCAATATACATACCTCTGCCTTTCACATCTTCGACAGAGGTTATCTCAAATACAGAATCGCCGCAGAGCAATCGCATATCCATGGTGATTTTCATTCCCGGAATGGTGCGAAATCGGAACAGGTCGGTAGCTTCGGAAAAGGCGGCTCGGTTTGCCCATTTCTCGCTGCCGTGCCGACCCTCCCGATAGGCTCTGACCTCTGCTACAATAGCATCGGATTCCGTCTGAAAACCCTCGTCATCGAGCGTGACCCGCTTCTGCGTTATCTGTATCTGCGTGTTCATTTTACCGAAACTCATACTTTCCACCGCCTGTCCAGCCGCAGCAGCATATTCACCGTATCCCACACCTGTTTCCCCGCCTGAACATTATCTCCGAAAAAACCGCCTGTACTGCCGTCCCTCGATTCGTAAAAATGCGAGGACAGCATTATTACCGCCTGTTCGGTAGTCGGTGGCATTGCGTTTTCTGAATAGTAATTCTCAGACAAATGCTGATAGCTTTCAGCATACGAAACAGCAGCGGTGATGAACCCTTTTATGAGTTCATCGTCCGCCGAATGTTCAAGTATGAGGTTCTGCTTAACTTTCGTCAGAAGCTCGTCCATAGTCACCGCCTATTAGACGCCGGAAGAACCGGAGCCGGCTTTCATCTTCAGAATCTGGACAGCTTCGGGAAGAATCAACTTGCCGTCAACGCGCTCCTTTGCCACAAAGCCCACCATGCCGTTGCCTGCGTACAGCTCCTTGAGTTCCGCAAAAGAGCGAGTGCCACGGTCGCCGATGTTGTAGTAACTAAAGTCACCGAATGCGATTACAGGCTTTCCTGCGGCGATAGTGGGAACATACGGAGAGGTATAAACCTCGTAGCCGAACAGCCTGTCGACCTCGCCCGCCTGAAGCGAGGGCTGCCACAGATATGCGCCGTTGTTATCTTTCAACTTGCGGAGAGCCGCAATAGTCTGGTCATTCATGATGAACTTTGCATTTTTGCGGTACGGGCGCTTAAGGGAGTACACAAGGTTGATTATCTCGTCAGCAGTGATTGCAGTTGCGCTCGCCGCAGTGACAGCGACCTCGCCGCCACCCTTGTCGGAGAAAAGTCCGAGAGGCTTGCCAACACCATCGCCGTTGAGGAAAGCGTCCTCCTCCGCATTGGAAAGCGCCTTTGCAAACTGGTCGATGATGTAATTTTCAAGACCGAAAGCGTTGTCATAAAGCAGTTCCTCGGTCACCTTAACCGCAACGTGCAGCTTGTGCGCGTCAAGATTTATCTGTGCAAAAGTAGCGTCACCGAAAGACAGCGCTCCACCCTCGTCAATCCACGCTGCGGCGGGCTTGGTGGCGGCGATGTTTATCTTGTGTTCGCCGCTTGTGGTGATAGTGTGACCCAGCTTTCGCATGATGTTCTCCTCGGTCAGAGTATCAATAAGGCGGCTGTCGTACTCCTCGGGAACGAGGTAACCGCCGTTAGCGTCAACGCCCTCGGAAAGCACATCGGAAATCTGTCTGAAATTCGTGCGGAGAGCGTTCAGCATTGCCGCCCTGTATTCATCACTTGCTCTGCCGGACTTGGGCTTGTCACCGTTCAGCGGCTTTCCAGTAAGCGGGACTGACGTAGGCTTGGAAAGCTGCGCGTCCATAGCCGCCATCTGCTCCATGCGCTCGATTTCAGCGCCGTAGTCCTTTATCTTCTGCTCCATTTCAGCATAAGAAGCAGCGTCCTCTGCAGAGAGAAGTCCGTCCTTGTCGCGCTTGGTTTCAACGAATGCCTTTGCGGCTTCCCATGCCTTATTGCGCTTTTCGCGCAGTTCAAGAATTGTCATTTTCGTTACCTCCAGTTTTTAATAAGGTCAAGCCGAGAAAATAAATCCTCGGCTTTGGTTTTGTGTTCTGTTTTCGGCACAATCCTACACTTTTCTGCGATCCTGCCCATAAGCGAATTGACCACCTGCGCTTCTGAATACATCAGAGCGTTAGCGGGCTGTTCCTCCATAGGTTCTTCACGGGCAAGAATACCGTCCGCAAAGCCGAGTTCCACCGCTTTGTTTGCGTTCATCCATGTTTCTGCGTCCATGAGGTGCGAGATTTTCGCACGGCTCATTCCCGTCTTGATTTCATAAGCGTTCATAATGCTTTCCTTGACCTCGGACAGCATTTCGATTGCTTTCTGCATTTCGGCTGAATCGCCCATAGCTACCGTCATTGGATTGTGTATCATCAGCATTGAAACAGGGGACATCAAAACCTTGTTTCCCGCCATCGCGATAACGCTTGCGGCACTCGCGGCTATACCGTCAATCTTCACGGTGACGTTGCCCTTGTAGTCCATCAGCATATTGTAGATCTGCGCCGCCGCAACGCAGTTGCCGCCGGGTGAGTTTATCCAGATGGTAATGTCACCGCTACCTGACATCAGTTCATCCTTGAAAAGCTGCGGTGTGACGTCATCGTCAAACCAACTCTCATCTGCGATAGTGCCGTTGAGGAATAGTGTTCTCTCCGCTGTTTCCGCTTGGTTCTTCCACTTCCAGAACTTCTTCATTAGAATTATCCTCCTCTCTGTCAGCCGCCGCAAAGATACCCGCGTCAGCCAACTTAGTCATATTGCCGTTTATGAGATATAGGTCGCCGCCGTCCTCGGCGGGAATACGGTCGAGGTTTTCAAGTTCCCGAATGTCGTTTGCGGACATCCAGCCGTTTTGCCTTGCGGTAGCGTAACCACTCATTCGGCTTGCGTAGTCGCCGCGCAGCAGCCCGTCAACATTGAATTTGATGAAATATTCCTGTTTCTCGCTTGGGGTGAGGAGCGAACGAATCATGCTCTGTTCCCACCGCACAAGCCATGGTTCAAGGGTGTATTTCACAAATTCAAGCGACTGCTGCTCTATATTAGAAAAGCTCGATTTTTCCAAGTCGCCGACCATGTGCGGCGGCACTCTGAAAATTCGAGCTATCTCGTTTATCTGAAATTTGCGTGTTTCAAGGAACTGTGCCTGTTCGGGCGAAATACTGATGGGAGTGTATTTCATGCCCTCCTCAAGCACAGCGACCTTTCCGCTGTTGGAACTCCCGCCGAACTGCGACTGCCACGCTTCACGAACCTTAGTCGGGTCCTTTATTGTTCCCGGGTGCTCAAGCACGCCGCTTGGCGCTGCGCCGTTCGCAAAGAACTTAGCGCCGAATTCCTCGGTCGCAATTGCAAGTCCGATAGCGTTCTTCGCCATTGCAATCGGCGAGTAGCCGACAAGTCCGTCAAAACCAAGTCCGGGAATATGCAGGACATCGCCCGGCGAAAGAATGACTTCGTATTCCTTGCTGCGAATGGCTTTATCTGAGCCGCGGTAGTATTTGTAGTACAGCTTTCCGTTGGAATCACGGTCAACCGACATTCGGTTCGGCATAAGCGGGTACAGAGCAATGACCTCGCCCTTTCCGTTGCGGATAATCTGCGCGTATGCGTTGCCCCACAGGAGCAGGTGCGTCATAAGCGTTTCACGGAAAACAAACGAGGTCATTTCGGGATTTGGTTCATCGTGGAGCAGACGGTACAAGGAGTGGTTAATCGCTTTCTCCTTACCGCCTGTTTGCCTTTGTTGCGCGGCGTCCATGCCGCGCTTGGGGCAAACGACAGCAACGTCCATGTTGTCGCCGTCCGAACGGTACTTATAGACGTGCAGCGGTAGTCCCGCCACAGCTTCCGACAGCACTCTAACACAGGAATACACGGCGGTAATCTGCATTGCGGAACGCTCGGTGACGTTCTTTCCGGCGGTAGAACCGCCCATGTAAAAGCGGTAGGCGCTGCCGGCAGTGCTGTTTTTAGGCTTGTCCCTGGAATGAAATAAACTGCTGAAAATCTTCATGTAGTCAGTCCTTTCGTAAAATGGGCATAAGAAAAGCACCTGCCATTGCTGACAGATGCTTAACAATTATTCTGTTATGTTATATAAACTTTTTCATCACGCGGGTATAATCTTGCTTTGCGTTGAAAACCGCATTAACGTATACCGTGTTTTCTTCCTTGACATAATAATAAAACATAAGGTAATTATCATGAATGAGAAAACGATATCCATTACTCACAAGAACCCTTTCCTTGGGTAGCGAGCCGCTTTCCGGCAGTATTTCGAGATTTTTGCATTTTTCTCTTAGCTTGTTTACAAAACGGATCGCAATATTCTTATCCTTTGACTGCTTTGCAATATAAAAGGCTATATCGCGAAGATCAGCTTCTGCCGTATCAGTGAATATTACTCTGCAATTCATACATCAAGGTTCTCTAGGTCGTTTAATAAATCGTTGAATACATCATCAGCGCTGTGGACTCTTCCAAGCCTTATATCATCCATGCTTTGCGCAAGATGAGCATACAGAGCAAGTTTTTCTTCAAGCTCGGAAATATAATGCATGGTCTGCTGATAATCCTCATGACTAAGAAGTACAGTATCCTCCTTGCCGTTAACCGTGATTGCTACCGGATTATCTCTTGTAAGTGCGGAAATCTGAGCGTAATTAGTGCGAATGTCCTTTGACGGTCTTATTGAAATAGAATTTGTCATAAAAAACACCTCCTATGTTGGTAGTCATATTATATCACAATTATGCTACTTTGTCAATAAGATTATACGCATCAGATAAAAAGTATTCCTCTGTCATCATACACACTAGCCCCGTGGTCGTTTCCGCAGCGGATAGCGCGGTCGAGAGCCATAATAGTAGCTACTGCTCCGTCAATCTTTTCTGTGGACTTTTCCTTATCAGCCTTGATGTTACCGGCGGGGTCGGTGCGAATGTAAATATTGTCCATGTTCCACCGCAGAACAGGGTGACCGCCGTGGGCTATTTTCTGTTCAAGCACCAGTTTCATCACCTCCTTTGTCGGCGGGGACATATCTTTAAACCCCTGTCCGAAAGGCACTACTGTGAAGCCCATGCCCTCGAGGTTCTGCACCATCTGAACCGCACCCCAACGGTCAAAGGCTATCTCACGGATATTGAAACGTTCGCCGAGTTTCTCGATGAATTTTTCAATAAAGCCGTAATGCACTACATTACCCTCGGTTGTCTGCAAATAACCTTGTCGTTCCCACACATCATAAGGAACATGGTCACGGTTAACACGCAGAGTCAGATTATCCTCGGGAATCCAGAAGTACGGCAGAATGATGTACTTATCCTCATCGTCCAAAGGAGGAAAAGCAAGTACGAACGCAGTAATATCCGTGGTTGACGAAAGGTCAAGCCCGCCGTAGCAGACACGACCTTCCAGTTCGTCCTCGTCAACGGCGAATGCACAATTGTCCCATTTCTCCATCGGCATCCAACGCACCGCCTGCTTTACCCACTGGTTCAGACGAAGCTGTCGGAAAGCGTTCTCCTCGCCGGGATTCTGCTTTGCCGATTCGCAGGCGGCTTTTACTTTATCGATACCGACCGTAATGTCAAGGCTCGGATTTGCTTTCTTCCACACTTTCGGGTCAGTCCAGTCATCGGATTCATCAGCGCCGTAAATCACGGGATAAAAAGTAGGGTCGATTTTCCGACCCTCAATTATATCCTTGGCTTTCTGATGAGTTTCGTAGCAAATGCTGTGAGTGTCCGTTCCGGCGGTGGTTATAAGGAAATACAGTGGCTGCATTCGGGCGTCGCCGGAGCCTTTCGTCATTACATCAAACAGCTTGCGGTTCGGCTGAGTGTGCAGCTCGTCAAAAACAACGCCGTGGATATTGAAACCGTGCTTGCTGTACGCTTCTGCCGAAAGCACCTGGTAGAACGAATTGGTGGGTATGTATATTAGCCGCTTCTGTGACGCTAAAATCTTCACTCTCTTTGACAGCGCAGGACACATTCGCACCATATCTGCTGCGACATCAAACACGATAGCCGCCTGCTGTCTGTCGGCGGCGCAGCCGTAAACCTCGGCTCGTTCCTCACCGTCACCGCAGGTGAGAAGCAGCGCAACAGCGGCGGCAAGCTCGGATTTACCTTGCTTCTTCGGTATCTCAATGTACGCCGTGTTGAACTGCCGGTAACCGTTCGGCTTCAGCGTTCCGAACAAATCTCGGATTATCTGCTCCTGCCAGTCGATAAGCTCGAATGGCTTTCCCGCCCATGTGCCTTTGGTGTGACACAGATTTTCGATGAACATGACGGCATAATCGGCAGACGCCTTATTGTAATTGGAACCCTCTGCCATATAGAGGGTCGGTGTGTATTTTTTTAAATTGCGCATGATATGTTCCTTGATTGAATTAAGCATTACTTTATGGTATAATCTATCTTGAGGAGGTGATGCCGCTTGATAAATATATTCGAAGCAGTGTTTTTACCACCTCGCGTCCAACGATAGCAGACCTTGAGCGAGAGACGCGTTCTTGCTACGTGAATCAAGGTCCACAATTAATCCGGAATTATCCGGAGGGTACTGCCATAAACTAGGCTTGGCTGGGGCTATGACCGTTGGACAAAAAGCAAGAGAGACACCACTTGGCAGTACACAAGTGGTGTCTTTTTATTTACTTACTTGGAATTAGAGTGTACTTCCTATATGAGGAACGAAACCTCTCAGAGTTGGTACTTTATGCCGCTTTCAATTTTACTCTCGTCGTTGGCAGCAAAGGATATCAGAGATAATCTGTTCCTCGGATTATTTATCGAGGGCGTCGAGTGCCTTCCGTGTGCCGCAGTCACTGGCTGCCCTTTGGTGGCGTGGCGTCCATGCCACGCCTTTGTGGGGCAACCTTCCGACATCGTGTCAGGGCAGATTTGCGTGTTGGGATACTTTCTCGAAAGAGCGGGAACACCGCCGTACAGCGCCCCACAGTGAGAGCAGGTGCGAAGCATTGTTGCATTATCTGATTTCATGGACAGCCCTCCTGCTGTTGTTCAGTGCTGCGAGAAGAATACTCTCATCAAAACCGAAATTGCTGTAACCCTCAAGGCAAGTCCGAACATACGAACCGCTCGGCAAGCCCAGCGGTCGCTCCTCGTGCATGATGTACACGAAAGCCTTTCTGACCACGTTTTTGCCCGAGAAGTACCTCACGGACAGTTCAAGTTCGGTCTTGTAGTAAAAGGTCGGAAAACCCTCATAAACATCAAGCCTTTTCTCATCGGCAGGTTCAACCGACCAGACCGCGACATGGACTTCCGCTCCCGATTTCGGCTCAATCGTGAGGTAAGCGCCTGTCTTGCTGCCCTTAAAGAGCAGTTCGTAGTCCTTAATCACCGCAGTCCCCACGGGCTTTGCCGTATGGCAACGCAGCGCCATTTGTCGTAGGTTCAGATTACTGCCGTAGGCGAGGTAGTACTTTTTCATTTGAAATTCGTCCTTTCTGAAAGGCGGCTTGTATTTTCGGTAGCGTTCTTGCCACCGTTCAGAAATCACCTTTCTACCACCAAAAGCCCCACAGCGTGGGGAGTTGGGGGCAGGAAGCTGATTCCTGCTTGTTAGGGTCTGCCGTTTCTGAAAGCTGTATCGCCCTCGAGCCGCTTGGTGTAAAGTTCCCTTGCGGTCTTAAATTCATCGCCGATAAATCCGAGCCGTAAAAGCCATGTTCTCATTGCGTACTTGGGATTATCAGTCTGCTGAGGATTTGCGCTTGCGGTCTTGACCTGCTTGGCAAGCTGGCTGAGCGCAAGGCAAAGCTGAATGTAGCTTTTCAGCTGACCTGCGTGAAGTCCGTTCTGCTTGCCGCCCGAGGGTGCGTCAAACTGGAAAAGTCTGAATTCAATCGTGCCCTTTGTAAAGGTTGCGTGGAGGTTCAGCATATGGTAGCGGCTCTCGTTGTAGTGCGCCGACCTGCCGTAATCCGCATTCTGACTGCCGTACCAGGTGTCCGCAAGTGCCGCCATGGTTTTGGGCTTCTTGCGGTTGAGTTCCACCAGGAAATCCTTGCTGACCGTGCGGCAGTAGCGGTTCATGCGGTTTCTGTCGAGGTTCAAGGCGCTTGCAAGCAGGGTTTCATGGCTTGCCATAATGTTTGCGAGGTTTCGCAAGGTCTGCGCCGTGTGGCCTTTTGCGCCAATGTGAATGTGAACTCCGCAGCTCCTTGTGGCATCGCTCTTTGCGCCTGCTCTCCTCAGTCTGCGAATAAGCTCCTGCAGGGTTTCCATGTCTGCGTAGGTAAGTATCGGGGTGACTAATTCGCACTTTTCGCTGTCTGGTCCGTGAATGCTGACGTCCTTCTGGAACTTCCACTCGCGTCCCTCGCTGTCCCATGCTGAGTAGGTGCAGTAACCGTTGCGGCCTGCGGTATTCTCATGGCGGCGAGTGCCGAAGAACTCGGCGGCAATCTGTGCGGCTTTCGTTCTTGTAATATTATTCATTTCAACCTCGACCCCTATGGTCTGGTTCATCATTTCTTCAATCTGCTTTGTGGTTTTTGCGTTCATTGTGGTGTCCTCCGTTGTTTTGTTTCCCTTTCTGAGTTGCCCCTCGGTTGGCGGCGTCCGTGCCGCCTTTTGGGGGCAACCTTGCAGCGTCCTTGCTGCGGTAGACACATATTAACTCTAAAACGAGTATATAGCAAGCGGTTTTACCACAATATATTGAACGAAATACACACGCAGAAATCGTGTATATCAGCCACGGATTTTGCGAACTACATCAACACCAAGAACAGCATTCAGCCCGGAGCCGTTATCCCAGCGGACGAGCAGATTTCCTGCGTCGTCAACGCCTTTAATCGTGCCGCGAGTACCTATCGGCGGCGCCTGGAAATCGTCCATTGAAACCAGTTCCACACGGCAGCTGGCAGGGTACTCTCGGCGGTACTGCTCAATCTGCTCCTTACTCGGAAACTTCATTTACAGCACCTCCATTTCTGAAAGCCGATGAACCTGTGAGGTTTCTCAGCAGTATCTTCCGCTCGGCTTTGTACTCCGAACCGATGAAACCTAACCGCAGGAGAAAGCAGCGGAATGCATACTTATCGTTGTCGGTTTCCTTTTCTTTCGCTGTAACTCGCTTTGCGTTTGCGGCAAGTTCGCAAAGAGCCGATATGAAATGCGTGTAAGCCTTACATTCGTCAGTGCTGCACTCTGCGAACCATGGAAACTTCACCGTGCTGTCCGTGACCTCAATCGGCAGCTTATCCACCGCTAATGCTTTGCGGATAAGTCTGCCTTTTGCTTTGAGCAGCTTGGTAAGATTCTCGACCGCCGTGCTTTCAAGCGGAACTTCCACCGTAAGCCCCACAGGTTCGCTGTGTTCGGCGCTGTCGGTGTCTGCGGGTATTTCCTCGGTATCCGTTTTCGGCGGTTCTGTGTCGGCAACCTCGGCGATGAATCCACGCCCTACAAGGAATTCAAGCAATCCTTCGATTTCCTCGCTGTCGGCTCTGTCATCGAATTCAAGGTTGCCCTCACGGGTCACCGTGAAATAATCGATTCGGTAAGCGTAGGTCGGTGTTCTCATGTAAACTGCTTTCGCTCCCGTGAACTCGCTGATGGCTTTCACAAGCGGTTTTCTGTCCTGTGCGTTGTAGTAAATTGTCATGGCATTTTGCCCTCCTTTGCGTACATATTAACTCTGAAAGGCATATATATCAAGCCGTATTACTACACAATATTTTTGGGTTCAGCTGTGTACAGTACACAATCCCCGAAAGGACAAAGTAAACACACGGCAGAGCAACACCGTTTCCCCACAGCTTGTACTCGGCAGAGTCGCTGTGGGGATTTTTCAGCCATGCGCGGATCTGCTTTTCGGACTTCGGCTTGACTGCGCTACCGATGATTTTTCTGTGTATTTCAAAGACCTCTTTCCAGAATGTCAATTCTTCATCTGTAGGCTCGTCCGTTCCGAGATCTGCGCACCACCAGTCGGGAAATCCCTGCAAACGGGCGCACTCCGTTGGAGTAAGCCTGCGGACTATGTATTCCGGAGAATTCACGGTCGGCGGGTCTTTGTAATCGCTTGCGACAAGCGTGTTTGCGAGATTCTCCTTGGCTTCGGTGTGGTAGGAATTCTTGCTTGTGCTGTAAACCAATGTTTCCGAACCCCCTCCGTACATTCCACCAGCTGCTCTCAATGCTCCGCATTTATCGTTTTCGCTGTACTTCGTGTAGCTATCTTGTGAAAAAGCTACTGCGTGTCGGTCGGTGGTGTTCAGAGTGAACGAAATGTCCTCATTCACACCGCTGCCTTGCGGACCGTTTTTGTCGGCTCTGCCTATCATTGAACCCTGGACGGCTACGACTGCCACGCCGCCTTGGTTTGAGTCGGGAGAATTACCGCCCGTATCTATCGTCCGGGAGGTATCTGTTTCATAGCAGTTCTGCCGCGCATTTTTCGTGCCATCGGATGTGAAACGAACATCAAAACAGCGAGTATCTTCCACGACAAACGGCTGATTATTCCCGCCTGTCCCGTAGGTTGAAGAAACCGTTGGAGCAACGCCGTGCAATTCGGTGTAGCGAGTGTCCTGCGAGTGGTTTTCATAGACAGTCGCAGGAACAGTCCCTGCACGGAGAGTAGGCGAAGTTTCATCTTCGTAGCCGATACCTCTCGCTTTTGCCGAGTGTTCCGTGCAGAAGCCTGCTGATTCCATCACGCACGGTGGATGATGAGCTTCGGCTCGGAGTGTGCAAGTTACTTCCTCCGTCACGTCCATTCTGTTGCCACCTTGGTCGTTCAAGCAGACTGCGCTTGTCGTTCCAGCGCCGCTTTCAGCAGCGGCGGCAGCTCTTTGCCACGTTTTGAAGCCCTCTGCAGAATACCCCGACAAGCCCTCGGACTCAAACAGTATTTTTCCGGCGCATTCGCCGTCAAAATCTGTGACAAGGTAGATGCGTTTTCTTCTCTGGGGAACTCCCCAGTATTGTGCATCAAGCACTCGCCAGGCGATTGAGAAACCGTCTGCCACGATGTTTCCTGCGGCTGACCATTTCTCATGTCGAGGAACAGAAACGGTTTCGTCCCTGACCCTGCACAGGCTTTCGAGGACGCACCGGAAGTCCTCGCCCTTGTTGGAACTGAACGCTCCGGGGACGTTTTCCCACACGCAGAACCTTGGATATTTGCCATTGGTAGCGCACCTCATTTCCTTTATAATTCTGACCGCCTCATAGAACAGGCTCGACCGTGAACCGTCAAGACCGCTGCGTTTTCCGGCAATGCTCATGTCCTGACACGGACTGCCGAATGTGATTATATCCACGAGCGGAAGCTCCGCACCGTTCAGCGAGGATACATCTCCGTAGTGCTTCATCTGCGGCAGTCTTTTCGTTGTTACCCGAACGGCGAACGGTTCGATTTCCGAAGCCCACAGAGGAGTAATGCCAGCAAGCATTCCTCCGAGCGGAAAACCGCCGCTGCCGTCAAAAAGGCTGCCAAGCGTGAGTTCATTCTTCATTGGTGACCTCCAGTTCGGAATAGGGTATCGTCTTTCCGTCACGAATCACAGACACATTCTCCGCAGAGCCGACCTGCTCAATATACCGCTTCACGATTACATCGCAGAACTTTTCATCAAGCTCGATGGTGTGGCAGATTCTGTTCGTCTGCTCACAGGCGATAAGCGTACTGCCCGAGCCGCCGAATGGGTCGAGAACGATACAGTTGCTCATGCTTGAATTCTTTATCGGATACGCAATGAGCGGTATCGGCTTCATTGTGGGGTGGTCGCCGTTTTTCTTCGGCTTGTCGAACTCCCATATTGTCGTCTGCTTGCGGTCGGAGTACCACCGGTGCTTGCCGTTCTTCTTCCAGCCGAACAGGCACGGCTCATGCTGCCACTGATACGGCGAGCGGCCGAGAACAAGCGACTGCTTCTTCCAAATACACGTTCCGGAAAGGTAAAATCCCGCGTCAGCAAAAGCCTTGCGGAAGTTCAGACCCTCTGTATCTGCGTGGAAAACATAGATGCTTGCATCGTTCGCCATAGCTTTCTCCATGCAGGTGAAAGCGTCAAGCAGAAACTGATAGAATTTCTCATTTTCAAGATTGTCGTTCTTGATTTTACCCGCCGAACCCTCATAGTTGACATTGTACGGCGGGTCGGTAACCACAAGATTAGCCTGTTTGCCGTCCATAAGGAACTCGTAAGTTTCTGGTTTTGTGCTGTCACCGCAGACAAGTCTGTGATTTCCGAGCAACCAGAGGTCGCCCGCTTTTGTTGTGCAAGGTTTTTCCAATTCACCATCAACATCGAAATCATCTTCCTTGGTATCGGAATCATCGTCAAAAAACGCAGCGAGTTCCTTTTCATCAAAGCCCGTCAGACCCAGGTCGAAATCGTCCGCCTGCAATGCTTCGATTTCAACTTTCAGCATTTCCTCGTCCCAGCCTGCATCGAGAGCCATTCGGTTGTCTGCGATTATGTACGCTTTCTTCTGGGCAGGTGTTAGATAATCCACGAATACACAGGGTACTTCAGAGATATTCTCGGCCTTTGCCGCAAGAATTCTTCCGTGACCTGCTATGACGTTGAAATCCCTGTCGATGATAACGGGATTGATAAAGCCGAACTCACGCAGCGAGGAACGGAGCTTGTTCAACTGTTCCGGCGAGTGCGTCCGAGCATTGTTGACGTACGGTATCAGCTTATCTATCGGAACAAGCTGCATTTCACTGGTCGTATTCATCTGACGTTCCTCCTTTTCAGAACCTTGTGCAGACCTTTTCGGGCGTCCATGACATTGCCCTTAATTGCCTGACCTTTAATCGTTCGGTATTGCTGTACCGTGATGTTAGGTCGGTTGTTTTTCAGTTCCTTGAAAAATTCGATGGTGTCCTTTGACATAGCGTTATCCTTTCCTTGAACGAAGCAGACGTTCCATAGCATCGTTCAGATCATCACCTACTGGCTCGGTGCAGTTCTCCTTGACTATTCCGTAAATTTCATACCAGATGAGATTTGCGTTTTTCTGAAACTGCTGCGACATCTGCACGAACGGCGAAGCAATAACGCCGCCCGTGGTCGGGTGCTTGCCGAGCAAGCCGTAAGTACTGATTGCTTCCTCGCATTGAATGTATCTTGCGTATGCCTGGGAGTAGGCTTCGATGAGCCGCTTGTTTACGAGGTTCTCGCAGTTCCTTTGTTTAAGCCACAGCCAGGTTTCTCGGTATATATCGTCAGCGCCGAGCGGGACTCCGTTCTTCTGCCGAGCCGACAGATAATCGCTTGGCTTCGGCATATCCGCGCCGTTAAGCACAGCGCCCTCCGGCAGGTTGACGGCTTCAAGTTCCGCTGTGTCGAGCGCAGGTATGTCGTTGCTTATGATTTTCACCGGAAGTCCTTTCTGCTTTTTCTCTGCGGCAGGAGCGGGTTTATCTCCGGCGCGTACCCGTCTGCCGCCTCTGTTTGTGCCGTCCTTAGCCATGTTTTTCACCTCCGCAGGACAAGAAAAAAGGACGGTTCGCGCCGTCCGAAAATGATTTGTGGTTTAATACCCCGTTTGAACCCCGATTTTTGCGCACGAAGCCCCGGGCCGCTGTCCGTGATAAAAGTCACAGAGATTTCTACCGCCCCTATCTGTCCCCGAGATTGTGGTGTAACTTCGTGTGGCAAGACTTGCATAGCGACATCAGATTGCTGAAATCGTTGCTGCCGCCGCGTGATACGGGAACAATGTGGTGTACCTCCTCCACGGGAGTAAGCCGACCGTATTTCAGACACAGCTCGCACAACGGGTGCGCCGAAATGTACCGACTGCGTATTTCTCGCCACGCTCTGCCGTATTTCTTGTTGCTGTCAGCGGAGCGGACGAACTTGTTGTAGCGGCGGTTCATTAGCTTTGAATGTTCCTCGCAGTACTGCCCGTCACATCTGTTCGGGCAGCCAGGGTAGGAACACGGTCGCTGCGGTCGTCTGGGCATGGGATTCATCTCCTCAAATCGCACGATTTCTTTCTATAATTCTTGAAAATGATATTATCTCTGCTTTTTCATGCAGACACACAAAGAGCCTTGCGGGTGTTATGACCTACAAGGCTTTCTCTGTATTCTTTGCTGATTATATCATACCACAAAGGGGCTACTGTAAAACAGTTGATTTTACTGTAAAGTTTCCGGAACAACAATCTCTCGCATTGCTTTATGGTGCATTTTGTAGACATTATCAATGCCGTATCCCATCTGAACGGCTATCTGCTCCCATGTTTTGAAACACAGATACCGCAGTTCAAGTAACGTCTGATATTCGAGATTTGAAACACCGCGAATCACTCCAGCGATCTCCTTTTTGAGGTCAACCAGGCTATCCATGTCAACGTTTATCTCGCTCTCCATATCCACGATTTTGATTATGACGTCCTCCATGCGGTGAATATTGCGGGTGGAGTTGCCGGGCATATCGTTGAAAACCGTAATCGCTTTCTGCGCAAGCAGGTTCAGCGAAGCTATCTGCTCCATCTTGCTGTTGATACGCTGATCTATTCTGTATGCTTGTCCGAGATATTCCTTTGCCGTCATGCCGAAACCTCCTCTTTTAGCTTTTTCAGAAGCAGTTCTCCGTTCAAATCCGAAAGTATCGAAAACCAGTTTGAACGAAAGAATTTCTCGATATTCCGCTTATCATGCTGCGCCGATTTGTCGTCCGGAGTGTAACGCAGACGCTCTGCGGCGTCACGGTAATCCTTAACCGCCTGTACGATTATGGCGTTTGCCAGTTCCTTGTATGGATTCATTTATGTACCTCTGCTTTCACTGCGGTAATAAGCGCCGCCTGCGTTGTGTCCTTTGTTTTCAGTGCTTTCATAATCTGCTCGTCGATAGTGCTTTTGGCGATTATGTGTTGAATGACCACGGTATCCGCAGTCTGACCCTGCCGCCACAAGCGGGCATTTGTTTGCTGGTACAGTTCAAGGCTCCATGTAAGCCCAAACCACACCAGGGTCGAACCGCCGCTTTGCAGGTTCAATCCGTGCCCGGCTGACGCAGGGTGGATAAGAGCCACAGGGATTTTTCCGCTGTTCCAGTCGGAGATATCCTCGCTTGACTTAATCTCTCGAATTTCAAACCGCTTTTTTATACGTTCGAGGTCGTGCTTGAACCAGTAAGCCACAAGCAGCGGTCTGCCGTTCATGCTTTCGATTATATCCTCCAAAGCGTCCAGCTTTCGGTCGTGTATGTGAACCGTTTCTCCGTCATCTGAGTAAACCGCTCCGTTTGCCATCTGCGACAGCTTATTTGAGAGCGAAGCGGCGTTTGCCGCAGTCACTTCGTTATCTTCAGTGGAAAAAATGAGGTCTTTCTTCAAACGGTCGTATTTCTCCTTTTCATTTTCGGAAAGCTGAACCATGTATTCCGCGCTTATGAGTTCGGGCATTTTAAGGTGATCGGTGGCTTTCATGGAAATCGTGATGTCGGAGATTTTGTCATAAATTCGCTGTTCCGCATCGGGTAAAGGTTTGTAGCTGTATACAACCATTCCGTTTCGCTTGTCCGGCTGAAAATACGCATTTCTGTACTGCCCGATAAGCCTGCCGAGCCGTTCTCCCATATCCAACAGCTTGAACTCCGCGAACAAGTCCATCAAGCCGTTACTAGCGGGAGTTCCCGTAAGTCCGACTATCCGTTTCAACTTCGGTCTGACTTTCATAAAAGCCTTGAACCGTTTCGACTGGTGATTCTTGAATGAACTCAACTCATCAATGACCGCCATATCGAAATCAAATGTCAGACCGCTCTCCTCGACAAGCCACTGTATATTCTCACGGTTGATGATGTAGATATCTGCGGGAGTGCATAGGGCTTTCAGACGCTCCTGCGCCGGTCCGACAACCACACTGTACTGCAGATTTTTCAAATGCTCCCACTTTTCGATTTCAGCCGACCAGGTATCACGAGCCACACGAAGTGGTGCTACCACCAAGACTTTATGTATTTCAAAGCTGTCAAAATGCAGGTCGTTTATTGCTGTCAGAGTAATGCTCGTCTTGCCAAGTCCCATATCCAGCAGAAGCGCTGAAATGGGGTGGGTGATTATGAACTCGGCGGCATACCGCTGATAATCATGTGGATTGTATTTCATCAAGTATCGCTCCAATCTGCTCAACTCTATCAATGATGTACACACGAAATCCGAGTTTCATCAATGCTTTGTGCCTTGCTAACTGCAGCGGTCGAGGTTTCTTGCCGGGTGCTTTCAGTTCAGCAAAGGCAATCTTACCGCCCGGAAGAAGTATCAGCCTGTCCGGCATTCCAACAAAATTTGGTGACACGAATTTCAGACACATACCACCGCTTTTTCTGACCGCCTGCACCAGCTTCTGTTCTATCTGTTTCTCACGCATTTTCTGCTCCTTTTTCTTCAATGGTGCAGGTCGGTGAACCTCATCTCATAAAGTCCTCTATAAGGTGTTTTTTGTCATTAAAACTGCCCTAAAGGGGGTTTTATACTAAGACCTTCACCGACCTGCACCTTTAAGGTTATCAATCTGCCATAAAGTCAGATTTCAAGCGGATTCCGTAGACCATAATGCCCGTTTTGGATTTTCGTTTTTCAAATCCTGCGGTATCAAGCCCGGTATAGAAATCCGTGGTGCTTCTCGTGTATTCTCCTGTCCTTGCACAGTATGCACGGTACTCCTGGTAAAGCTCGCCCGACTTCTGCGTATATGATGGGTCAACCTCGCAGCAGTCCTCAATGAACATGGAAAGCCAGTCGTTATTTTCCCGATAGTGAGATATTGCTTCACTCACGCACTGCGGAATTTTCAGCTTGAAATTGCATTCGATCACCTTTCTTGCTCCATCGATAATCCAAGAAAGCACAGCACCTCCTGCTTTTTCTGCAAGGTAATCCGCATAATTTTTGATGTCGGAGTTGCCCTCAATTTTGGCATTGAACGGTATGACGATAAGCCTGCGCCATGTACCCTCGTCATTTGCTCCGACTCTCGGGAGATGATTTGTGTACAGCACAAGCGTGTGCGTGGGAGTATATCTGAATGGATCGCGATACTTCTTTTCTGCTGAAACCTCGTCAGTAGAACACAGCTGCTTTACCACCGAGGTGTTAAGCCGCATACCCTCCTCAAGTTCTGCCGCAATAACAAGCCGTTTTCCCTTTAGTTCAGCCATCTCAGGCTTGACATTTCGCTTACAGCCAACCGTGAGGGCATCGGCGGATATACTGCCGCTGTATGAGCCAAGTACCCGTGCAATCGTGTTCCAGAACGTACTCTTACCGTTGCGACCCTCACCGTAGGAGATTATAAGAGCCTCCATATACACTTTGCCTATTGCCGCAAGACCGACTATCTGCTGAACATACTCGATAAGCTCCGCATCGCCACAGAAAAAGCTGTTCACTGTGTCAAGCCAGATATCCACATTCTCATCGGTGGGAGAAACGGCGGTCACTTTGGTTATAAGGTCATCTGCGGAGTGCTCCGAGCTTGTCCCAGTTCGCAAATCGTATGTAGCCGCCGGAGTATTCAGCAGAAATTCCTGCGAATCAAAATCCTTAATATCACGCAGTAACATAGGCTTTGCCGCCTGCAATGCGGAAGTGATGTACTTCATATCCCTGCGTTTCATTACAAACGATTTATACACAAGTGCTGTCATGTATTCAGCAAAGGCTTTCTCGCTTTTCTCATCTATCGCCTTTTCGAGAGCCTTGCCGCCCGAAAGCACAGTTTCCTTGTCTATTCCGGATTTCATAAGAGCCTGCTGTGCCTTTTCCAAAGCGGTTTTAGCTTCATCAAGCTGTTTGTCAAGAAAATCCTCGCAAGCGCCAACAGCAAGCTGTTTTGACTCTGCCCAGCGGATCCCATCATAACGCATATAATCCGTTGCGTCCGTGAATACAAGTTCGCCACTATATTCACGAGCTAGAACTTTAGCCTGTCCGATGTCGGAATAATCTTCGGGCTTGAGATCAAAACCGGAATCATACTGCTCGGGTGGAATATAGCCGTCCTGTTTTGCCACCTTTTTGCCGAACTTAACGGCACTGTTCCAGATGGTCTGAAGCTCCGAATCGTCAAGCGGAGGATCGCACTTTTCAGCCTGTTTCAAGAACTGTTTGTATGCTTCGTCAGTGTTCCCGAACCGCTTTATAATACGCCCTGCGTAATGCGACATAGTGCAGTTGCGGCTGCCCTCGGGTACACTCGCACTGTCACTATCCCACTTCTCAAAATCCGCATTTTCAAGGAAATCTACGACAGATATATCTCCGTTGTATATTTCTACCTGCGGGTTAGAAACTCCGAAAAGCAGTCTTGCGCTGTCGAGAGCGTTCTTGTCGAAATACGGAAACTCAGCCGCAATGCGCTTTTTCAAGGCTGTGTATTCTGCGCTGTCCGTAATAGGCGGGATAGGAAAGTACACATGAAATCTCGGGCGTGGGGATTTGCCGCTCTTCGGAAGCATATTATTACGGCTATAAACTACTACAAACTCTACTCCCGGAAAAGCCATAGCCACCTCAAGCGGAGTTACCCAGTCGCTTGGATCATCGGAGTGATCGTTGTCGCAGTCCATTGGGATATTATCGGAAGAAAGAAAATCCGTATTACTGCGATGATTGTTTGAATATTCAGCTGCAACGTGGTCGAATGCCACAGCAGCTTTCATAGAATTTTCGTCTGTTATGACGCACTTGTGGGGGTATATGCTGTTAGGCAGACTGCCTACGCAGTCTGCCGTGTATAACGTGAATTTCATTATTATCCTCCATTCTTTAAATTCTAACAGCTGATAGAGCCGCCAATAATATATGGAAAATTATTATACAAATGGTCCACTATATTTCAGTCCTTTTTATAAAACATACATTCGTACCCATCGGCACAGAGCGGAAGCCCCTTTGCCCACGGTGGAGTTCTACCCATCATCTCGCAGATTTCAGATACATTTGTATCTATCGGGCATTCGATGATAAGTTCATCGTGCACGTGACCGCACATCCGATAATTCCGCAGCGTCCGCATAGCAGAGCAGAGAATATCCCGGCTGACCGCCTGAACGATGTTCTCCACGAACTTAGGCCCGTAGCTTTCAATGCGCTCCCACTTCTTCGTTGCACCAACGCCCTCGTAAGTGACGGATTCGCCGCCGAACTTATTCTCGCCGATACGGGGCTTGACGTAGGAAAGCCGTCTGCCGCTCGGCAGCGTGATAAACAGCATTCCGCTCTGATATTCAAACTGAATGCCATGTGTGTCTGTGCGAAGCCTTTGTCGTATTGTATCCTTCACGCAGCGGTCGACTTCCCACCAGAATCGAACAATATTCGGGTTGGAACTGCGCCACATATCCACAAGCGGCTGTAATTCATCTTCTGACAAACCCATCTCCAATGCACCCATAGCTTTCAGAGCGCCGACCGAACCGCCATAACCGAGCGCCAACTCTGCGATTTTACCTTTCTGCCGCAGATGTCCATTGACACCATGCTTTTCAACGGGGACACGGAACATCTGACTTGCAGACGCACAATAGATATCTCCACCGGACTTGAATACGTCAAGCCTCCATTTCTCGCTAGCAAACCACGACAGCACTCTTGCCTCTATTGCTGAAAAATCTGAAACCACGAATTTCATTCCCGCTTTCGGCACAAATGCCGTGCGGATAAGCTGCGAAAGCGTGTCCGGAATATCATCGTACAGCAGTTCTATGGCTTCATAGTTGCCGCTTTTCACAAGCTCACGAGCCTGTTTAAGGTCGGGGATATGGTTCTGCGGGAGGTTCTGTAACTGTATCAGCCGACCCGCCCATCTGCCGGAACGGTTTGCACCGTAAAACTGAAACATTCCGTGTGCGCGTCCATCGGAGCAAACAGCGTTCCTCATAGCCTGGTACTTCTTCACCGAGGATTTTGCAAGCTGCTGGCGGAGTTCCAGAACCTCTGCAAGCTGCGGCGGTGCGGTTTTCAGCAATTCGGAAACAGCTTTCTTACCGAGAGTGTCTGTTTCAAGTCCGTTCTCCGAAAGCCACTGTTTCATCTGCTGTACAGAGTTCGGGTTTTCGAGCGAAGTAAGTTCCTGCATTTTCGTGGAAAGCAGCGCCTTTGACCGCTCGTCAAACCGTATTGCATTCTCAACGACAGCCATATCCAGAGCAATTCCACGGTCGTTTATCTGCTGGTCAAGGCAGTATTCCTCCCACACAAAATCCGGCACGGAGAATTTGCGTAGCTTGTCCTGTATCGACATTTCGACCTCGACATCACGCTTGTTGTACGCTTTGAAAAGCGACCATTTCTCCGGAGCGTGTTCGGGAAGATTTCTTGTTCTGCCGCCATTTGTCTTGGTAGCTGCGCAGGGGACGCAGAAATACTTGATGAGGTCTTTGCCCTCTTTCAGCTTCTGTTCCGATAAGCCAAGAACTGCGCCCGCACCGGCAAGCGACAACGGAAGTCCCATATATGCCGACCACACCATCGAACACCTCCACGAAGTCGGGTCGAGATACTCTCCGGACGGCAAACCGAGATACATTGACAGACACACACGTTCGAAAGCAGCATTAAAAGCCCATTTAATAATGCTGTTGTCAGTCAGCGCAGCGAGGATTTCATTAGAAATCTTCTCGCCATGTGCAAGGTCGTACACCACAACATCGCCGCCGTTCACGGAAACTCCGAACAGCAGTATTTCAAATGCGGGTGATTCAACATACCTGTACACACCGCATTTTGCAAGGTCAACATCGCTGAATGTTTCAATGTCAATTGACAGTGTTTTGATTTTATCCATAGTTCACCTCAAAAAGGGCGGTAAAGTTTTTCTACCGCCCTATTAGTTCTCAGATGCACAGCAATCTGAATGTTTCCTTGCCCTTTGGAGTTATCATCGTCTGAGTATCTGTATATCCGGTCTTGTCGTTGACGAACTCCTTCATTTCAAACAAGCCGCTGTCAACGTATGTAGCGTAAGGTCTGAGTTTGCCTTTCTTCGAACGGTAGAGATAACCCTTGTCAAGCAGAAAACGCACAAAATCATTCTGCCTTACACCGAGTTCCTTTGCAGTGTCGCGAATACCTGTGAGCAGATTTCTGTCAACGAGCATATCGAAATAATCTGCTTTTGGCTGCATGATCTGATTGGAAACGGTAAGCTGTGCATTTTTCGCCTTTTCTGTTTTCAGTCTGGTAGCCAGTTCAATGAGAAAATCCGGAGAAGCAAGCGCCTGTTCCAGAACATCTTCCGTCATGTATGCGCCGTTCTTGCGAATAGATGGCAGGACCTCATCAAACACCCATTTCTCAAAGCGTTCTGCGCCAGGCAGCTTGCTATGAGCGATAAGGCGGTAAACGTTGCCTTCCGAAATGAAACCAAGTGACTGAATGCCGCCGTTCGTAGGGGTGTCGCATTTCACGACACCCTTGCAGTGCCTTGAAAGAGCGTCACGCGTGTTAGAGTATCCGAGCGCCTTTGCAATATCAGCGCCGCAAAACAGCACCTCGCCGTTCTCCTGAATAGTGCGAATTTCTCCGAATTCTTCGTTGTTAAAAGTTGAAATTTCCATATAAACCTCCGAAATTGACCTACCCGCCCACCCGGCAGTATCAGACTGCCAAAATTACTTGTGATTAGCCTTGCGGCGCTGCTTGATTGCCGCTGCCAGCGAACCGATAACGGTGATGAGATTGCCGATGACCGTACCTACCGAAATGCCAAAACAAGCGGCAAGCATTATGCTTTCAAACTCCGTCATATTACACCTCAAGAAAGAAAATCATCATCGTCGTCGGTTGCGAAATCGTCCTCAGCGCGGGTTCTTCCACCGAGCGGTTCGCCATCGCGAATCTTCTGCAAGTTGTTCAGACCGCAGGCGATACCCTTGTTGCCGTTGGAGTTAAAAGCATAAAAAGAAATAGACGCTCTGCCGTAAACACCGCTGTAAACCTCGCTACGCTCCAGAATAGGATTGCAGTTTGCGTCCACGATACCGGGAGCGGTTGCGGAGTTTGCGTTGATGAAGTAGCTGTTAGCGTACGCTTCATCATCGGGGCGTTCTGTATCGCCGTCACGGAGCGGATTCTTGATTGCGGAAAGCGCAGGAACGGAGCGCCCGTTGCCCTTGAGCTTGGACTCGCCCTCCTTATAAGCTGCTTCGATAGCCACCTTGATTTTCTCGACCGTCCTGGTATCGGACTTCGGAATGATAAGGCTCACACTGAACTTCGGTGCGCCGCCGTTGATGGACTTTGCTTCCCAGATGTTTGCGTAGCTCCATCTTGCATCGGGTCCTGTGATTACATTTGTGGGATTGATAAACTTTGGCATATTATTTTTCCTCCTTGAAATCTTCGTTTGCTGTATGAATTGCCGGACGCTTGTCCGAAATTGATACTAAAGTTGGCTTGCCCTGCGGCTTTTCGATAAGCCCGCCGAGCAATTCGTTGAACTTTTTCTTACCGAGCAGACTGGTCATTGCTGTGATACCGAGAACGCTGTGTTCATATGGGTCATATCCTGCGGATTTGACGGCCTCAACAACTTCATTTTCATCTGTGTATTTGCGGTTGGAACGCCCCTCGACCACCTTGAAGCCATCGTATGAAACACCGCTAAGCGCCTGCCGCAGAGCGTATTCTTTTACATCGGTCACCCAAGATACAAGCTCGTCCGCTTTTGCGAGAATAGCGGCGATTTCGATATTATCAAGGGTTGCAGGCGGTTCAAAATCGTAACGAGCGAGAGCAAGATTATATTCTGCTAGTTTTCGACAGGTCGCTCTGACCTTGCAGAAGCGACAATGTTTCCCTGCTTTAAAATCTCCATCGCCATTTGCGGCAAGCTGCGCTGTCGGGGTGAGGATCTCATTAGCCCAACGGAGCAGTTCTTCTTTGGAGATGGCATACTCGCTGATATTGTCACGCCTTGGCTGGAATATAATCATGTTCACTGCGGATATGTCGTATATTCCGTCAAATAATTCGAGAGCGCCGAGAGCGTAAAGCATCATCTGCGGATTATTCTCTGCGCGGACTTCCACACCTTTGCCGTACTTGAAATCTATAACGGAAAGTGTACCGTCAGCTACGATTACGCAGTCACCTGTGCCGAATCCCTCCGGAACCCACCGAGAGAAATCCAGTTTCTGTTCGATAAGGACTATGGGGTCATTGCAGGCTACTTTTGCTTTCTTGACCTGCTCATAAGCGTATGTAGCGTACTCGACAGCGCAGCGCTCCATCTCCTCGTTGTAGTAGGTGAGGTTTTCTGTTGGGTCGGTGGTTTCTCTGCCGAGCAAGGCTTTCAGCCTGTGTTCGCAGAGGGCATGAGCGTCCGTGCCCTCCTGCGCATACTCGCTTGATGTATCCGGCAGTTCGGCACAGAGTTTAGCAGACGGCGGACATTCGAGCCAGCGGTGGCTTGATGATGCCGAGAGAATTGCGTGGTTAGTCGGCATTGCCAAGCACCTCCACCTCTGCTAGGACTGCTGCATATTCCTCCGGCTTGATTACGGAAAGCTTGTCCGCACCGTGCTTTGTGATGATTGACTTTACCTCTGCTGTGAAGCCGGCGCGGGATTTCTCGGCGCAGACGGCTCTTACTTCTTCAAGGGTAAGTTGCTTCTGTGTCTCTGCTGAATCGGTATTATGCTCCTGTACCTTGTCGGCAGAGAAGAGCTCGTACAGCCAATTTGCGGTATCATTCAACAATGATGCAGCATCTCGCAACTCTCTGATTGCCTGTTCCACTTCGCGTATTTTGCTCATGATTTGTCGCTCCTTCCATAGATTTTTTCTGCTGTTCAAGCTGAATCAAATTTTTTGCCAGGCGCTTTGAAACAACACTGATTGCCGTAAGCACGCCGATAAGTTCCTCGTCAGCTGCAGATTCGTTGATTTTAGGCTTGTTCATTGGGAAATCTCCTTTCCGAGGTAATTTGTTTTTGTTGTCCTCAATATCCACTGGAGGGATTATGCCAAAGTGGTCCGCAGTCCGAAAAAATATTTTCTCCGGCTACAAAACTGCAACCGGAGAAGTAATTTAATTATTAGAGATAGTAATCCCTAAGCTTGTCCCGCAGCTCGTCACGTATCTTTGCCCAGTGCCGTTTGAAAGTTGAACGAGCCATACCCATAATTTCGGCGGACTCTCTCTCGGAATGGTACATCATCAATTCGCAAATACGCTTTCCTTCCGGATCAAGACGGTCGAGTTCTTCATACAAGGCTTCGAGCAGTTCCTTCTGAATAATAATTGATTCGATGGTCTGCGAATCGTCTTCTAGAGTGTCGCCAAGGGTGAGTTCATCGTTTTCACCACCGATAACGGTGTCAAGAGATACTTTTTTGCCAGCTGTGTAGAACGGGCAACCTGGGCATACGCCATCGCATTTCCACAGCTGAGCTTTGGTGCAACTACACTCGCCGTTCTTCCGGGCATGATAGCGGGTGTTCCATATGGGTCGGTAATACTCACGATACAGTTCCTCGCTTACCTCTACAAGTTCTCCGTTGACAGGGATAAAATACTTTTTGGCTTCTTTTGACATAAAGATTTCCTCCGTTGATTGTCTCGAAACGGAGGAAAACATAACAGATACCAGCAAAAGGGTATAGTGGTGCACTGCTTGAAAATTTATCTCCATTTCAAGTATGCAACCAGCACATTCCAGTGGCTAGCGTCACAAATATATTTGATTGTAATCGTAGTCACTGGAATGTCGTCGGTACCGAACATGACTACAATTGGGTACACAGCAGTCGAAAACGATAAAAATTATATTTGCGTTTGCAGAGATAATGTTGAAATCCTCGACAAAATGTGATATAATAAAAGGTAATATAAGGATAGCAATGTTGCTTTACATCTTGCGAGTCGTTTTCGTCTCCTTTGTACAATTTAATTATAGTTCAATGCGGAAAGAAAATCGGCCACATAAAGTAACCGTTAAGTTATAGTGAAGTTTCCATTTGGAGGTGTCACCAGTTGAAAGAACTAGTTTTTGCAACAGTCTTAACAGAATTGAAAACATCATGGGAAGATGCGATTGCTGTTCCAGATTTGATAAATCTACTTTATGATGCTATTGCTGAGCCGGTAGGATTGACAAATAAGAATGGCGATCCAATCACGGTTACTAAAGGTACTGCAAGTAAAATCATGAATCGACAGCCTGGAGGCAATCCACATCGTTCTATTCGCAGCAAGTCTGCAGATAACAGAGTCCATATATCAATTGAGGAGTATTTCAAAAAGAATATAGTAAAACGATTGCTCAAAGGCAGTGAAGATGATCTGATTGAGAGATTTAAGGCGGTTATTAATGACGATGACGGGATAGCACCGGCTAAGAAGCAAGAGCTTCTGACAAGCGCACAAAAAAATACGCTCGCCATGTTTTTGGCAAGCGTATATCTCTATTCTTTATCAAGAGATAACGTGTTAGATGGTAGCAGAAGCGCTAAGCCTGTTACTGCTACAACAGAGCTTGAAGTTATTCCACTGCCTACTGGTATTACTGGCGTAGAAGGAAGCTACACCGATGCGCTCCTTGCTGCATATGGACAGGTAGAGGGGATTAAGCATTTTACTATTGATATGCTAGATGCTTATCCTGCTCACAAAGAAAATTTTAGTAATCAGAGAAAATATTATTTTGCAGCAGAAGCTGTTCGTAGAGGAATTCGTGATTTGTACGGTACGAAGGAAAAGGATCAATTCGAAGTTTTGAAGGACGAAATGTACGAGGGTGTTACGGAAGTCTGGGAGGACGAGGCGAAAAATGGGCTTGCGCGAATGAGAAAAGTTATGGCGCAGGCAACAAAAACATCCTTGGATAAATGCCGTATTTGCAGAGAAACGGAGTGGATTGGCAACAGTCAACGAAAAGGTGTGTGCCATTTTCTTGTTGGGGAAAATCGTTTGAAAGGTTGGGTGCGAGAAGATGATGAACAAGCTATTTAATAGTGTATTTGAAAATTCACTCCGTATCCTGTTGTTATTGGCAGAGTTTGATTGTGGCCAAAGCCTGGACAAGATTTATGCTACGGATTTCATGGTTACATACGGGGCTACATTTGGTGTAAGTGAATCTGATTTAAACGGCGATAACCAGTACAAGTTCAGTGAATTTGCATCTCGTCGTGAAATTGTAAGGCTGGCATTAAAAGAGTTGGTTTTAGAAGGAATGGTATTGCCGGAAAATTCAGCTACTGGAATTCTCTATTCCATTACTAATGCTGGTCGTGATTATAGTGCTACTTTGACAAGCGAGTATGCCGAAGAATATCGTAGCACAGCAAGAAAGATTGTGGAGATTGTTTCGAATGCTGCAGAACGAACTATAATACATAAGATTAATAAAATGTCAGCTGAATCGCTGAGGAAAGGAGCCAGGGTATGAGCAGGTTTTATATTAAAAGCATAGGAGCCTCTGGTCCCAAAGTTGAATATTCACAGGTGACTTTTGATGAAGGAGTAAACATTTTACATGGACCATCAAATTCTGGTAAGTCCTATGTTATTAACTGCATCAATTTTATGTTCGGCGCTTCAGAAGTGCCTTTCACCAGAGAAAGCACTGGTTATAATACTATCCACATGACACTGGAGTCTCTGGATGCTAGAACTGTTCAGATGACTAGAAGGATAATTGATGATAAAAACGGCAAAAAGAGCGACATGGGGGATAACTTAGTTACAGTTGTAAGTAATTTTGATGAGGTCGGATCCTATGATTACAGCATATTGAAATTAGAGTACAGTGATATGCTGCTGAAATTGATGGGAATTGATGAGAGACATCAAATCATTTCTACGCAGGCGTTTGTTCAGCAAAACCTCACTAATAGAAGCTTTCTTCACTCGTATTTTATTGATGAAGATAACATCTACGAGAAAATTCCAGCATTTGATATTCCTAGACACTCCAAAATCACAGCATGCTTAACAGCACTGCATTTCCTTTTTACAGGAGAAGATTTGCATGAAATAGTGCCTGCTGAAAGTAAGAAAGACCGTGAATTGAAGGAAGCTAAGAAAAATGCTGTCATCATTTACATTAATGAAAAAATCCAGGATTTATCCAAGAAACGTGGGATTTTGGAAGAAGAACTTGCAAAAGTTGAAGACACCGATGTTGAATCTAAAATAGAAGCTACATTGGAAGAAATTGAATCTATTGAGCACCAAATTTATGAAGCTACTGAGCAAAGCCATAAATTGATGGAAGAGATTTTTACCGTCAACTCTAAATTGGAAGAAGCAACGTATCTTAATGAGCGTTACAAGGCACTTCGCACTCAGTATAATTCTGATGTGAAGAGACTTCGCTTTATAATTGACGGTGAAACAAAAGACTCTCAGCGCAAAAAGGTCGTGAAATGTCCGTTTTGTGATAGCTCAATGCAGAACAAGCCTGAGCAGCGCATTGCATATGCACAGGCTTCTCAGGTTGAACTGAATCGTATAACGATGCAGTTGGGTGACCTAAAAGAAGCGGAAAAGGATATTCAACAAGAAATTTGTGCGCTGGAGGCGCAGTTGCAGGAACTGAATAGGCAGAATAATGAAATCACTCAGATGATCAGTCGAGTATTGAAACCAAAATCCGCTCAGTTGCGTGTTATGATGGAATCATATAAACGCATTGTGCAGATTAAGCGAGAAATGTCTGCTGTGGATGCAATGTCTGTTGTCCTTAATGCAGACGCTTTTAATCGTGAGATGGAGAAAGAAGGTGAAAAAGTTGTATTTCATCCGATGGAGCATATTGATATGAACTGGTGGAAAAAATGGAGCGACACATTCGAAATGATTGTGAAAGAGTGCAATTACCCGAACTGTGTATCAGCAAGAATTTCCCCCGATACATACGATGCAATTGTAAATGGAAAACACAAATCAGACGAAGGTAAGGGTTATCGTGCATTTCTGAACAGTATTATTCTGTTTTCACTTATGAAAGCTCTGGAAGATGGAGGCATTTACCGTCCTGCGATGCTTATTTTGGACTCCCCAATTTTGACGCTTAAAGAAAAAGTACGGAAAAACGAACTGGCAGATCCCGGAATGCGCGCCTCGTTGTTTAAATACATGGTTGAAAATTGTGGCGATAACCAGATTATAATTGCTGAAAATGAAATACCTAACACAGTAGATTATAATACAGCTCATTTGATTGAATTTACGCAGGATGAAACTCAGGGCATCTATGGATTCCTTAAGAGTGTCCGCAACAGTGTAGATAGTTGATAATAGGAGAAAAACACATGGCTAAAACAATTTCTTATAAAAAATTATGGAAATTGCTCATTGATAAAAATATGAGCAAAAGTGAATTGAAAACCGTAAGCGGTGTTAGTACTGCTTCAATTGCAAAACTCGGCAAAAGCGAGAATATAACCACTGGGGTATTGGTTAAAATATGCGAAGGCTTACAATGTGATTTCGCAGACATTATGGAACTAGTAGATGAATAAATAGGATCTTGATTTTGTGACAAAGAAAGTATCGGTAAATACAAGTGAGCAATCCAAAAATTGTCGTAATTATGGCGTATGTTATGATGCCTGTATATGACGGCGTTTACTATACTGTTACGGAAATTAACTCTTCTGCACAACTTTTACGTTTAAATACAAACTAGAAAAAGAAATGTTGCTTGAGGGCAGTAGATTTACAATGAATTGTCAATTCCTTTAAGATTTCAAACAAGGTTTTAAGGAAAATAGAAATTCTCACCGTAAAATTGGGTAAAACACCAAAGTATATACGCTAAAATATAATTGAACTATTTAACGATATATAAACCTTTTAACAAAAGGTCAGAGCCGTGTGCATTTGGTATCAAAATAGGTCTTTACTTTCATAACAGGACACCGATTTTGATACAATGCGTATCTTGATTGGTGTCCGTTTTCTTTATCCGAAAATCCTTGTTTAATGGGATTTATCAACACAATTTAACGAAAGAAGGCTCTGCGATGACTAAAAAACGGTCACGGCAGAGCCTTTTCTTTTTTTTGCCTTTATACTATTTAACGAAAGGTCGTAAGGGTGTGCATTTTCGGCAAGGGGGTGTGCACTTTTAAATTATTCCTGAAATTAACCAAAAGTCGCAAGGCTACAGTCTGTAACGCTCCATCGGAGCGTTGTCATAATTAGAATAGTTTTCTATGTGCATAGTGAAATTATATGTATTACATATTTGCCTAAAATCGGTTAATATTCCATCAGCGCTAATGATATGCTCATAGAGTATGAATATCGATTTATAATACAACGGAAATCAGTTCTGCTACAATATCAAGGATAAAAGCGGTGATTTAATGTATTTTGTGCTTTGACCGGGATATCGGCTTGTTGGGGCTTGGTATCGTGGCTGCAAATATTCAGCAATATGCACGAAGTCAACACATTTTTTCTGAAATGCAGGTTTAGCACAAATGCTGTTTTTGAGTGAATTTTCTGTTTAAAATACATTTCTTGCCATGGCAGTATAAATATCGGTTTTACGGATAGCTCTTATTGCTGTGAAAACAGCAAGCAGATTGACAACCGATATAATCGTAATTACCGCAAAGGGATAAATAAGTAAATCAATGTACGGCAAATACGGAATTGTGGACTGTGGCGAAAAAACAACAAATACTATAACAAGTATTGCAGATAAAGAAAAACCGATGATATATCCGGGTATCGTTTTCTTAATGGCGTCGACAGAGAGCGTCCTGAACAATATACCATTGTTTGCACCGATAGCTCTTGCAACGGAAATCTGGCGTATTTTGGATTTTATATCCGTGTTAAGACAGATAAATGCAAACATTGCGGATAGTACAAGATAGATGACAGACGAAATCATAAACGGCATTCTGGTCTTGCTTACTGCATCATCTGTATTATACTTCTGAATTGCAAAATTGCTTATCTGCAATTTTTTCTCATTTGCGAGAGCGGTTAGAATGTCGCCCAGTTTTCTTTCTTCGCTTTCGCTGAGCTTATTATTGTTGTTCAGGGCAATATAACTGTATCTGAACTTATCGCTGATACTGTGAAGATATTTATCCGACATAAGAAGATAAGAACCGTTTGTAAACATGGTCGGGATGCCAAAACTGTTTTCATCGGCAACGGTAGCTCTGTCGGTTACTTTTATATGCTTTGTGATTATTTCTGGAATATAACCGCTGTCCACATCATTCGATATTATTTCATCGGGTATGATCATGAAGCTAAGATCAAATTCTTCTCCGTTTTTTATTCCACTGTTTACCGAAACAATGCGTTCTCCGTTGTCGTACTCAGATTGTGTAATATCAAGCGATGGGAAATTTTCTTTGAGAGTGCTGTAGTCCATTGAACCTACACCACAACCGTAAACCTTATCAAAATTGCCGACATCGGTTTTAGCAATTGCCTTTCTGAGTTCATCGGTTACATTCATATCTTCAAAACCGGCATCGGAAGGTATTGCGTTTTTATTGTTTGTGAATATGTAAGCGTTGATATTTGTCGTCATTCCTTTTGCCATAACGGTGAGATTATACTGAGAAGCCAGCTTTTCAGTTTCACGTTCAGTAAAGCCATTATATGACGGATAACTGTATGAGAAGTAATCCCGGTTCATATAACCGCCGCCGATAAAATAGACATAATCGTAATTCCGGTTGTTCATGTCAGTGTTTTCAATGTAACCTATAGTATGCTGATCAGCCAGAAACGAACCGCCCGTTACAAGAAGCATAAGCGAAGCCAGCACTATGCTGTATGCCGCTTTAGACGTAACGGCATTTTTAGAAACCGTCCTGCTCCATAAAGAAAAGAACGAAACTTTTTCTATATTGCCTATTTTAATTGCTTTTATCTTGTTTTTGCTGCTTTTGAACAGAATGTGGTAAGCAAAAAATATCATTACCGAAACAAATGCAGACAGGGATAATATTGCAAACAGATTTCCCGACAGATTAAATCTGAAAAGAGAGTTTTTAACCGTTATCATGTTGATAAGTTCTGTCACCGCAAATACCAATCCGACTGAAACAACAGATGCAATAACCGAAATAAACAGTCCCTGCCACAAAAGCACACGTTTTACAAGAACGCCTGTTGCTCCGATATTTCTGAGAATTTCGTTGTTGCCTTTTTCAGAGTTAATAAGAAGCGACACGCAGATATACACACCGAAGAAGATTCCTACTATAATTGCTACGGCAGATATATATGAAAAAACCGTATCGGCATTTGAGCTATAGTAAGAGTTATAAAATCTGACGCTTTGTTCGTCGTTGACAGAAAAACCATCGCTTGAAAAAAACGGAATATTATAGTTTTCGTCAAGTTCCGCATAGTAATTGCAAACAGCGTTCGATACTATGTTTTTTTGCAGATAATCATTTTGTTTTCCGCATAAGATACGGGGAAAAGCTCTTGCAAATCCGCTGTTGTCATCGGCAACAAGTTGATGTTCTCCGTTTGTGAACAGGCTGTAATAATCGTTGACAGTACCTGTTATCACAAATTCGCGCTGTCCCGGGCTTTCGGAAGTCATATCAAGAGTGACTGTATCGCCGATATTTACGTTCAATATTTCAAGCATACTGTCAGTAACGGCAATTTCATTTTTATTTTCGGGTAACTTTCCGTTTATAAGTTTCACGCTGAGAGAATCACGAGCAATCTCATCTGCATATCCTATGCAGTATTCATGGTTCTGTAAATTTGTATATCCTGTTATGCCAATTAAACCGCAATACCGCTCGGCAAGGGAAGAGTAGTCTACATCTTCTCCTGTGTTGAAAAACAGTCTGCTGTAATTGCTTTTTGAGCTGTTTGCCTGTAAAAATCCTCCGAAATTTGAAATGCTACTGTTTATCGGAATCAGAACCGCCGATGAAATCAGTATAGAGCAACAAAAGCAAATCAGAAGAAATTTAGGCAAATGGCGGCGTATATAATTAAAAGCTATATATAATGATGCCATTCAGTCCTCCAATATTTCGCCATCGCTGATAGTTATTATACGTCCCATTCTGTCTGCGACAGATTTATCATGGGTAACCAGTATAAGTGTACATCCGTTGTCTGCGCAAAGCTGAGTGAGCAGATCAAGTACATCTTCGCTAGATTTTTTGTCGAGATTACCTGTAGGCTCATCGCAAAGCAATATAGACGGCTTTGTAATAAGTGCTCTGGCTATCGCCACTCTTTGCTGTTGCCCACCTGAAAGCTCGGATGGCAGATGCGATAACCTGTCGGAAATTGAAAGCTTATTGCAAATATCCGACAAATATTTCTTTTCAATTTTCTTATGTGCCAGCTTCAATGGCAGAATAATATTCTGATACGCTGTCATTTCGGGAATGAGGTTGTATGCCTGAAAAACAAAGCCGATGTTTTCAAGTCTGAACTTAGCCAGTTCCTTTTCGCTCATTGAAGTGATATTTTTGCCGTTTATTACGATTTTTCCGTTGGAGGCTGTTGTGATGCCGCCTACCAATGTCAAGAATGTACTTTTTCCTGAGCCTGAAGCGCCTGTTACAGCCACAGATTCTCCGGTATGTATTTCTATGTTGCAATTTTTGAGTGCCCGTACGGCGTTGTCGCCTACTCCGTAATTTTTACAGAGATTATTCGTTGTGATTATATTAGTGTTTGTCATATTGCTCCTTTCAAAATAAAAAGAAATTGTTAAAAATAATCCCTTTACAGCATAATTATACAAAATACCCGATGATAATCAATGGCTTTTTCCCAAACTGTATGTTTTTCTTCCTGAAATGCAAAAATTGCAACAAAAATCCCCGAAATTGTGCTTTTCGGGGATAAAATAAGATATTCACTTGTCAAAGTGTCAATTTATAAATCTGATAATTTCAACCAGACATCTGCTATAAACTGTCCGTTTCTTTCATAGAAAGATGTCATACCGTTATATTTTTCGGCAAGCATTTTTACGCTTGCCACACCAAAACCGTGAGCTGTTTTGTCTTTCTTTGTGGTTAAGAGCATTGGGTTGCTTTCGAGGATGGATTTTTCGATCTGATTTGCAATTCTGATACAATAATAATTGCGCTGTACGGACAGCTCGAGCAATATTTCTTCACCGTGTGATCGGACACTCGCTTCTATCGCATTTGTGGTGAGATTGGTAAGAATAACGCTTATATCAGCCGCCGAAAAGCGACTTATATCAGATGACATCACATTCGTCCTGAGCGTTATGCCGGAAGCGGAGCATTTGCTGTTCAAAAAAACAAGTATGGCGTTGATGTTGTCTGCCACGCAAAACGCAAAAAGTGGGAAACCACGGGATAAGGCGAAATTAAGCGGGATAAATCAGCACAAAGCTGATTGTTATGCGGTTTGTTGCGTATCACAAGTGGTATATCCGGCACAGTGCTGAAAAGTGAGTTGTCAAAAAAATCGGTGCGTTTTTGCATCGATTTTTTTATATCTGTTGAAAAGGAGAAGCGTTTTAAATAACCGTTTCAAACTGTTTTAATCGCATTTTAAAAGCCGTTAAAGCGCATTGTTAAGCGTTTTAACGGCTTTTCTTTTCCTTTTATACAAATTTAAATAAATTCCAATTATTGAAAATGTTAGCAACGAACTCAACGAACAAAAAGCAACATATCAACGAACAAGTTCGTTGAGCTTTTCGCTTTACGAAAAATTTAAAGAAAAAGTTAATATTGTACTATTTTATTCGTTTTTACCGAAACGGTTCTTTATCACCATTAAAATGATACCGCCTATAAGACCTATATACCCAAGTGAAGTGAGTGTAATATGTAAAGGATCGGATTCGTGATGTCCGATCATCATGAGAACAAGTCCTGCGATTATTGCTGTAATCGCAATCTTTTTAATACGCTGAACTTTAGGATCAACCGGAATCTGCTCTGTAAAATCTGTATTGCTTTGTGAATAATTCTGCTTTGCTGTTGTTGATTTACGCCGCTTTGATTTTCCCGACGAAGTAGAATATGAAATACCTGTGCCGGGGACTGAGAAAGTTTTTCTTGTGCGACCTTTTGCTGATTTTGATATGCGGAATCCTTTTGTACCCCAACTATATCCTACACCAGATTTGCTAAGATTAAGGCGGAATCCACCGCCGAGTTTAATACTTTTTCTGAAACGTAATCCCATTATTATAAACCTCCTTTTTACAGCGAACCTATAACCTTTCCCTTGCATACGCAAGTATCATCTGATCCGATTCTGATGTCCTTATACTTATTATTAAGAGAAATCAAGCGGTCTTTTCCTCGCTCTTTGATAAATCCTTCGCCATTAACTATAAAAATACCTATATCTCCGATGTTAACATCTGCATCAGCGGCAACAAGAACGATATCTCCGTCAAAGTATGCCGGCTCCATCGAATCTCCGTGGACACGAAGAGCAAAAGAAGCCCGCCCGGTAAGATTTGTTGCCGGTACCTTTATATAAGAAGTTGTATCTTCGTGCAGATACTCGCCGGCTCCTGCCGATGCCGGAAGTGCCGGGAATGGCAGAGATATGTATTGCGGCTCTTGTTTTTCTTCTGTTTCAGTCCGTTTTAATGATTGTTTTAATGGTGTTTGAACATTATTCTTTTTCTTTGCCGCTTCAAGTTCAGCAAGGACGGCGGCTCTCTCTCTGATCTGAGCTTTTGCAACTATATCTACACTATTATAATCTTGGAGTAGCTCCTCTTCATCTGTTCGCAAAGAACTATCTGGTGTTTTCCCATAAACCAAATAATCAATTGAAACGTTAAAAAACTTAGCAATTTCGATTAAATACTTTTTATAAGAATTACTCTTTCCGCTCTTCCAGTCAGAAAATGCAACGGCATTTAACTGTAGATATTTAGTTAGCTCTTTTTGATCTCGAGAACCCATAAGCATAATTATTCTATCTAAAATATCCAATTTCGGTAAATCTCCTTTGTGCAAAACAGCGAAATTAGAATTTTTCTAAGTGCAAGCAAGATTTTTTCTTGACAATTAGAAAAATTCTTATTATAATTAACTTGGGTAAACGAATAAGACACACTTACCCATAATTATTTTAACATACCGCCAGAGCGGTGTCAATCGAAAACAAGCGAAAGGAGGACAAAGAATGAAATTGATCATTGATGGAACAGCAAAAGAAATTGCTGATTTAATGATTAAAATCACAAAATCAGCAGAACAAAACGATAATATTGATACAATAATGCACACGAAATCAACTGTCGAATCACCGATAAAATGCACTGATAAGGAAACTGCAAAGAAAATAATTCAGAATATACAGGATTATGCTAAAAGTTTATCATAGTCTGAACATTAATCATCGTTGTTGGTTTCAGAAATATCTTTAAATTGCCCAAAAAGCCATTCATGATATTTGTTTAGAAGTAGAATCGAAATCCATAAAGATTTGATATCTGTTTCTTGTACTATTGCATTTTTATTATAAGGAGCTTGTTTCTTGGCTTCATCACGAGATTTGATAATAATCTCTAATAAGTCACGTTCTTTCAAGTGGTTAAGAAAATTTTTGAAATTTAAATCCATGTATATTACCTCCAGTTAAGGTGATTATAACACTATTTATGGCTAATGTCTATAGCAGAAAGGAGTAATTAATGACCTATAACGATAATATAAAGCGTTTACGTGAGCAACATGGTATGTCGCAAGCGGAAGTTGCAAATGCAATTGGCGTATCAAAGGCGGCTGTGTGTGGTTGGGAGCTTGGCAATAAAACATTATCAATCGCTAATCTCTGTTGCCTTGCAGATTTGTTTTTGGTCACTACAGACGAAATACTCGGAAGGAGATCTAAATGAGCATTAAGGATAAAAAGAGAATCCTTACGGACTATTACCGTAAGCACGGCGGACTGCCTAAAGGCAATCTTGATATAGATGCCGATACCGATACAGTCGGCAATGTTTTTGTTGATGATTCCTATGTTGGAGCTTTTGATTTCTGCAAGGGCGAGTTTATTTCACTTGCCTGAGCCGCCCGCTTAAGCGTATCAAGCCCAGACCCGCCGACCGCCGGAAGGAAATCCGGGATAAAAAATTAGTCGGAATGAAACCGCACAGGCTGGTCGTGCGTTTACCCGACTGAAGATCGGGAGGCTCGAGATGATAGACGTTGCCAAAGTACGATATCCGCCCGCTTGAGCGTATCAAGCCCAGTTTGTAGGGGCGGTTACCATGGAACTGAGACATTGCAGGAGGTTACCCCGACACACCTGCAAATCAGCAGTACGATAACGGAACTCAACCGAAGAGGCGGAGACTGCATCGGTGACAGCTCGGAAAGACGAGCATATATGCAGACCGAGAGCTAACCGCTTGAAGTTTGCTACAGATCCTTTCCTTATTTATTTGTCGAAACGGAAAGCCGCAAGGTTTTCCGTCTGCAGGGAATGACCGCCCTGTACTGATGATGGCAGGTCGGAAAGAAAACGATAATGAAGTTGGACTTACTATTTTCATATTTAATTCCGGCGGTAACGGCGATTATTATGTTAATTGCAATACGGTTTCTACCAAATAACCTGTAATCTATCTTTGCTGGAAAGGAGGAATCTACTGTGAGTGAGATGATTTCGGCTACGGCATTAGCTGAAATTAAAGGTTGTAGTTTACGTTATATTCAGCAGTTGGCTAAAAACGGAAAGCTACCATCAATTGAAAAAGCCGATGCGGCAAATAACCGCAAAGAGTATCTTTTTGACATTGATCAGATGGACGAAAAAATCCGTGAGCGATACTATAACTCCAAGCGCAAAGAACTTGAAATAGCACCGACTAAAACGGTTGAAAAACAGCGTTCAAAAGCAGTTTCAAAGCCATTTGAGGAGTACACGGAAAACGAACGGCAGCAGGCGGCTGACTGGATCAAGATACTCAAGATCTGGGAGATGTACCGGAACAAGAGTACTCGCAAAAAAGCCGATACGGATCTACTTTTTGTAGCCAAGATGCAGCTTGAACATCCCGAGATAGATATATCCACCGATATACTGTATCGCAAGTACGCCGCATTTAAAAACGGCGATATTGAAGGGCTTATAGATAAGCGTGGCGGATGGAATAAAGGTCACACCGATATTCCGAAGCATATACTTGACGCATTTTTGTATTTTTACCTTGATGAACGCAGATTGCCAGTGTCCCGCTGTTATCAGCTGATGATCGAGTGGGTTAAAGAATTCTATCCGCAGGATTTTGATAAGATACCTTCCGAGCGTAGTTTCCGCCGGCAAGCTGAAAAGCTTCCTCAGGCAGTAATTGCGTTGATGAGATATGGTGAAAAGGCATTTACGGATAAATACATACCTTATATCGAACGACTATATGATGATTTGCAAGCTAATGATGTATGGATCGCAGATAACCACACCTTCGACTTCATCACATACTGCGAAAATAACGCTCAGAAGACACATCGTATGTATCTTACAGCGTTTCTTGACGCAAAGTCGGGAGTACTTGTCGGTTGGAATTTGACCGAACAGCCTGACTCACATAGTACCCTTTTGGCACTTCGTCACGCAATAAAGCGTTTCGGCGTTCCGAAATCGGTGTATTTTGATAACGGATCTGAGTTCCTTACGCACGATATAGGTGGCAGAGGTCACAGAACACGAAAGACATGGAATGCGGACGATATACCACCGACCATACTGCAATTGCTTGACATTACAATGCACAATGCAATTGTCAGAAACGCTAAGGCAAAGCCTATTGAGCGTACATTCGGCACACTTAAAAACCATATCAGCCGAGTAATCGAGACTTTCTGCGGCGGTACTATTATAGAACGCCCGGAAAGCCTTAAGTATAAGCTGAAATACGGCATTGTTCCCGAAGACGATCAGATAAGAGCTGCGCTCGAAATCCTCATCGACGGTGACTTCAACGTCGATGAGTACGGCGGCAAAGAACGCAAATACAAGGGCATGACAAGAATTGAGGTCTGGAACGCTTCAATCAAATACACCACCTTCCGAGAAGCAAAAGACGAGGATCTTTCGCTTCTGCTTGCCAGAACTACCCGGTATCAGAAAATCAAGCGCAACGGCGTTTACATCGAGCTTGCAGGTGAAAAGCTCTGGTACTCAGCGGAAGATGCGTGGAAGTACCAAGGCGAAGAGGTATATGTGCGCTATGATCCTGCAGAATATAAGACGGTGCGTGTCTATGACAAAGCAACAGACGCATATCGCTTTACATGGACGCTGCAAACAGATCTGAATGTACCGTATATTACTAATGATCCTAACGAGATAGCCGCAGGTGAAAAGACAATTCGTGCTGTTACTCACGCCGTTCACGACTATTCAAAGGGCTTGACAGCGTCAATCACTGAGGAACAGGCTATTGACTTCCTGACAGCTACTATCAACCGTGCCGAAAGAGGCAGGGAAAAATTCAAGATTGAAAAGCCGACAAAATTCAAGCCGGTATTTTCTGATAAGTTCAAAGAGGACAACCCAGAGCTTTCCGATGTCGATGAAGTATTTATTGACATCGAGGAGATAAACAAAAACGCATTAAAACGGAAAGGATGATTAAGTCATGGACGAAACAAAAGAACTTGCATTGCTTGCCAAGTTTGACGAGCTTGCCGGAGAGATGGGATCGGCAAATAAGGCGGCACAGCGCATCGGTATTCCGGCATCAACTATATCGCAGCTGAAAAAAGGTGCATACACCGGTAACAAAGAAGCACAGTTTGCTAAGCTTGCCGCATATTTTGACACGAAAACCAAAGGTGCTGAAACCTACAGTGAAGTCGAATACGCACCTACAAGCATATCGGAGAAGATCTATCAGACTATCAAGACCTGCCAGATAAAAGGTGGCGTAGCAATTGCAACAGGTGATAGTGGTATTGGGAAAACAAAGGCGGTGCAGAAATACCACGCAGACAATCCGCTGAACAGCATCGTTATCACAGTTAACCCTTGCTTTAAATCAGCAAAAGCAGTGCTTAAACTGATTGCACTTGAACTGGGCGTTCCTATATCACAGTCAACGGATGATTTATGGATAGCAATAACGCAGAAGCTTCACGACGGAATGGTTATTATCATAGACGAAGGACAGCTCTTGACATTTCACGGCATAGAAACTATCAGAAGCTTTGCCGACTACTTCACGGACAAAGGTCAGACACTGGGAGTTGCATTTGTCGGCGATAACGGTATCGAAGAAAAATTCGAGGGTAAAACCCGGAGAAATTACCGTCAGATCAACAACCGTAAGTGGCTCTCGCCGAAATTCGTTACTACTGACATCAAGCGTGAGGACGTGGACATGATGTTTCCTCTGCTCGTTTCTTCTAACATGGAGCAGGAGCTTGAGTTTCTTCACAAAGTTGCTCAGAGCGAAGCCGGACTCAGAGGAGCGGTCAGATTGTTTTCGCAGGCGTATGACAACGGATGTTATACCCTTAAAGGTCTTGCATCTATGGCAAAGTTTATGCGAATTGATGTACGAAGCGTTGTGAGGTGACAATATGCACGGGAAGAAACCTACAAGGTCACAATACGATTTTCTGAAACGAGCGCACATCAACCCGGATAACTGGTTGATAGCTAAAGATACACCGACAATAATGCTTCTTGTCTGCCGGCACAACAGACAGACAAAGCTGATAAAAAAGGAATGGTATAACAAATGAGAAAGTTTATTAACAATGTGTTAATGCTTGCCGCTGCGTTTTTTGCCGGCACAGCGACCGTAAGCTTAATTGATTATGCAAACGCCGTTGCCGATCGTCCTGACAACTCAATCGGCGGCGAGGTGCTTATAATCCCTCTTATGCTCGTAATTCTCTACATAGGATGGATTCTTGCAAAAATGTACTTCAGCATAATAGTAGCAGATAAGATCTTCAACAGTGGATATAAAAAAGGCTATAACAAAGGCAAATCAGAATAACCTCAGGGAGCGAAAGCTCCCGTGTAATGTCGCCGTGGACGGTCACAAGCCCGTGAAAAGACAGAGTGCACGAAAGGTGGTGAAAGAAATGAGCAATATGGAACAGATAGAAGTAATAGTTGCCGAAGCTATGAAATGCGGTATGTCATACGGCGAGTTCGTCGCTAAAAATCCGCACTATGCAGCAAAATTATCGCAGATTGCGGCAATCAAGAAGAAAAGAGGTCAGAAGCAACGTGAAATCAAATAATCTACATAAAATGCGTACACCCGAAAGTGAAAAGCGAGATACGGCACAGAAATGTTACTCTTGTGAGTACAAATATCTCGATAAAGACGGTAATCCCACTTGCAAGAATAAACTGCGTCCAATCATCGGTTTCGGGTGCTATAGGCGGAAGATCTATAAGGGAGTATAGCTCCCTGCTCTAATGCAGCTACTATACAGTAACGGTCGCAAGCCCGTATAAATGCAGAGTGGAGTAATAAAAAACAAGGAGGAACTATTATGGCAATGTTGAAAAGTAAAAGACTTACAGCTAAGCGGAATGTTTGTCTGCCAAAAGACTTATGCGAGTATGCAGGTCTGACTCCCGGTGAAGCGATAGACCTTACGGTCGATGACAATACCGGTGAAATCCGTATCAGAAAACACGTTCCCGTATGCAGATTCTGCGGTAATCGTACCGATGCGGTAAACTATCGTGGCGTGGATATCTGTGCCGAATGTGCCGAGGCTATGTCAAAGGCGGTGATAAAATGACAGTAACTAATGAAATAATTGCCGCAAAAGTAGCCGAAATAGCAAAGCTGACAAAAGAAAAAGCTGAACTTGAGCTTAAATTCAAGGAACTTGAAGCGTTCTTTTTGAAGCTTGGCAGTGATAAGCTCCGTGACAGCAAGCGTAGAACCTGCACATTTGATGATAATGACGGACATGACGTTACATACACCGAAGCCAGAACAGTAAAGATTATATCTCCTGCCGTTCTGAAGCGTTTGATGGGTGATGCGTTCGGTGACTACATCAAAGAATCGCTCGAGCCAAAGTATACTTTCAAAAGCAAAGAACTTGAACGAACATTTGCAAGTGTTTATGCAGCCGATATTACTGTGCCGGAACGCAAACTGACTGTTGATGAGTTTTTCGAACAGTTGCCGTGTGATGATTCTGCAAAGAGCGCACTTCAAAAGAAGCTTAAAGGTGCGAACTTCCTGACAGACTGCAAAAACCTAATTGCCATTGGAGGATTTTCGGAAGAGGACGCAGCGGATTACGCATATCTTTTCGCTGAATCGCTTGAATGGCAGCGTTTTATGACTGTTTTGGAAACGATTGAAAACGGACGCAGTGTCGAAGAAGTTATCAAATCGATAAATAGCGCTATATCGGTATCTGACACGACAAAGATAACAGTGTTATAATGGATATAAAGCAGAAACGCAGGTACATCTACTCTCTGGGACGGAAATGCGGACTTGTCGATGACGGAAATAAATCAGACGATCTGCACGGATTTGTATATCAGCTAACACTTAAGGAATCTATATCGGAGCTGACCGACGAGCAGGCGGATATAGTAATCAGACAATTGCAAGCAAACCTCCGGGCTATAACTCCGGAGGTAAAAGCATATATAAGTAACGCTCAGATAGGCAAGATTTTCGGACTAATGTACGAGCTTGCTAAGTTATCACCGTCAGATGTTACAGTTAAGGATCGACTGTGCGGCATTATTAAAAAAGAGCTTGGTATTACCGTCAATCCGAAATATGACATTTTCAAAGGCTTTTCAGAACGTCAGGGTGCGAAGCTGATAGATACAATAAAAAGATATGTCCGCGTTGAAAAACGGAGAAAGGAATGAGCCGATGAACAAGCTGGATTATTTGCAGATACGTCATCTGACAGGCACACAAGCCGAAATAGCTAATGTCATAGGTATAGAAGCATATCGTAAGCTCGTAGCCTATTTCGGCGGAGAGCGTATTGCAATTGCAAAGCCGTCTACCCTTATTTCATTTACAGTCGCAAAAGATATTGCTGAGGAGCACGGCTATTCTGCAGAGATTATGAATTGCCTTGAACTTTCTGAAAAAGAAAAGCAGAAAATAATAGCCGGGCTTAAATAGCCCGGCTATAGCCTTATCGCATAATTCATCAAGCTTGATAGCGGTAGAAATTTTGCAAATAAATATTTACTTTATTTCAAATTAAAGGCATAAATCGGTTACCGATAAAGTAACCAATTTATGCCTTTATTTTTTTACCCTTAAATGGTACAATAAAATTACATTAAAAATAGTATATCAAAATACCTTATAACAAAAGCGTTTGAAAGGAATTTTTTACATGGAAATCGGAGATATTCTAACAGTTGTATTAAACATCGTATTTACAGGCGCAGTCGGCATTATCTCGTATTTTGTAAAACGCACTATAGACAGACAGGACAAGTGCGTTACCAAGGATGAGATTAAGCATTATATAGATACTATCAGCGAGTGCAAATCTGATATAAAAAATCTTAACGACCGATACGCCACTAAGGCAGAGGTCGAGGAGATTAAGCGCACGATTGATAAAATAGATAACGCCATTGACGACATACGTGAGACGGCGGTTAAAAATAGCGAGTTTATACGAGTTATGACGCGTCTTGAAGCTAAAATAGATAATCTTGCAGACAGGAGGCCATAACAAAAATGAATAAATACGAAATAGAAGAGCAGATGCGCAAAAACAAGTTTATAAAAAACAATGGCTCTGTCATACGCGCAATCAATCTACTCCGTACCGACTATGTAAAACTATATGATGTCGGTACAGCTCTCGAACCACAGGTTACACTGTCCGAAGTGCAGGACAGTGTAAACTATCTCCATGAGAGTGGATATATCCGTCTTGTAAAAATCCGCTCCTTGCAGCCTGTTGACTGCTTGGGCGATGATTTTGATAATTTAGCGGCAAAATTAACCGCTAAGGGCATACAACTGATAAACGGCGCTATCGATGACCCTTGCATAGATTTGTGAGGTGATAGGATATGAAGAAAAATAACCGTAAACGCGGAAAAATTGACAAGCTGCCATACGATATCAGGGAAACAGTAGATATGATGATAAACAACCCGGCGGAATATCGTTATTGCGACATCGTTGACTTTATTCGTAACAACGGCTACGAGGTATCCAAGTCGTCGGTAGCGCGGTATGCCAAATCTCTCAATGCGTCGCTGGAGCAGGTTATGCTTATAAGCAACAATTTCCGGCTTATAAACGAGGAGATAGCAAAATATCCCGACCTTGATGTCTCCGAAGCGCTTGCCCGCATCACAAACCACAAGGTACTAGAGGCAGTGCAGAACATGACCGCTGAAAGCCTGCAGGATGTCCCTGCCGACAAACTTATCAAGGCAGTTCCGTCGCTCATCAAGGCGGCATCGTACAAGCGGGATGTAGACGCTAAAAACAAATCATCAATGGATGCTGCGTATGACGTCTTTAAAGAGGAGATATTTACAGCAATGGCTAAGGACAACCCTCAGCTGTACAGCCAGCTAGCGGCCTATATCAAATCCAAGCAGGACGGCGGTGATGATAAGTGATATATGTTTTATACGCTAAGCCTGGCGAGGAACAGGCTATAATGCACTCTCTTCAGGAGATAGGATATAAATCGTATGTCCCGCGTGAGCTGCACTATTATCGCAAGGGCGGTAAATGGCACCACGAAATCAGACCGCTGTTTGACGGATATGTATTTGTCGAGCTTGACAGTTTAAGTGCAGAGGACTATTACCGCATCAGAGCTGTACACGGCGTCGGTAATTTTGTCAGCAAGACAACCTGCCTTAGCTGCACAGAAGAGGAGTATATACTCGGACTGTGTCGAAACAAAGATTGGCTCAAGGCCAGTCACGGTCATATTGACAACGGCTTTTTAAAAATCGACAGCGGCTATCTTAAGGACTACGAGCACAAAATCGTAAAGTTTAGCAAAAGACAGCACAAAGCCGTAATAGAGCTTACTCTATACGGTGAGCCGCACAGGATAACCTGCGCGGTCGACATAGATTAACAATCGCATCCACTATGGCGTTGGTTGATACGCTCCCCGCCGGAACGGATGCGTACATACCTATAGTCAATCTGATTTTTGCAAAAATCGGAATGGCGCAGCATATCCAAAATACAACCTAGCGGAAATACCTGTTTAAAAACGATTTAAACGCCGTTTTAAGCGTTTTAAAACCATTATTGGGATAACTTGATTAAAATACAAAAAACACGCGTAAAAAGGCTATATTTTAGCCTTTTTTTGTTTGCCAAAATGAGAGGAGGCTAAGCCTATCAAAAACAAACGTAAAAATGCCGTAAAAAGCTTGTCCGAAGACCTTAACAGCTTTGCGGCAAATAACAGTAATGACCGATTCAATGCCGTGCAAAGCCTTGTAAACTGCTGTCTTAATATCCAAAATGTCAACAAGCGACAAAAGGCTATTGCTGACATAGTAGCCAAATCGGACAGCGTAAGACAGATACTTGACAGCAATCCGGAGCTTATACGCTTGGATGTGGAACAGGCGCTCATCAGAGCGGCAACCGGATACACCGTCACCGAACGCAAAGAGCGTATAATAAATGGTAGGCGCTCGGTCGAGATTACAACTAAGCAAATCCCGCCCAATCAATCGGCTATGGAGTTCTATCTGATAAATCGTGCCGGAGACAGCTACAGCAAAAACCCGACATCGACAACCGAGGGCGGTAACGGCAAGGTAGATGAGATACTGGAGGCGCTTAAAAATGTCCGATAAGCTACAATTTACCTTAAAACAGCAGGAACTGATGAGCTTGTTAAAGCATAACAAGCTACATCGTCTCAATCTGCTGGAGGGCTCTGTCCGTAGCGGCAAGACATGGATATCGCTTATCCTTTGGGCATTCTGGATAGCCGACCGTCCGACAGATTATGCCTATCTGATGTCGGCAAAAACGTTACAGACATTAAAGCGTAACTGTCTTATGCTATTGCAGGAGCTTATCGGAGAAGACAACTTCAAGTATTCGCTATCTACCAAAGAGGGCAAACTATTCGGAAGAAAAATTCTTCTTGAGGGAGCGAATGACGCAAAGTCGGAGAATAAGATACGAGGCATGACACTTGGCGGAGCGTACTGCGATGAGCTGACGCTATTCCCTAAGGACTTTTTTTCGATGCTCCTGTCACGTTTGTCGGTCAAGGGCGCAAAGCTGATTGCTACAACAAACCCGGATGTTCCGACGCACTGGCTTAAAAAGGAATACATCGACAATCCGAAAGTCGATATGCTTGTATTACGATTTCTGATCGATGATAACACAACGCTTCCCGAAGAATACGTCAGGGAGATAAAAAAGGAATACACGGGTGTTTATTTTGAACGCTTCATTCGTGGCAACTGGGTAGCGGCGGAAGGTGTTATATATACTCTGTTTGCTGATAACCCAACACGATACATTATAGATACGCCTCCTGACAATCTTATGTTCGTAACTATAGGCGGTGACTTTGGCGGAAACGGATCAGCCCATACCCTTAACGCTACCGGATTCACTAAAGGCTTTCAGTCGATCGTAACGCTTGACGAATACTATCGTAAAGAAACAATATCACCGTATGAGCTTGAAAACGACTTCTGCACTTTTATCGAAGGTGTATGCCGCAGGTGGAAATGTACAGAGGTTTATCTCGATTCAGCAGAACAAATACTGATCAAAGGTGTGCGCCTTGCCACTCAGAGAAGAAAGTTAAAGGTCAATATTCACAATGCCCGGAAAGGTTCTATCAACAACCGTATTTTATTCTACAACCGTCTGATTGCGGCTGACAGATATAAAATCATGTCGCACTGCAAGCATACGATAGAGGCATTTCAAACTGCTATATGGAAGCCAAATGCGGCGACCGAAATACGTCTTGACGACGGTAGCATAAATATAGACAGCCTTGACGCACAGGAATACAGCACCGAAGCTTACATGAGTAACGTCTTCGACGCAGAAAGGAAAAATTGATGTCGATATACTCTTATATAAAGCAGGCATTTCCGAACGTGCCAATAGTCGATATATCCGACTATTATACACGGCACATTGAGCCTGCAAAACGCATCTATCAGGGCAAACCGCCGTGGAGAACTGTTACAAACAGCGGAATAAAAAAGAAAAGCCGTCCCAGAGCTATGACGAATATGGCAAAGGTCATCTGCGACAAGCTCGCCACGATGACTTTTTCAGAACAGTGCGATATATCCGTTGATGACGAAAAGTACAACGATACGGTAAGCAAAGTCCTTGAAAACAACTGCTTTTGGGAGCGTTTTCCCGAATTTCTTTCCCGTGCGTATGCGCTCGGCGGCGGAGTAATAAAGGTGTATCTCGAGGATAATGTGATACGACTGAATTACATAAATGCCGATCGTTTCTTTCCGACAAAATGGAATAACCGTCAGATCACAGAAGGTATTTTCTGTAACGACTATGTTCAGAACGGTTTCTTCTACAAGCTGTTTGAGTATCATACATTGCAGTCTGACGGCGTACACATCTATCATATACTGCGGCGCAGTGATTCACGAAGCTATCTCGGTCAGGCGGTGCCGGTTTCCGAGCTGTTCCCGAAGCTTGAATACGAAAGAGTGTTCAAAGGCGTTCAAACGCCGTTATTCTGCTATTTTAAGCCGGCAGTCGGAAACAATATGGTTTTCGACTTACCGCTCGGTTTACCTGTCTTTGCAAATTCTATAGACACACTGCGGGAAATAGATGTAATATTCGACAGCCTTGAGCGTGAATTTATACTCGGCAAGAAGCGTATCATTATTCCGTCGGAATGCATTAAATCGACCTATGACAGCGACGGCAACGAAGTAAAATATTTCGACACCGATGACGAAGTATATCAGGCATTTAACGCCGATGATGCGCCGAAGTTGAATATATCCGACAATACCCAGTCACTCAGAGTAACCGAACACGTCGAAGCCCTGAAGCTTCAGCTGAATATACTCAGCACTCAGCTTGGTTTCTCTCCGGGAACGCTGTCATTTGACAGTAATTCCGGCGTAAAAACGGCGACAGAAGTTGCCGCCGATGAAAAGGACACACTTCGCACCGTGCAGAATAACAAGAATATCATATCCGAGGTGCTTGAAAGTCTTGCAACAGCGATCATAGAAATAACACAGGCTTCGGAGGAAGTCAGCAAAGATTATACGGTTTCTGTCAATTGGCAGGATAATATTATCGGTGATGACAACACCCGTATAGATAACAATATCAAGCTTGTTCAGGCAGGGCTTAAATCAAAAATTCGTGCTATTATGGAAGCACAGAATATTGATGAAGCAGAAGCCGCAGAAGAGCTGCAGCGTATTGCAAAGGAAAATGACATAGACGGCAGCATACTGGACGGTGACAGCTATGAATAAGCTGACTTCTCTGCAGTTGTCGCAGGGAATAACCGACCTTATCGTCGGACTGGAAACCGATCTTATTGCAAACATAGCCGCCTATCTTGCTGCAGGAAAAATCGAAGAAGACACGGCAAAGTGGAAAATGAAGAAGCTCGCCGAGCTTGGCAAGCTGACAAAGCAGAACGCAAAAACGATAGCCGAATATGCAGGAAAAACGCCCGAGCTTCTGGAGCTTACGCTTCAGAGAGCGGCAAATTCCGCTATTCAGGAGCTTGCGCCGGGATTAAAACGTATGGTGCAGGAGGGACTTATTGATAGACGAGCCACGCCGTCAATGTCCGACAATATGTTAAACAGCCTTAAAATGCTGCAAAAACAGGCAAAAAAAGACCTGAACCTGACAAATACAACGATGAAGTATAAGGCAAAGAACGCCGCTATGCAGGTAATCAACCGTACCGCCGAGCTTGCAAATAAGCAGGAATACATAGACAGTCTGAATAAGGCTACAGGAAAGGTCGTTACCGGAATTGAAGCACGTCAGAGTGCCATGCGGGAATGTATCGGCGAGATGACGCAGAAAGGTATCCCGGCTTTTGTCGATAAAAACGGTCGGAACTGGACGCCGGAAGCATACACTAATATGTGTATACGTTCAACTGTCGGAAGCGTTGCTAAAGAAACTCAGTTTTCCCTTATGGACGAATACGGACTTGATCTGGTCGAGGTCAGCAGTCACAGCGGCGCAAGACCACTCTGTGCCAAAGATCAGGGGAAAATATTCAATCGCAACGGCGGTGGAGGCTATACTACTGATCTTGACGGCAAACGGATAAAATTCTATTCTTGGCGGTCAAGCTCATACGGCAAGCCTGCAGGGCTTCTTGGTATAAATTGCGGTCATCAGATCTATCCGTTTCTGCCCGGTATCAGCGTTCAGACCTACTTTCCGTATGACGAAAAGGAAAATGCCGAGCAGTACGAAAAAATCTGCAATCAACGTGCTCTTGAACGTAAGGTCAGAGCTTCAAAGCGTGAATGTACCTCTCTTGACACTCTCGGCGACAAAGAAGGCTTTGACAAGGCAGCATATAAGCTGAAGCAGCAGGAACAGCAGCTTAAAAGCTACTGTGAGAAAAACGGGCTTACATACAAACCCGACCGCACTGCTACTCCCGGTTACGGACGCAGTCAGGCGGCAAAGACTACAGCGGGTTACAAGAGCCAACTGGAGGTAGAAAAGCTAAAAACAGAGCTTTTTGACGTTGACAAATGCACAGATGATGTTATAATAAAATTGAACGGTAAGCTATCAGACAGAGAAGCTCGTCAGTGGTATCTTGAGCAAGATAGACGCATACCAGAAATGATTGATAAATCTCTTCCGTTAGAAGAGCAAGCTAAGCAAGCATTTGAATTAAGAAACAAATTCAGAACTCAGACAAGAGATTTAATGAAAGATCAAGAAAAACGAAAAAAGCTCGATAGAGAAGAACCAAACAAATCGTTTGAGGAGTTAATTGATAAAAAAATGCGAGAGAAAAAATTATCTCGTGAAGAGGCTTATAAGGATATAATAAAAACTGCTTCTAAAACAAGAAAAACCGTAAATGAAAAATTAGGATTGGAGTAATCATTATGTTTGATTATACAATTTGCAATTCACCTGATTCAGATATTTTTTTAAGACAATGCAAGGCTTTGGAGAAAAACATTCCAGACTTGAAAAAGAGCGAAATATTAAAAGATATAGACGGCTCAGAGGTTGCTATCTATTTTAAAGACGACAAAAAGGTAACGGTTCATAACAGTTACTATGTTGGAGCAGTTTATATTCAATCAGAGTTGGATTTAACTATGTTTTTTCCGAATGCTAACGCTAATTAAAATAAACACCCTTTCGAGGGTGTTTTTCTTATGATAAAAAGGAGGTAAAGTATGGCATTAGTACCGGCAATTTTATACAAAGATGAAATCAAAAAGCAGATATTATATCATGCTTATGATGATGAGATGTTTTTATATACGGGATCAAACGGATTCAGCACTCCGGAAATATCCGATGAGGGAGAAGGCGTATATCAATATGCTATTGTAGATGACAAAAAGCTAATTGGTTATTTTTCCTATGTCCTTGATATGTATTCTTCTAATGCAAACTGTTTCAGTCTTTTTTCTTTTGATAAGGGAAATCCAATAATCGGAATAAGTGTTTTCAGAGAATTGGAAAAACTGATTAATTCATATCGTGTTCATCGTTTGGAGTGGAGAATGATCGAAGGAAACCCGGTAGAACGGCATTATGATAGATTTTGTCAGAAGTACAGTGGGAAAAAGCATATACTTAAAGATGCTATTCGAGATAAACAGGGTGTATATCACGCTGATGTTATTTATGAAATTATAATTTGATGTACAAAAACTCACAATTACGTTTAAAACAGCACTTTCACGGTGCTGTTTTTATATTACCCATTTTACAGAAAGGAAAATCATTATGGATGAAAAAATCACAACATCGGCAACTGAGAATGCCGAAAGCACAGCTCAGGCGGAACAGGCAGCTGCCACAACTCAGGGCGGCGCACAGAACGGCACTGCCACGGAAGCTGTTACGCAGTCCGAACCGCAGGCTGAGCAGAAAGCCGAGCCTTCCGGAAATTCAGAAGCAGAAAAGGCTGACGGCGGAAAATCAAGCGGTGGAGAATCCCCCCGTGAAAGCGACAACTCTCAGGAGGAAAACAGCAAGCGGGAGATAGCCGAGCTTAAGGGCAAGGTTCACGCACTTTCTATCGGCGTTGCTGCAGCTTGCATTGAGGATGTGCTTGCGCTTGCAAAGTCAAAGGTCGGCGGTGATGTTACGCTTGATAAGGCTATTGACAGTGTAATCGAAAAATATCCCAGCTTCAAGGGAGAAAAGCCTCCCAAGGCAATAGTTACATCAGCTGTTGCGACAGTAAACGATGAACAGAAGACAGCCGATGAAGCAAGAATCAACAAGATAATGGGCATTAAGTAAACCCAGAAAGGAAAATCACTATGGCTAATTCAATCGCAAAGTTTAAGAAATATGTCGACAAGCTCGATACAGTTTATCAGCAGGCTTCCGCCACATCTATTCTTGATGCCGATGCAGATACCGTAAGAATGGGTGCAACGGCGGGAGAGTTCCTCATTCCTAAGATAAGCATGGACGGTCTTGCGGATTACTCACGTTCAAATGGCTATGTTCAGGGTGATGTTACAATCACTTATGAAACAAAGTCCTGCAACTATGACAGAGGTCGTAAGTTCTCCGTTGACGCAATGGATAACGAAGAAACCGCAGGTATTGCGTTCGGCAAGCTCGCAAGTGAGTTCATCAGAACGAAGGCAGTCTCTGAAATGGACGCTTTCCGCTTTGCAAGATATGCAAGTGTTACAGGTATTCTGTCCGCTGCAGAAGCTACTCCTACAGCCGGTACTTCTGTTCTGACGGCTCTTCAGACTGCCGTCAATGCTCAGGATGAGGCAGAGGTAAACGCTGACGGCAAGATACTGTTTATCACTCCTACTCTTCTGACACTTGCCAAAAACGTCGATACCACAAAGAGTAAGGCTATTCTCGATCGCTTCGAAAAAATTATCACTGTACCTCAGACAAGATTTTATACCGCCATCGATCTGAAGGACGGCACATCAAGCAATGAGTTAGCAGGAGGCTATAATGGTTCAACTGGAGGTTATAAGATCAACTTTATGATAATCAACCGTGATGCCGTTATTCAGTTTGGCAAGCATACGGTCAATAAGGTAATCACTCCTGAGGAAAATCAGACAAATGACGGTTATTTGTTCTTCTACAGAGCATACGGAATTACTGAAACCTATGAAAACAAGGTAAAGGGTATCTACCTCAACCGTGATACAACGGCACTGACATAAGGAGGTTTCCATGACAAGAGTAGGATTTACAGCCGAAGATCTGGCGGATAACACAGTTCAGCAGGAGCAGAAAACAACTTCGGCAAACAAAAAGCAGTCTAAGCAGTCAAAGAAGCCGGCGGAGGTATCCGATGCAGCAGATAGTTACACCTGACTACTACAAAGACGTTTTCTGCGGCGAGTTTGACGGTGACGAAAAGGAGCTGTCTAAGCTCCTTGAGGTTGCATACATTATTATATATAATGAAACCTGCGGCAGAATAGCTCAGTTCGACAGTCTGGATAAAAAGGTTCAGACGGCTGTTAAAGATGCTATCTGTTGGCAGGTTGATTATATATCAGCAAACGGTGGTCTTTCATTCGTGCATGACGGCAGCTTCAGCAATATTTCACTCGGCAGTTTCAGCTATTCGGCAGGCGGCAACAGTAGCGTATCGGATGGAAAACTGCCGATGTGCAATGTGTCATACGGCTTGCTTTTATCGACCGGGCTCATGTATAAAGGTCTTGATGCGTTATGATGAAACCTATACCACGCAGTCTTTTGATACACACTGCCGCTGTTGTTGCCGAAAAGACCGACAGATGGGGCGAAATCTCCGAAACGTCTACGGAAACATTGAAATATGTCCGTATAGAACCAACAGAGAGTTATACCAGCGATAAGCAGAATAATCAGGTAAAGGTTGATGCAGTCATGTATTACGATTGCCGTAATTCCTCTCCGTCAAATTTCAAATTTGTGCCGGGCGCAAAGGTGATTTTTGAAAAAACGGAATACAGGATTGCAAGCATAAAGCGGTATGACACAAATGCTCCACATCATTATGAGATAGGGTTATCGTTATGAATGTGAAGATAAACATTAACAGTGCGGCAGTCAAGGCGAGAATGACGGAAAAAACACATGATGCTATGAAACTTCTTATGTCAAATTTCCTTAAGGATTGCAACGATTACGCTCCTCAAGATCAGAGCGTTCTCATAAATAGCAGTATAATCCATACAGGAATCTCTGCCGATTGGGTACCACCGCTCGGAAAAAAAGTGACTTCAGAACAGTTACAAGCACTTGCCCGTGCTAAAGGCAGTGAAGTTGAAATAAGAAACGATAGTATTGCTATGGTTCTTCGTTGGGAAACACCTTATGCAAGAACATTGTACTATGGCGTATCTAAAAAAGGTAACCCTATATCATATTCACATGATGAAAACCCAAAAGCCTGCAAAATGTGGGCGCATAAAGCGGAATCGGTTAAAGGGGAACAGTGGCGAAGACAACTGCAGAAACTTTTAACAGGAAGTGATAAATAATGTCACCTCAGAAAAAAGCGATCATGCTTATTCTCGATTTTATTGAAGATAAGCTCGGATATACAATTGAAACAACCGGCTTGCCTGTCGGCGGAGGTATCTCCGCCGAAGTGCAGGCGGCAAAGGATAACGGTGCTACACTTAACAGGCAGCGGCAGGACAGAACCTTGCCGCTTCTTCTTTTATCGAAAAACAAGACACAAGGTGCAGCAATGGAACAGCTTTTCAATATCGGCAATCTTGTATCAAGAACAAACGAACTGCCACAGGACGAATGCGTTCAGCTGATGAGCGCAACCGTATCTACTGATGCGGCACCTGTCGGAAAAGTCGGGGATTTCTGGATATATTCCATGATTGTTGATGTCAGGATAGCATTTTAGGAGGTACTAATATGGCAAATGAACAGGTAATACCTACTGTCGGCAAAGCCGAGCTGAACAGTGAAATAAAGGTAGAAATCAATACTACTCCTACAGGAGAATCGGCTACATATTCGGATATGCGCAAGGCGTTTAAATCGGTAACGACCGCAATAAACGAGGTTGTATACAGTGCAACTTATCTTGCAGACGGCGGATTTGCAAGCTCTGCGGTTGTCGGTGCCGCTCCCACAGTAGTGCTTGCGGGCGACTTCATCAAAGATGATCCTGTTTGTACTTTTCTTGATGAAATTCAGTATGAAATCGGCTCAAAGAGAGTAACTGACATCAAGATAACCCGTAACGGCAAGGTTCTCACCTGCCCTGTCACGGTTACAGCTGCCGGCATAGGCGGCGGCGAGTCTACAGCTCCCAACACAATAAGCTGCACGATCGCCTTTAACGGCAAACCCACAATAACAACAGCCACCGTTTCGGGTGTCTGATATTACATCAAAAAAACAGTCAGTGTGCCAAACGGCACACTGCTGATTTTTATCAGGAGGATTAATATGGCATATAAAATTACACGAACACAGAAAATCACGGAAACTCTTGAGCTGTCTGACAAAAACGGAAACGTCATCGGCAGCATTGATATAGACATAGACGCAGACGCTGTCTGCACAGCTTTCCGAAAAAAGCAGACGGAAGTCATAGATGCGGAAAGACGTCTTAAAGAAATAAGAAAAAACGGTGTTGAAACAGATCTTGAATGCGCTTATGAAGCGTATGGAAATGCGGTAATTGCAATTTTTGAGCTGATATTCGGCGAAGACGGTACAAAGAAGTTGCTTGAATTTTTCGAGGACAATTACATTGAAATGGGTATACAGGTAGTACCGTTTATCAATGCTGTTATTGTACCGAAAATAAATGAAACGCTTCGTAATCGTAAGGCTCAAATCAGAGCGTTACACAAGTACCGCTAAAATGAGTACATATTCATTGTCACAGTCATGCCCCCGCAGTATAGAAGTCGGGGGCATTTGTTATACATTAAATTTGAGTTTTGACCGTGTTTTATCAGCGTTTGAACTACTGAGCGGTGATGAGTTGGAAGATATAGATTCATTTGATATTATATTCGATTGGTTTGTAATTGCCCCAAAAGTCAAAAATCTTTCGGTAAGAGCCGATGTGGTTAATGAAATTTTCGATAAACTTATCAATTTTGATAAAAATACCTCTGACACGGAAGCGGAAACGATAAGCTTCGATCAGGATGCGCCTTATATTTATGCCGCATTTAGGCAAGCCTACGGCATCGACTTGTTCAAAGAACAAGGGAAGCTACAGTGGTGGGAATTTGTTTCCCTTCTCGGAGCTTTGCCGTCCGATACACGGATGTGCGATATTATCGACATACGCACACGCCCTGTCCCTGTACCTAACGGTAAAAATCAGGAACAGATATCGGCACTGTTAAAACTCAAAGCACAGTATGCGATTAAAAATTCCGTAAACAAACAATCGGCTCAGGACGGTTGGGAACGGTTATGGGGTATTCTCGAAAAACAGGCAGAAGAGAGGTGAGTTTATGCCGGAAAGCGACGGAAGAGTAGAATTTGAAGTCCGTGCGGACTTAAGTAAAATAGACGCTGATATGGCGGAAGCCGGAAAAAAGGTTTCCGAAGCGGCTCAAAAAGGTGCAAAAAAACAGGAAGAAGTCGTTGAAAAGGCGCAGGAAAACATTTCGCAGGCTGTGAAAAAAGCAAACGATGAAATAGAGAACGACAATTCCAAGACGCAGAAGAATATAACAGACACAGCAAAGAAGCAGTCTGACAAAGTAGTGCAGACCGAAAAGAAAAACAAGGAAGCTGTAACGCACACTGCAAAAAAAGAAGGCGACAAAGTAGTTGATAACTATAAAAAGGATACACAAGAAATTATCAACAGCACCGATACGCTTTCTTCAGAAGTCGAAAAGAAAACTTCCGGCATAGGCTCAAAAATCGGCACAGGTCTTAAAGGCGTCGGAAAAGGCATCGGCTTTGCTGTTGGTGCAGGACTTGCAGCAGCAGGCGCAGCTGTAGTTGCAACAACCGGCAAAGCTATATCCGCAGCAAACGAACTTGATAAAGCAAATACTCAGCTGACCGCATCACTCAGTCTTACTGCAGAAGAAGCAGAAAAATACGGTGATATCATCAAGAAAGTTTACAGCAATAATTACGGCGAAAACTTTGATGATATATCCAACACGCTCGCTCTCATCAAGCAGCAGATGAAAAACGTCACAGACGATGAGCTTCAAAAGGTTATTGAAAGCGCATATCTTTTATCGGATACATACGATATAGATGTATCGGAGGGTATCCGTGGTGCAAACGCTTTAATGAAGCAGTTTGGAATTACAGCTGAAGAAGCGTATAATCTCCTTGCTCAGGGTGCAGAAAAGGGCTTAAATCAGAATGGTGACATAGCCGATCAGCTTGCCGAGTATAGCACTTACTATGCTGATATGGGCTTTACCGCCGAAGAAGCTATGTCAATGATGGCGGAAGGTGCGAAAAACGGCGCATTTCAGGTTGATTTCCTGAATGACGCCTTTAAGGAGTTTTCCATAAGAGCAAAGGACGGCAGTCAGACTACCGCTGACGGTATGGCTTTACTCGGTCTTGATGCAACAAAGCTCGGTGAAGAATTCGCCGCAGGTGGTGACCGTGCTTATCAGGCATTCAAGCTGGTCAACGAAAAGCTTGCCGAATGTAAAAGTGATGTAGATCGCAACGCCGCAGGTGTTGCTTTGTACGGAACAAAGTGGGAAGACCTCGGAGAAGATGCCGTTCTCGCTATGGCGCACATGGGGAACAGCATTGATAAAACCCGTGATAAGCTCGGTGAGATGGAAGCAGTTAAGTACAACAGCTTATCCGATATGTTCAGCGGACTTTCCCGTACAATCGAACTGCTTCTGATTCCGCTCGGCGAGCAGATTATTCCCGTACTTAAGGATGTTATTGAGCTTATCGAACCGATTATTTCGGAGCTTCTTCCGCAGATAATTGAGCAGGTTAAGCCGATACTTGACAGCGTTTCAGATCTTATTCCGCCGCTAATTGAGCTGATTACCGGAATACTGCCACAGTTTATGGAATTGCTTAAGCCCATTCTCGAAAGCGTTACACGCATTATTCAGAAGCTTGTTCCGACATTGATTAAGCTTTTTGATAAGCTGTTACCGCCGATAATCAAGATTGTGGATACGCTTCTTCCACCGCTTATGGAAGTGATTGAAGCATTATTGCCGATACTTGATGTTGTGATTGAACTGCTTACTCCGATTCTGGAACTGGTGGCTGAGCTTGCCGAACCGCTCGGTGCCGTTATTTCCGCCGTTGGAAAATTGTTATCAGCTGTTATCGGTCTTATTGATGGGGCATTATCGCCGATTATGCCTGTAATATCATCGCTTGCGGATGTGCTACTACAGATACTCGGTCCGGCTCTTGATATTGTTGCGGGGCTTGTTAATTCACTTGCAGATGTTTTTTCCGGCGTTACAAATTTCTTATCCGGTGATATTATGGGTGGCTTTGAATCTTTCGGAAACGGTCTTGTTAATCTGTTTGACGGTGTATTAAGCACAATTGATTCTATTTTCGGTACTAATCTCACAAATTGGTACAATGAAGTCAAGGAGGCTTGCCAAAAAATCGGTGAAGAAATGTATGCTGCAACGCATCAGGAAGAAATCAGAGCGAATGAGCTGAGCACGAAATATACTGATTTGCATGGTGATATGAATAAATTCATAGTTCAGGAATTACGAAGCGGTAAATCAGCCGATGAGGCATTATCAAATGCCAAAAACAAATTCCTTGATACAGCGGAAAAGAAAGAATATTTCAATTCGCAATTAAAGGATTATGTCAACGAGGATATAGTTAAAGAATGGTACAACAACGTCAGAAATAATAACGGACTGTATTCACAGGGTTATTCAGACAATGAAGACCATTCTTCTGCTTATAGTCAAAGCATTGCAGAAGAAGAGGAGCGTAAAGGAAAAGCAGCTTTAGGATATACCGGTGCCGGAACAAATTATTCATATAGCAGTGCGGGAAAAACATCGTATAAAGCACCTACATATTCTTATACGCCATCAACCTACAGTGCTTCTGACTATGCCTATGTACCGAAAGAAAAAGAAGAAAAGAAAACATCAAGTTCGTCAAGCACAAAGAAAACAAGTTCATCGAGCACAAAGAAAAAAAGCTCTTCAATCTCGTCTTCCAAAAAGACAAATTCAAATAGCAACTCATCAAGTGGGACTCAGAATATAAATATAACATCTTACATTCCGACTGTATGGGATGATGTTAGCACTTCTAATGCAAAACTCGCCGCCGGAATCGGAGCGAGTAAGGTCGGCAACAGCAAATCCGGTAAGATTATCAGCGGACTATCCGCAGCCACATCGGTATCATCCGGCGAAGCCGAAAAAGCGGACGCCACGCTTAACGATGTTGTCGCAGAAATCAAAAAGCTTAAGACCGCGCAGGAAAAGATGCAATATACCCTTGATGTGACGCTGAAGACCAATGACTATACGCTGGCAAAAGCTACGGTGAGAGGTATTAAGGCAATCAAAAAACAGACAGGCAAATCGCCGTTATAGGAGGTGTTAAAATGGTGCTTAAAATCGGTACAACCGACGTCAGCAAGGTAGTGATGACATATAAGAAAAGTCAGGCTTGCAGAGGTCAGAGCGTGCAGTACAGCCTTAACGGCACGGCACACGTCGACAGATTCGGCGATTACAAAACCACAATTAACATCAGCTTCGGCGTTATGCCTGTAACATCGTGGACTGCTATATGCGACTTGTTAAAATCGGTAAGCACTACTGTTGATGCGGACGGCACAAGCTACACGATGCACCTCAGCGGTGAAATCCCCGAAGCATATTGCTATAAAGACCCTATCAAGGGTGATTGTGTGTCTGAAATGGAGGTAAGTCTGGAAGAGATATGATAAGTGTATCAACAGCATATAAGGCTGCCGCCAACAGCAACGCGCGGCAGATAAGCGCAAAAATCGTAATAGGACAAGTCGAGTATGATAACGACGACATAATATCAATCGACTTTTCCGGCGGGAACGGCGAGGGTGGTATGAGTATAGGTGCTACAATCTCGACACGCATGGTTACAGTTATCAAGTGTATGACTCCGCCTACTATGACCGGCTATCAGATTGATGTTTTTGCAAAAATCAACTCATCCGGTTATCAACAGCTTGGCAGATATTATATCACAAACGTAACTCGTGATAATGGGTACACGACTATCGAGGCATACGACAAAATGTACTGGCTCGACAAGCCGTGTAATTTTAACGGCAACAAGAGCGGCACAGTCGCCGCTCTTACATGGCCGGCTACACATCAGCAGATAATAGATTACATTGCGGCAATGAGAGGGTTTACAGCTAATGTCACCTGCGCCGCCTTCGCACCTGTTCCGGGGCGTCCGATATACAACAGCGAGGCTACCAGCGCAGAGGGCAAATACTACACATACCGAGAGATTATCTCATTTATCGCCGCTTCAAACGGCTGTAATGCACAGTTTAACAACATCGGCAGTCTTGTGTTTACGCGTCCCGGTACTGCTGTCGAGACTATCACAGACACTGACTGCGAGAGCTGCAGCATAGACCCGTCTGATGACGGATTTACTGTAGTCGGTATCCGCATGGTGACTGGTGCCGGCATTGATTTTTACATTGATGCCGATGAGAGCGATTACGACGAGGACACAGCCGGGGTGCTGAGCTGTGATAATCCACTGGCAACTGTCGAGATAGCCGAGTACGTCTGGAGTAAGCTGGGCGGATTTAAGTATTACGCCGCGCAGGTCACCCGCCGCGGCAGAGGCTGGCTGATGCCCGACGATGTCATTAACGTTAAATCTGATAACGTGACATATCCCGCGCTTGTAGGGGAGATAAGCTACAGTATATCAGCTAACAGTGGATTTACGGAAAGTATCACATCGACTGCAGAGAGCGAGGCAGAAAGCAGTAACAGAGCGCTGGATAGTGCTCACTCTGCGGAAGCTGCTAAAAACATAACAAACAATGTAAATGTAGACAAAGCGATTATCCTCACCCAAGAGGACGCGCAGACGCTTGTACACAATTTCGTGCAGACAGGATACATCGCAGGTCAGCAGATAGGTTACAGTTCTGCGCCTGATGATATTATCGTACAGGGTTATGTAGTACAGCATTATCAGACGGCTACAGCACGTTATCAATCCGTATTGCTTAATAACGTATTTTATGATGCGAGCAGTGATTACAGCGACAGAGTGATACACGATACAGTCAACATCTGGGCATTTGTATCAGTAAGTACTCAAAATTATGGTTATCTTAGCATAGATAACGATGTGGGATGGGGCTATTATTCATCGTCAAGTGCTCTTGTGCTTAACGATTACCGCGGATTTGTCGGTCTTAATATGTACTGGACAAGTATAGAGCCGCCAAGCGATGATTATCCATTTGGATATGCTTTAGTTAATTTACATGGCGTTTATAAAGACCAAGGCGGAGATATGAGCACACACGGCGGATATAACAACCTCCGGTTGCCGTTTGCCTCAGCCGCCGAATACAACGCCGCTGTCGGTCTTACCAACACTCCGCTTGAGCTGATAAAATTAGAGGACTATCCTTATATAGTCCCCGAAAGCAAGCTTGTAATTGATAATACAGTATCTAAAGGTAGTACAAATCCTATCTCCAATGCCGCTGTGGCTAATGCGCTCGATAACAAGGCGGACGCAGAGCATACTCACAGCTACGACGATTTGACCGACCTGCCTAAAATCAATGGCATATCTCTTACAGGCGACAGGGCGGCGGCTGATTTAGAGTTGGCAGACAGAGAGCATAGCCATACGGTGTCTGATATATCTGATATGCCCGATTACCTGACGGAAGAAACCGACCCTACCGTGCCTTCATGGGCAAAAGAAAAAAGTAAGCCGACCTACACCGCGTCAGAGGTGGGCGCGGCGGAGCAAGGTCACACGCACACAAAGTCGCAGATAACGGATTTCCCTACACTGGGCACGGCGGCGGGAAAGAATGCCGCAGATTTCTATCCGGCAAAAGCCGCTAGTGTTTTAGGCGGCGATTATAACGAATTAAAAACAAACGGCATTTTTGAAATGCAGGGAAATGCCGCAAATCCTACAGCGAACACGCCGAACGGAAGTCATGTTAACAATAATTTTTATGTTCAGGTATTTTACCGAAATCCAAAATATCTTACGCAGATAGCAACATCGGTGCGTGCGGACAAAACGCAGTACATCAGGTCGCTGAATAACGGAGTTTGGAACAACTGGGAAAAAATAAAATCAGGCGATGCAGACACACTAGACGGCAAGCACGCAAGTGACATTGCGGCAGATATTACTGCGGCGGTGAACGCTGTTGAAATTGGCGGCAGAAATCTGT